>Ga0181520_10004227_pt1 | contig 24292 bp, 24 predicted proteins | sample PEATcosm2014_Bin_29_FD_132451 | JGI IMG/M metagenome (GOLD analysis project Ga0181520, IMG submission 132451) | Peatland microbial communities from MTU Mesocosm Facility, Houghton, MI, USA - PEATcosm2014_Bin02_30_metaG | ecosystem: Environmental > Terrestrial > Soil > Wetlands > Peat | place...
AACGATCTCGAATTCGCTTATGCTCCCGTGCGCGACCAAGTCCGCGACCTGCGGGAGTATCTTTGACCCTGCTCGCATCCGCAGGGAACTCGCTGAAATAGAAACCAAGCTGGCCGATCCGGCTCTCTGGACGAATCCCGCCGCCACCAAGCCCATCATGCGCGACAAAAAGCGTCTGGAAGTGATGGTCGCCGACGATGAGGAGTTGCTGCGCCGCACCGGCGAGATTGAGACCTACTTCGAACTGGCGAAGGAGGGCGAAGAGGTTCTCATTGAACTCGACCGAGAGATCAAAGCCCTGGAAGGGTTCTGCGAAGAGCTGGAAGCCCGGACGATGCTGAATGGCGAGGCCGATCCGCTGAACGCCATCGTCACCGTGCATCCCGGCGCGGGCGGGACCGAGAGCCAGGATTGGGCGGAGATGCTCTTGCGAATGTATCTGCGCTGGGCCGAGCAGCAGGGCTTCAAGACCGAGATGAACGACTACCAAGACGGTGAGGAGGCGGGCATCAAGTCGGCTACGTTCACGATCATTGGCGAGTACGCCTTTGGGCAACTGGCCGGCGAGAGCGGGGTGCACCGGCTGGTGCGCATCTCGCCCTTCGATTCTGCCAAGCGGCGGCATACCAGCTTTGCCAGCGTCTACGTTTCGCCGGAGATCGACGAGACGATTCATGTGGACCTCAAAGTCGAGGACCTGCGCATCGACACCTATCGCAGCGGCGGCAAGGGCGGCCAGCACGTGAATACCACCGACTCCGCCGTGCGCATGACGCATCTGCCCACGGGTATTGTTGTCCAGTGCCAGAACGAACGCTCGCAGCACAAGAACCGCGACAAAGCGATGTCGATGCTGCGTTCGCGGCTCTATGAATATGAGCTGGAAAAGAAGCGCGCCGTCAGCAAAAAATTGGAGGACTCGAAGCTGGAGATCAACTTCGGCTCGCAGATTCGATCCTATGTCTTGCAGCCATATCGCATCGCCAAGGACCATCGCACCAAAGTGGAGGTGGGCGACGTGGACAAGGTGCTGGACGGCTACCTGGAGCCGTTTCTGCGCGGGTATCTGCTGGCCAAGCGGCGGGGAACGGCGGTTGCTGCCGAAGCGGATGACGATCTGGACGTGTGAAGGCAGAGAACAGGGATCAGAGATCAGGGGGCAGAATGCCGTGCCCTTCAGTGCGTCCTTTTCTTTGCGATTGAGTCCAACGGGTGAGGAGCCATTACGTTGTCTGTCATGCGTAGCTTCCGATGGATCGTTACGATGCTGCCGCTGTTGGCCGCGGGCTTGCCTGCGCGAGCGGTGTCGAGTTCCGCCGATGCGGAGCATTTGCATGTGCAGCTTGTATTCCGCAAAGCTCAGCTTTTTCCGGGCGCGGGAGATCATGGCGGCCTCTACTTCAAGCTGGAACCGGGCTGGCATATCTACTGGCAGAATCCGGGCGATGCGGGCGAGCCGCCGCATATTCATTGGACCCTTCCAGAGGGAGTGACGGCGGGGCCGTTGCAGTTTACCGCGCCGAAGCGTTTGCCGCTTGGGCCGTTGATGGACTTCGGCTATGAGAACGAAGTCCTCTTTCCTTTCCGGCTGGAGTTGGCGAAATCGGTGAAGCCGGGAAGCGCCGTTTTTCACGCCCATGTCGATTGGCTAGTCTGCCGCTCGAGTTGCATTCCGGGCAAGGCGGATCTGGAGATCACGCAGAAGATCCTCGCGAGTGCTCCAGCTATGGACGCGGATGATGGGCCGGGAGTGGAGATTTGGAAACGTTTGGCGGTACTACTCCCCGATGCTTTGCCGACCGGCAATCGCGCTCTCTTCCAGCCAACTAAGGAAGGCTTTCGGCTGAGCGTCGAAACCGGCCAGCGAGAACTTTCGGCGACGTTTTTCCCGGAAGATCAAGATATCATCGACAATCCCGCTCCGCAAAGGTTGACGCCGACTGCAAATGGTCTGATTCTTGATTTGAAGAAAGACGCGAGCCTGAAAGCCGCGCCCAAGCAGTTGAGAGGGGTGCTGGAGCTTCCCGGCGGGCGGAACTATGAGATCACTGCGCTGCCGCCGGGAGAGACGGCTGCTTCGGCCAGCTCCGGCGAGTCTGCTGATAAACAAGCCTCAGGGGCTAAAGCCCCTTCTGAGTTGGCACAGTCTGCGTACGGGCTAAAGCCCGCACCCTTCAATGAAAAGCAAGTACCCTTCAACCAAAGCACAAACAATTCTGCTAATCCAGGAAATGCAGGGTTCTGGCTAACGCTCGCTCGCGTGTCAGGCCTCGCCTTTCTTGGCGGTTTACTGTTGAATCTCATGCCCTGCGTCTTTCCTGTGCTGTTTTTGAAAGGTCTGGCGCTGGTCAACTCCGGCAATGAAGAACGAAGCAAGCTGCGCACGCATGGGCTGGTCTATGCCGCTGGAATTCTCGTTTCCTTCTGGTCGCTGGTTGCTGTACTCCTCGGTCTGCGCGCGGCGGGATCAGGCCTCGGCTGGGGCTTCCAATTCCAGTCGCCGGTATTTTTATCGCTGATGGCGGGGCTGCTCTTCTTTCTTGGCCTCTCGCTGGCCGGGCAATTCGAGATTGGCTTGACGCTGACCAGCGCCGGCGGTTCGCTTGCAACAAAGCAAGGCTATACTGGCAGCTTCTTCACCGGCGTGCTGGCTGTGATCGTGGCCACGCCCTGTACCGCGCCCTTCATGGGAGCGGCCATTGGCTATGCGCTCAGCGCCTCTGCAGCGGTCACCTTTGTCGTCTTCACGGCGCTCGCACTCGGCCTCGCCGCGCCGTATGTGGCCCTCACCTTGCAACCGGCGTGGACGCGCGTATTGCCCAAGCCCGGCGCATGGATGGAGGTACTGCGCCAGGCCGTCGCCGTGCCCATCTTCGCCACGGTGATCTGGCTGGCTTGGGTGCTGGCGCAGGCCTACGGAGCGAGCTTGCTGGCTGCGCTGCTGGCGAGCTTGCTGCTGTTGGCGATTGCCGGATGGTTCCTGGGACGCTGGCCTGCGAGGCGCTGGGCGACTGCGGTTGCGGCGCTGATTGTGCTGGGTGTGATTGCGCTGGCAATCTTCGGAGAGAAATTGGCGAATGAGGTTGGCCCAAAGGCGGAGCAAAATCAGGACGCGCACAGCGCCGCTGCCCCACGCAGTGGTTGGCAACCCTGGTCTGCTGATGCAGTGCAAAGCTCGCTTGCGGCGGGGCAGCCGGTCTTTGTGGACTTCACAGCAAGCTGGTGCCTGAGCTGCCAGGTCAACGAGCGCGTCGCTCTGAATCGGCCGGAGGTGCAACAGGCCTTTCAGGCTGCCAACGTCGTCCTGCTCAAGGCCGACTGGACACGCCACGACGAGGCGATCACGCAAGCCTTGACGGTGCTGGGCCGCAGCGGCGTTCCCGCTTATGCGCTTTATACACCAGGGCAGAGCCAGCCGCAGATGCTGCCCGAGGTGCTGACGCCGGGGATTGTGACCGATGCAGTGGGAAAGCTGCCGAAGCCAGTTCGCTGAACGCGTTAAGGCTTGTAGTATCTCAGGTCCGAAAATCCGGAGCTGGGGCGCCCGGATTTTAGGTCAATGGGATTCGGGGACAAGTCCGATGTGAATCTCGACCTGGGCCTGCTGCGGATTGGAAGTGCGCTGGTCATAGACTTCATAGTCAGTAAGGAATGCTCGCCGGCCACCGAGGTCGGTGGGCTGCATGCTCCATATCTTCCGCCACTCTGCCTGCAACACCTCAACCACTGGACCCTGTTCGGTGGTCAGTACGGCATACGGCCCGGCAACGACTTTGATGTAACTCATGCCGGTGGGGAGGTGCTCGATGGATGTGACTCGAGCGCCCACCAGGTAGGAATATTCGCCCTTTTCATTGGATGCATAGTTTGAATACACGACGATGATTGCGGCATCTGCACGGTTGGGTATCTGGGCTCCCAGATTCTGCTCCATGAAGCGTTGCCAGAGATTTCCGATTTCACCGTGACCGCTCATCTCGTTTGCGTTGTTGGTGCGCACCTGATAACCGGCGACATAGAAGGAATCCTCATGCGCAGGCTTCAGGGCTTTCTCTTTAGACTGGGGAATGGCCTGACCAGCGAGGCAGGCGATGAGGGCGAAGAGCAATCTGATCTTTAGAGTCATAATGCAGATCCTGCGACGGGAACAGGTTATCACGGAGTGGTGGCTCAAGATGATGGCGAGGGCCGACTGGTATCCCACATCTGGCGCGATATGGCTGCGCCAGATATGGGCCACGCATTCATAGATTTGGCATACGGCTGATTTGCACTATTAATGCGCGAAGACGGCCTTTGCGGCTTCTTCAACTTCGGCAGCGGTTAGCTTGGAGACGGTTTGGCCGATGGCCCAGTAGAAGCCAAAGGGATCGCGCAAGACACCGTAGCGGTCGCCCCAGAACTGGTTGGCCAAAGGCATCTTGACGGCGGCTCCAGCGGCCAGAGCCGTGGCCCAGGCTCCATCGGCATCATCGGTTTGAATATGAAAGGTCACAGGGCTGCCGCCCAGGGCTTCGGCGGTTTCGGGTTTTCCACCCATTGCGGCGGAGAAGTCATCGTTGAGCATCAGGTTTCCGCCGGCGATCTTGAGGCAGGCGTGCATCACTTTGCCGCTGTTGGGCACCAGGTGGCGAACGAGCTCCTCGGCTCCGAAGGCAGCCTTATAGAAGTCAATGGCTGCGGCGGCGTCACTGACGACGATGTGCGGGGAAAACGATAGTAGCTGGCTCATTATTGTCCTCCATTTGTGGGGAATGCGTTGTGGGGAATGCGGGGAATTTGCGGGTCCTTTGAAGGGCTCGCGCGAGGAGATTCTAGCATGGTATTTAGTGGAGTTGGAAGACGGGATTATGAAGATTTTCGCGGTATCCCAGGTCGCAAAGGCGGGAGCTGAGTTACCCGGCGGAATTAACTTCGATCAGGCGCTTGCGGTTGCGATTCTCGCCGGTCTCCCGCCTTTTGCTCCGTTGGCTCTGGCGGCAAGACGTTTGGCTTCGGTTCTGGCTCTACCTCCCTTGCTGCCCAACTGCGCCATCCATCTGCGGTTTCCGTAGACGCCTTCGATCAGGGCAGGAATGTGCAGGTCCACATCCAGTTCTGGAAATGAAATGCCTGTTCCACTGCCCAGCAATTCATAGTTCCGCATCTGCTCATGCGTAGCGCTGCCCAGCCCTTGCAGGTCTTCGATGGGCAACACCAACCGGCGCTGATTGCTGAGTGCCACGATGAGCAGATTAAGAGCCGGAATATGCTCGACGGAGAGCGCGCGTGGTTCGCGGTCGTGGAGCTTTGCTCGCTCAAGCGCGGATTCGATCTCCGTATCGGTTGTGACGACAGGATGCTCAGCCATTTATGCTATCATAACCCAAGCTCTTTGGGTTATTCAGGAGTTATTTGCTTACTTTCCTGATTTGTACATATGTGATATATACATACTATGACGGTTGGCGATCCGCTTGGCGAGTGTGTCGGATTCGATTGGGATGAAGCCAACATCGTAAAGAATTGGGAGCGCCATAAGGTTACGCCGGAGGAGGCTGAAGACGTCTTCTTTCAGGAGCCTCTGGTGGTGCGCGGCGACTTCAGTCACTCGTCGAGCGAGAAGCGCTATCGGGCCATCGGCCGCACCTCGCGTGGAAGGCTGCTGTTTATCGCGTATACGGTCCGGCGCAAGATGATTCGGGTGATCTCGGCCCGCGATATGAATCGAAGAGAAGCTGAGGAGTATAGACGCCATGAAGAAGGTTCCTGAGTTCAAGAACGAAGACGAAGAGTTTGAATTCTGGTCTAAAGCCGACTCGACCGAATACGTCGATTGGTCGCAGGCTGAGCGGGTGAAGTTCGTCAAGCTCAAGCCCACGCTGCGCACCATCTCTGTGCGGCTGCCCGTGGCCATGGTGGAGGACCTAAAGATACTGGCCAACCAGCGCGACGTTCCCTACCAATCGTTGCTCAAGGTGTTTCTGGCCGAACGACTGCAGCGGGAGAAAGCGCGCCGAGTGGCGGTTGGGGCGTAGGATGGCGAATGTTGTAGAATGTGTCACTACCGGGTGTCAAAAAACTTGCAAGAATGAAGTTCCGTTAGAAGGAAAGGATGTCGACGATGGACACAAATATCTAAATCAAGCAGGTTAATCCTATGGACGAAGAAGTATTGGAAGAGTGGGTGCGTGTTACGGATGACAAGCATATTCTCGGCGTTTGCGCGACGCGAATTAAGAATAGCAACTGGCCCTGGCATGTAGGGATCTACGTGGCTGAGTACATTCGAGCCGAGCCGCTTCAATCAGAACTCCAACTAGCAATCACCAATGCACTCAACGCAATACCCGGTGTTACTGGGGCGAGACAAGAGGATCGCGAAGTATGGGTCGTACAAGGTAACGTGAGCGGACGTTCTTTGATACTTGCGAGTGCTATTGCGCTTGACCGCCTAGCCGATGCTACACGATCTGCCTATGAAAATCTGCATAAATCTATTACTCCAAAATAGACGCTGGTGCAGGAACCTCAGCTTCCAATCCGGCTGCTCTTGCTATAGCTGAGTTGGTTCTTCTATCGGTCAGACGCTCAGCGCGACAGCTCTTCTTGGCCTGCCGCCTTTGGCTCCGTTGAGCCTAGCTGCTTTCCGCTTGGCCTCTGTTTTGGCCGTGCCGCCTTTCTTTCCGAGTTGCGCCATCCAACGGCGGTTTCCGTAGACGCCTTCGATCAGCGCAGGTACGTACAGGTCCACGTCCAGCTCCGGGAAGGAGATGCCTGTTCCACGGCCCAGCAATTCATAATTGCGCAACTGCTCATGAGTAGCGCTGCCCAGCCCTTGCAGGTCTTCCACGGGCAGTACCAATCGGCGTTGATTGCTCAGCGCAACGATGAGCAGATTCAGATCCGGAATGTGCTCGACGGAGAGCGCCAGCGGTTCGCCATCAAGGAATTTTGCTCGTTGGAGCGCGGATTCGATCTCGGCATCGGTTGTGATAACTCTATGCTCAGCCATGATGCTTCTCCCAAAGTGCTGCCAGTTTTTCAAAATGCTTTGCGGCCACGGTCAGTACATGGCGAATGTCCGCAACGCTTCCGTTTCCCGACCGGACTGCATATTTTCGGCGGGCGAGCGAAACTGCTCCATCCAGGCGAAGATCGACGATCACTTCAAGTTCAGCGTAGAAGCCATGCACGTGCCGGGGCGCGTGATCCATGGTGTAAACCGTGAAGCGAACGCCGTCAAAGCGGAGCGATCCCATCTGTCTCCAGATTAACCCAAGCTCTTTAGGTTTACAAGCCTGATGCGCCGCGTTTCCCTGCCCGAATGCGGCGAATCTCATCCATGCGCTGGGCCAGCAGCTTCTCCCGGCCCTCCTGGGTGGGGTGGTAGTAGCTGCGGCCTTTGAGCGAGTCGGGCAGGCAATCCATCTCGGCGACTTTGCCCTCTTCGTCGTGGGCGTAGCGGTAGCCTTTGCCGTAGTCGAGTTCCTTCATCAACTTGGTGGGCGCGTTGCGCAGGTGGAGGGGAACAGGCTCCTGGCGGGTGTGTTCGATCTCGGCTTGCACCGCGCCGTAGGCCGTGTAGACCGAGTTCGACTTGGGCGCAAGGCAAAGATAGACGACCGCCTCGGCGAGCGCGAGATCGCCTTCGGGCGAGCCGAGAAAGTCGATAGCCTCTTTGGCCGAGAGGCAGAGATTGAGAGCTTCGGGGGCGGCAAGGCCAATGTCTTCGACGGCCATGCGCACCACGCGGCGGGCCAGATAGAGCGGGTCTTCGCCGGCAGCGAACATACGCGCCAGCCAGTAGAGAGCGGCGTCAGGATCGGAGTTGCGCACGCTCTTGTGCAGCGCGGAGATCAGGTTGTAGTGCTCCTCGCCGGTTTTGTCGTAGACCAGGACGCGCTGCTGGACGGCTTCGCCAGCCAGGGCTTTGTCGATGTGATTGCTTTTCTGAGCTAGTTGGGCGGCGACTTCGAGGGTGTTGTAGGCCGAGCGGCAGTCGCCGCTGGAGTAGCTGGCGATCAGCTCCAGGGCATCGTCATCGGCGGTCAGAGCCAGAGCGCCGAGGCCGCGCTCCTTGTCTTCCAGGGCGCGGCGGAGAAGAGCGGCGATCTGCTCTTCGGTGAGCGGTTGCAGGACATAGACGCGGCAGCGGGAGAGCAGTGCCGAGATGATCTCGAAGGAGGGATTCTCAGTGGTTGCGCCGATCAGGCGAATCGCCCCACGCTCGACGTAAGGCAGAAAGGCGTCCTGCTGCGCTTTATTGAAGCGGTGAATCTCATCGATGAAGAGGATGGTCCGCGAGTGCATCTGGGAGGCCTGAGCCGCCGTGGCCATCACCTGCTTGATCTCCTTGATGCCGCTCATGACGGCGGAGAATTCAATGAAGCTGGCCTGGGTAGTCTCGGCGATGATCTTGGCGAGCGTGGTCTTGCCGACTCCGGGCGGACCCCAGAGGATCATGGAGCCGGAGTCGTCGCGCTCGATCTGGATGCGCAGCGGCTTGCCGGGACCGACGAGATGCTCCTGACCGCTCAACTCATCGAGCGTGCGGGGGCGCATCCGCTCGGCGAGAGGCGCCATTGCATGGAGCGGGCCTTTCGACGAAATCATCGGGGAATCGTCCTGTCCGTCGAAGAGGCTCATCGCGCGCTCCTTTTTAGCGACCGCTGCCGCGAGGCCTCGTAGAGCAGCACGCCGGCGGCGACGGCGGCGTTGAGGCTTTCAACCGGTCCGGGGCAGGGAATGGTGACGGCGGCATCGGCCAGCGCGGCCAATTCTTCCGGCACGCCGCTGCCCTCATTGCCGATGACGAGTGCGACGGGAGCGGCCAGGTCGGCGCGATCGGCGCTCGACGCTCCATGAACGGCGGTGGAGAGGATATTGACCCCTTCCTTGCGCAGGCGGGAGAAGCACTCCTCGGCAGAGACGGAGAGCAAAGGAAGGCGGAAGAGGCTGCCGGCGGAGGCGCGGACGGCCTTGGGATTCCAAGCGCTGACGGTTCCGGGTAGACAAAGGATGGCGCGGGCGGCAAAGGCCTCGGCGGAGCGCACGATGGCGCCGAGGTTACCGGGATCTTGCAACCCGGCCAGGACAAGAATGAGCGGCGCAACGGTTGAGCGTGCAGGAAAAACCTGATCCCAACTCCAAAGCGGCGGCTTGACCAGTGCGGCGATCGATTGTGGCGTTTCGGTGGAGAGGGCCGCGTCGAGCAGCTCTTTGGGCAGCATCAATACTTCGATCTCATCGGGGAGATGGAGGGGTTCGAGCAGGTGCTCGGCGCCTTGCGCGACAAAGATCGATTCGATGGTCAAGTGTGCGCGGAGAGCTTCTTCGAGGAGATTGGGACCCTCGATAGCGGCCAATGCGGCTGCGTCGCGGTCGCGCCGGTTGAAGGCACGGCGCAAGAGCTTGAGGCGGGAATTCTGCATACTCTGTACAATGCGAAGAGGCATAGGCGCAAATGAATCCGGTGCTTAGCCGATTCTAAGCCGTTTTGCGGAAGAGTGTGCAAGACGGCGAATCAGTCGAGTGTGCGTTTTTGTCCGTGAGAGGCGGTTGCAGCGGCGTATGCCTCTCTGCCATTCCATGAACCGAGGTAGACCTTATCTTGCTGGCGACGGTATTGCACGTCCATCCCGATGAACCTGAGCCGGAGCGGATCGAAATGATCGTGGATTCTCTGCGCAAGGGCGATGTAGTTGCCTTGCCGACGGATACATTTTACGGTTTGGCCGTTGATCCGGTGAATTTGAGCGCGGTGGAGCAGATTTACAAGATCAAGACCCGCCAGAAGCACAAGCCCTTGTCGCTGCTGATCTCCTCGGTGGCACAGGCCTACGAGCTGGTTCGGGAGACCGAACCGATGATCGACAAGCTGGCGGAGCGCTTTTGGCCGGGGCCATTGACGATCATCGTGCGCGCAGGCAGCAAGCTGCCATTGCGCTCGACGGCCAACACCGGCAATGTGGCATTGCGTGTGCCGGATGCGGCAATTCCGCGGGCGGTGGTGGAGTGTTTCGGCCTGCCGATCACCGCAACCTCGGCCAATCTGCAAGGAGCCAGCGAGTGTACCTATGCGGCTTGTGTCCGTGAGCAGCTTGGCGGGCGCATTCCGCTGATTGTGGATGGCGGTCCCACCGGGCGCTCGCGGCCCACCACGATTGTCGATCTCACGCTGGGAGACGGTCGCTGGGAGATACTGCGCGAGGGCGCGATTCCGACGCACGAGGTTGTTCTGGCCTTACAGAGATGAAAAAACAGGGAAGAGGGATCAGGCAACAGGGAACAGCCCGCGCTTAGAGCTTTCAATAAGAAGATATCGGCTGTTGATCCATTTCCTGACAAATAGTTCGTCGGGAAATAACTGATCCCTGATTCCTGATCCCTATAGGAAAGGCTTTCATGAAGCGCCCAACCAAGCCAAAACGCAACTGGATTCAGCGCGCCGCGCTCTGGCTGCTGCTGGCGCTGGCGGCGGCATTTTTGGGCTGGAGTTATTGGGTCTACGCGCAGATTGAGATTTATGCCGGACAGGATCAGGCAGCGCCGTCGGATGCGATCGGGGTCTTCGGGGCGGCGGAGTACGACGGACGGCCTTCTCCGGTCTATCGCGCCCGCCTGGATCACGCGCTGGTGCTTTATCGTCGCGGTATCGCGCCTTTGATTATCACGCTGGGAGGCAACGGCGGCGATCAATACAACGAAGGCGCGGTGGGCCGCGAGTACCTGATGGCCATGGGCGTTCCGGAAAGCGTCATCATTGCCGAGACCGAGAGCCGCAATACGGAAGAGTCGGCGCGCCGCATCGCGGTGATCGCCCGCGCGAATGGATTGCGGCGGCTGGTCATTGTGAGTGATGGAACGCATCTATTCAGGATTCATGCCATCTGCGCAGCCGACGGGTTGGATGTGCTGACTTCGCCGCGTCCGCGCTTGCCTGTGGCCGGAGGTGTGCAGGAGTTCGAGCGGATTGCGCACGAGATTCTCAGCTACACTGCCTGGCGGATACATCTGCATTGAGCAGATAAACTCCTCGAACTTGCTCTCAAGGATGTGGCAACAACGCCAGCAAACCCAGGGCAAAGACGGCCGCGCAGGCAGAGGAAAGAAAGTTCACTGCGTCATTGTTCAGCCATCCGCGCCGTTCCAGAGTTGCGCCCAGCAGGCTGTCGGCAAAGAGGCCTAAGACTCCGCCCGCAGAACCGATGATGAGCATCCATCTGCCGCCTCCGAGGGCGAGCGTTCCGATGAAGGCGACGGCTACGGCGGCCGCAGCGCCGGCCAGCGAGCCAATCAGACTCACTGCCCCATCGCTTCCCGGCTCGACCCGCCGCAGCGTGGTAATCATTCTCGGTTGCCGGTCCAGCACCTGGCCGATCTCGGAAGAAAATGTGTCGGCGGCGGCCTCCGCCAGGGCAGCCAGACCTATGGCGAGCAAGAGCGTGGGCGTGAGGCGGGAGAAGCATTGGAAGCCGGTGAGCCATGATTGTATCGGCTCGCTGAAGGCCATGGCGGCTATGCCCAGGTTGGCGGCTACCTGGGCGGCGTTGCGGCCCTCATGCCGTTCAGCCGTGCCCAGAGCCTCTTTGCGCCTGCCTCCGAAGCGCGTGGCGATGTGCGTGAGTACGAAGAGCGTCAGCAGCGGCACGAGAGCGGTGTGCCAGGGGGCGTAAGGAAAGCTCCCAGCAGGAGTGAAGGTCTCTGTCGAGAAGATCATGCAGGCGGTGATGGCCGCGCCCGCCCAGGCTCCGCCGGCAGTTACAGCGCCGAGCTTGAGCGCCAGCAGGCCGAGCAACAGGCTCAGAGTCAGCGACAAAACGGCAGCCGGCCAGAAATTCACCGTCCATTCGCGGATCTGGAGGACCAGGCTGGCCCCCGCAAAGGGAAGGACCAGCAGGAGCACCAGCTTCGATTGCGCAATCAGCTTGATTTGCCTCACGCTTCATCGTAACCTGCGCATACCTCCGACAGGGAAGCCAGCGCCATGATCCACTGCGCAACTTCAACACCCTTTCGTGCGATGCGCGTCTAACCCCCAGCCGCCTGATTTACAATCGCAAGGTAAGCAGGTGAAGATCGGAATGAGGTTATATTGCATGAGTTTTTGTCAGGCGCGTGAGCGGTTGATTCTGGCGGGGGCGGTGCTCACGGCAGCAGCCCTGGTTGCCGGCTGCGGCAACAACTACCGTCCTACGATTACGCCCGTCAACTCGACGGGGCCGGCTTCGACGATCAATACGCTGGTCTCGGTGGTTTCAGCTCCTTCGCGTACGGTGCCCGGCATTGTCACGATCCTCGATTATGCGGGAGATTCGGTGATGGACTACCAGCCGATCGGCATTGGCCCGACGGCCTATACCGTTGACACCGACAGCACCTACGGATACACCATCAACAGCGATCACACCCTGAGCGAGTTTCAAATCACCTCGACTCTGCAGAAGAATCAGATTCTTGTTTCCACGCTGCCCAGCACGGCGCAGCCTTTGAACCTGTTTTCACCCTCCGCAGGCCTGTGGGTGCCCGATCTGAGCGACAACACGGTGGATATTTTCACCGGCGGTCCTGAGACCTATCTGAGTTCAGTTCCGGTGGCGCCGACGCCGGTGATGGTGATCGGACCGACCAGCGCCGGTCTGCGCTTCTTCTCCATCAGCCAGGGCTTTGCCGCGCCCACGGGCGTGGAATGCAACGCTGCGCCTGCATCGGTGGCCGTGAACGGCGAAGCGGACGGAATCGAACCGTCGAGCTACACGATTTCCAGCCATATTCCTTTGGGCAAATGCCCTGTCTTTGCCGTTGAAAGCAGCGATGGCAGGCGGCTCTTTGTGATGAACCGGGGCAGCGATACCATTACAGTGATCAACGCGCAGAACGATACGCTGAATAGCTGCGTTTGCCCTCCGACGGGCTGCCTGAATTATAGTAACCAGGCTTATTACTGTCATCCGACGCTGCCGCTATCCACAACTGCCGCTGGCATCTTGAATGCTGGTAATCCGGCTGGATATCCTCCCATTCCGATCAACGGAACCGCCGGCATGACCGCAGTCGCCGGTCCTGTTTATGCCGAATACAATGGGCTGCTCGATCTTCTCGTCGTGTCCAACTACGACGGCAGCACGATCAGCGTGATCGATGTCAGCCTGGACGAGTATGGCAACGACAGTCCGACCTTTGGCACCACGTACACAATTCCAGTGGGCAAGAATCCGGCCAGCGTGACGGTGTTGGCGGATGGCAGCCGCGCTTACACAGCCAATCAGAGCGACCAGACTGTCTCCATTGTGAACCTGAGCAGCCACACAGTCGAAGGTACACTGACTGTGACCGGGCATCCCCGCACCGTGGCCTCGGTTCAGAATTCCACGCAGGGCAAGGTCTATGTGGCTTCTCCGGACAGCCCCTACCTGACGATCATTCGCACCGATCAGGATATTGTTGAAGCCACGCAGCAGGTGCAGGGAAATATCGTGGATGTGCGCGTAAGCGCGCAGACCGGCAGCGGCGGAAACAGCAATGGCAATACGCGGATACCGGGATATGGGCAGCCCTGCAACCTGCCAGGCGCCGGGCCGGTGGTATCGATTACCGCCTGTCAGGCATTACCGTAACGCGGCGGTCGAAGGATCGGGATTGAAGGCAGCCAAAGAGGCATCTTCCGCAAGGGAGGGCTTCTTTGGCTTTACTTTTGAGTGAAACTGATGTCAGCGCTTGCATTTTGACGGTTGTAGAAAGCGAAGAGACGATGGCGGCTGGCAGAAAAATGCGCATCGACGTGCTGCTGGTGGAGCGAGGGTTGACGCCCAGCCGCGAGCGGGCGCGCGCGATGATTCTGGCCGGGCGGGTGCTGGCGAGCGAGCAGAAGGTGGAAAAGCCTGGCGCGACGGTTCCTGAAGATGCGCCGATCCGCTTGCTGGGCGAGGATCCTCCTTATGTCAGCCGCGGCGGCATCAAGCTGGCGGCGGCTTTGGAGGAGTGGAAGATCGACGTTACAGGCCGCGCCTGTCTGGATGTGGGCGCTTCGACCGGCGGATTTACCGACTGCCTTTTGCAGCACGGCGCCGCGCACGTGACAGCCGTCGATACCGGCTTCGGGCAGATTGCCATGAAGCTGCGCAATGACGCGCGCGTGTGCCTGTTGGAGCGGACCAACGCCCGGCTGCTGGAAGCGGGTGCATTGGAGGCCGGACCTGGAGTTCAGGAGCTGACGCTGCTGGTAATGGATGTTTCGTTCATCTCGGCGACATTGCTGCTGGAGCCGGTGATGGCGGCTGCGCCCAGGCTCACGGAAGCGGTCATCCTGGTCAAGCCCCAGTTTGAGGCGGGACGCGAGTACGTGGGCAAGGGCGGGATCGTCCGCGATCCGGAGGCGCATCGGCTGGCTACCGGCAAAGTGGCGGAATGTGCGCAGTCGCTCGGCTGGCAGGTGGCGGGAACGATCGCTTCGCCGATTACCGGCATGGAGGGAAACCGGGAGTTTCTCCTCTATGCACGGCGGTGAACTTCCGTCTCCGCAGCTTCGCCTTCAGCCGGAGATGCGGAGACGGATCGAGCTACGTCAGGCAACGGCCGGAGGCAGCACGGCTTCTTTCGGATTGGGACCGTACATATTGGGGCCGGGATTGCTGTCCAGCATCATGAAGATCAGAACCACCAAGCCGCCGAGGGGAATCAGGCCAATCAGAAGCAGCCATCCGCTCTTGCCGGTGTCGTGGAGCCTGCGGACCGCACAAGCCAGAGATGGAATCATGATGGCCAGGCAATAGAGTACGCAAATTCCCATCATGATGACACTGATCACAACCGAGATGACCGCACGATGGCTGGGATCACCAGACCCTGCTGCGATTCCAAGTATGGCGCTGAGCACGGCACTGATCATCATTACGCCAAAAATGATTACAGAATTGAAGAGTGTAAACATCCAATATTCTTTACGGCGCGAACGCCCTTCGAACTCAGCATATTTCTTCCAAACCAGCTTGTACCAATCCATTTTCATCCTCCGATTCAGGTTGCCTATCTCACCCGATGGGTACAAGGGCGCAATGATTCGTGCCACCTTGCCCGCGTAGCCGACGATCTGCAGATGCTTTCCGGCGTCGAGCCAAATATACAAGGAGACGCTTGAATAAGTCACCTGGATTTTTATCCAGTTCATTTCACAGGGTCTGGCACGGTCCGGCAGCGCATGCGTTTGGCCGTAGCGCAGCCGCTCCGTTACACTAATACCGCATGGTACGCGTAGCAATCGTCTGTAAAGCGGAGAAGCAGGAGCTGGAGCGGCTGTTGCCGGAGCTGGTGGCCTGGCTGCGCGCGCGAGACTATGAGCCGCTTTTGGACCAGGAGGGCGGGCGCTACACGGCGGCAGCGCCGGTGGTTGACCGCGCGGCCATGCCCGCGCAGTCGCCTGGGCTGGTGATTGTGCTGGGCGGCGACGGAACACTGCTTTCGGTGGCGGGCATCTTTGCCGCGACGGGCACGCCCATTCTTGGCGTGAATCTGGGGTTTCTCGGCTTTTTGACTGAAGTTCGCCTGGGCGATCTCTATCCCGCACTGGAGTGCTGGCACGGCGGCTGTCATGACATCGATGTGCGCGCGATGCTGCACGCGGAGCTGTGGCGGGGCGGGGAAGTGGTGTCAGTTCATCAAGCACTGAACGAGGCGGTCATCTCCAAAGGCGAAATCTCCCGCATGGGCGATTTTGCGGTGGAGTTGGAGGGCAAGAGCGTGGCGCGCTTTCGGGCTGACGGTGTGATTGTCTCGACGCCAACCGGTTCGACGGCCTATACGCTGGCCGCCCAGGGCCCTATTCTGACGCCCAGTGTCGATGCAATGGTTGTGACTCCGATCTGCCCGCATCTGCTGACCCTCAGGCCGATTGTGGTGCGCGGCGACGCTGAATTGACGGTGCGGGTGGAGGGAACGCAGAATCCGGCGCTCTTGACCGTGGACGGCCAGAAGGCCGTCGAACTTCTGATCGGCGATGAGGTCCGCTGCCAGAAGTCCTCGCACACCGTCAACCTGATTCGCATGAACGAGGGCGGCTTCTTCGAGGCGCTGCGTAGCAAACTCAGCTGGGGTGAGCGGTAAACCCCGTAGTCGAGCAGAGGCTTCGAAGCACATCAGCATCTGCACAGCATCCGGGGTTCATCCTCGAAGCCGTATCTCACTGGGTGAGTTCGGCGAGCAGCACCCTTGCTTTGATGGCCAGCGTATGCGCGCCGTCCACGTCGCCGGAGGCGAGCGCGGCGCGAGCCTGTTTGATAAACTCCCTGATCTGTTCGGCGGTCTTTTCTTCCTGTGTGCTGAGCGTGCGCGTGATGGCATTCAGCCCGCGTTCTGTGCCCGCGATGGAGTCGATCGTTTGTTGCACAGTGTCGCCGGCATCGCCAGAGGATAGCTGACCGATCGCGCTTACGCCCTGGTTCGATTGCGGGGCGGGCTTGGGCGTGGACTTCCTGTGCTTGACCGGCGGCTTGGGCGGCGTCTGCGGCTCTGTGCCAGTGCTGGGCGGAGGCGCCTGATTCGGAACCGTAATCACCGGCGGAGGCAGATTGGTGGGCGAGGGCTCCGGAGTGGGCGGCGGAGCGTCCACAATCGGCGGTGCCAATGGTTCAGTCTGCGTGTGATTGGTTTTGTGAAAGCAAGCTGTGAGAAAAAACGGTAAAACCCACGCGACGCTCTTGACTGGCAACTTCATCGAGCAATACCTCAGCAATCGTCAGGCGGCGGCATCCGGAATGCGGTTGCCGTCTTGCCTGAGAAGGACTGTTTTCAAGATCGAGTTCTGATTGAGGGGATACTTCCAAACTTCGACAACAGGAAGCGAAAAGGGATGCTGCTCCAGGTAGACGCCCGATCCGTAGCGCTCACGAATATCGGGTCCATGCGGTTTATCGCGATTGATCGACACTGGATGCAGGGGAAGATGTTCGGTGAATAGCACGTGGGAAAAGCCGCCGAGATTGGCTAAGACTCTGGAGATTTCATCATTGCTGAGATGCTGGAGCACCTGGCGGATCAGGCACAGATCGGCCACCGGCAAGAGATCCACGGTAATATCGGCGCACTGAAAGCTGATGAGAGGATCATGCACTGTGCTCCGGAGATGTTCAATCAGCTCCGGAACCACATCAATCCCTGTATAGCGCACTCTGGTAGCCTCGGTGATCCGCCGTCCCACGGAAAAATCGCCGCACCCCAGATCGACAACGCTCTCCACCTGATGCTCGCGGATGAACTGAATCACCGAGGCGCAGTAATCTTTCGAACAGGTGCCGCGGGAGCCTGGACCGGAGTAAAAACGCTCTCCGTCGCTGCCCCAGGCACCAGTGCGATAGATCCTGCGAAAAGTCTCAGCGAGCGTCAGAGCGCCGTAGTTGCGCGCACTCTGGAAGCGGCGGCAGAACCAGCTTGTCATCTTGCGCAACATCTAGGACGGAACCCTTTCTGAGTCAGTGTTTGCGGGCTGAAAGCGCCGCCGGCCCCATTCCGCGGGAACCAGCGGAATACGCAGCAGGAACTCCGCGCCTTGCCCTGACTTCGATTGTACTTCCACGCTCCCGTGATGGAGTTGAAGAATCCGGTACGTCATGGCCAGACCGATTCCGCTGCCGCCGCTCTTGGTGGTGAAGTAGAGGTCGAAGATCTTCTCCCGGACATCATCGGGGATTCCTGGCCCCTGGTCGGCAACGCGCAGGACGGCGGCCATGCCGTCCTCATCGAGAAAGACTTCGAGACGTCCGCCCTGAGGCATCGCCTGCGCCCCGTTTTGAATCACGTTGAGGACGGCCTGCTTGAGCAGGTCGGCGTCGATGTTGGCGATCAGCGGCGTGGAGGGCAGGCGGCTTTCCAGAGTCACTTTGTGGGTAACAAGTTCGTCGGCGGCCAGCGCCAGCACATCGCCGATGACAGAGCGCAGGTCCTGTTCGCGCAGTTGCAGCTCCACCGGGCGCGAGAAGTCCACCAGAGTCTGGACGACACGGTCGAGGCGATGAATCTCCGCGTCGATTACTTCGAGGTGGCGAACCGCCGGAGCGCTGGCGTCGCCCAGCTTGCTTTTGAGCAGCTCCAGGTGGACGACGATGGCGTTGATGGGATTCTTGACCTCATGTCCGACCCCGGAGGTCAGCCTGCCGATCGAGGCCATGCGCCGCGACAGCTCCAGCTCGGAGCCGATCTCCTCGACCGACTCCAGGTCGTGAAGGGTGACCAGCGCGCCCAAGCCCTGGCCGGAGCCTGCGCTCGACCAGTCTTCAATAAAATCGAGAGAAGCCTGAATGCGGCGCCCGGTCTCGGTGCGAATCTCAATTTGACCCAGGGATCTTCTGGCATCGAAGGCCTGGCGCAGCGTCTTTCCCAGCACGGTTGAAGGGTTGAATATGTCGTGGGCGTGCAGGCCGAGAATGGCGTCGCGCTCAATGGCCAGAAAACGGCGCGCCGCTTTGGAGACCAGCACGGCACGCCCGTCCGCGGTGAAGAGCAGAATGCCATCCTGCAGCTTGAGAAGAATCTGGTCCAGGTTTTCCTTCAACGCCGAGAAGACCTCTTCGACATTGCGCATACGCTGGCCGATGATTTCGATCTTGCTGGAGACCCGGGCCGCCGTATCCTGTCTGGGCGCTTCTTCCTCGCGGTCTTCCGTTTCGCTGTCCTCCGCGCCGGAGCCGGTCCAGTAGTCCAGTTGGAGATTGATCTCCTCCAGGGGACGCAGCGCCAGATTGCTCAGCAGGAAGGCAGCGATCAAAGCCGTGGCCAGCACAAACTCCAGCAGCGTGAAGGTTGCCGAGAGCCAGGGATTGTAGACGGCGCGCAAAAGCGTGGTGCGGACGCCGACATGGACGGTGGCAAAGGGCGCGCCATTGCGCTCCAGAGGCACAACGACATCAAAGACTCTGGGGGGGCCGAAGACTTCATGGATGAGTTGTATGGGATTGGCGTCCAGGAGCTGCTTGTAGTCGGGGCGCACCGGCAGGGGCTTGTCTTCATTTGCAGGGTTGGTGCTGAGCAGCGTGCTGGACTGGGTGTCGCCGATGTTGATGTCGTAGACGGTGAGGGAGTAGCGGTTGACCGAATCGACAACCGCCTTCAGAGCGGCGTTATCGCGCACCGCTTCCGCTGCCAGAGCGCGCAACTGGGCGGGGTTGTTGGGATCGACCTGGCGGTCTTTCAGCCCTGTCTCCAGCGCATTCTGCAAGGCAAACTTCACCTGGTCGGCCACCATGTGGTTGGAGGAATAGGACTGCTGCACGGCAGCCTGCAGCAACTCACTGACATAGACCAGCGAGATCAATCCGGCGATGAGAAAGACCAGGGCGGTGATGGCCAGGACGAGTTTGGTCTTCAGATGCATGGGTTGGAGTTAGACTTCCTCGCGCGTCTGACTATACTCCTTGATTTTGTTGTGCATGGTCTTCAAGCTCAAACCCAGAATCTCCGCGGCACGGGTCCTGTTCTGCCCGGTGGCTTCCAGAGTGCGCTCGATCAGCAGGCGTTCGGCTTGATCCACGGTGGTGCCGACGCGCAGTTGCAGCATACTCGCATCGAAGGGCAGCGCGGTTTGCGATTGCGCTTTGCCGAAGCCGGCGGGCAGGTGAATGGCATCAAGCGGCGATCCATCCGAGGCTAGAATCACCGCGCGCTCCACCGTATTGCGCAGTTCGCGTCCGTTGCCCGGCCAGTCGTGGGCCATCATGCGCTCCATCATCGTCGGAGTTACGCCGGAGATCTTGCAGCCGTGCTTGCGGTTCATCTCTTCCAGCATCGTCTCGACCATTGCGGGCAAATCCTCCATGTGCTCGCGCAGCGGAGGCATATGAATGTTGAAGACATTCAATCGGTAGTAGAGATCGGGACGCAAATGCCCCAGGGCGATGGATTTCTCCGGGTCGCGATTGGTGGCGGCCAGCACTCTCACGTCCACATCCTGTTCGGTGCGCGCGCCCAGACGGCGGAATTTGCGCTCTTCCAGAACGCGCAGCAGGGTTACCTGGGTCGCCGTCGGCATCTCGCCAATCTCGTCCAACAGCAGCGTACCGCCGCTGGCCAGCTCGAAGCAGCCCACCCGCCGCTCGACGGCTCCGGTGAATGCGCCTTTTTCGTGGCCGAAGATCTCGCTTTCAATCAGCGTTTCGGGAATGGCGGCGCAGTTGACTGCGACAAAGGGGCGGAGTTTGCGCGGGCTAAGCTCGTGCAGCGTGCGCGCCACCAGTTCCTTGCCGGTGCCGCTCTCGCCAGTGATGAGCACAGAGACGTTGGAGGGAGCAATCTGCTCGATGAGGCCGAAGATCTCCCGCATGGGCCGGGAGCTGCCCACCATCGCACCCAGCACGCCGCTCTCGCGCAGCCGGCGGCGCGCAACCTCCAGCTCGATGATGGTTTCGCGCTGCCGCGTGGCGTTGGCCAGGATGGTCTTGAGGCGCGTGGCATCGACCGGCTTTTGCAGGAAATCGTACGCGCCGAGCTTCATTGCATCCACGGCGAGTTGAATGGAGCCCATCGCGGTGAGCACCACCACGGCCAGATTGGAGCCGGCCCCGGAGCCTTCTTCATTCAGCCGCTGCAGCAGTCCTATGCCGTCCAGACGCGGCATCTTCAGGTCGGTGACGACGATGGCCGGCTCCCAGGCGCGCGCCTTTTCCAAGCCTTCCATGCCGTCGCAGGCGGTTTCCGTGCTGTATCCCCAGCCGGAGATCAGCTCCGCCAGCCCCATCAGCGCGTGAGGCTCGTCTTCGACAATCAGAACTTTTACAGAGTTTTCCATGGGGTCGCCGATGCGGCTCTATCTCAATGTACCTTTCTACCATGCAAAAAGCCAAAAAATTCCCCATTCGAAGCCGCTCTGATCCTCAAATCTCATGGCGCGGGGACGGGATCTTCGAGCGGCCTGGCGGCAGGCGTTGCGCTGACACGCTCGGCTGTGGCTTTACGTATCGCCGCCAACGGCACGGACAGCCGCGGATCCTCGCGCGTCAATACCTGGGGCGCATGGTAGACGGCATTCGCCAGATCGAGCGGGTTGCCCCTCTGGATAAACTCGCTCCAGACCATGAAGTACGTCCAGCGCGGCTGCTTCAGAAGAGTTTCCGGGCTGGGCAATCTGCCCACCTCGGCCAGCGCGATGGGCTTGCCGCCGGCCAGCGTCAGAATGTTCGTGTAGTACTCCGGCTTGAACTCGCCATAGATGTCCATCGTGACCAGGTCGGCATACTGCGCGCCGGGATAGTAATCGGCGATCGGTCCGGCATTGCTTCCATTCGGCGCATTCGCATTCCATACCCAGAGCAGATTGTCCAGATGATGCACGTTGATGAAGCGGTCATAGATCATCCGATATAACGCCGCCGAACCGTCTTTGCCCGGTCGCCCGCCCCACCAGAACCAGTTGCCGTTCACCTCGTGATAAGGCCGGAAGAGCACCGGCACATGAGCGTCTCGCAGTTGCTTGAGATAGCCGGCGACGACGTCCACCTGCGCCTGCCAGCGCAGATTGAGCGGGCTGCCGGGGGTGAGCAGTTCATGCCACTCGGCGTCGGTCAGATGGCCTTGTATGCTGTCGTGGAAGGTGACCGGTTCGTTGTCCGTGGGCCTCACCTCATGCCAGGTCAGAGTGACGACCGCACCGTTGCCGTACTGCCGTTCGGCCTCGGCGATCATTGCGGGCCGCGCCAGTGCGGAGTCCTTGTCCTCGCCGCCCGAGAAGCCGAAGTCTCCTCCAAAGAGTCCCGGATACTTGGCCGTAAGATCGTAGGCCATGTCGGTCCAGCGCGCGCCGGCGTTGGGATAGTTGTGCTGCCCGGCGATCGTCGCCTTGCCGGAGATCGAATTGAGATAAGCAAGCAGCGCCCGCGCCTCCGGAGTGGCGTTGGGATTGACCGGATCAGGAGCCGTCTGCGCTCCCAGCGCGCAACTTAGAATGATTGCAAAAGCAAATATCAAGTATTGCTTCAATCGCATCGTGAATGTCCCTTCGCGTGGGAATTATAGATGATAGCGTGTTTGTCGGGGAAAGGGCGCGGCAAGCGTCAGTCGGCGATGGCGCGGCCGATGCGGACCCACCAGTCTGGCCCGGTGGCAGCCAAGTAGATCACGCCGAACTGGGCGACGTAGTAGAGGGGCACGCCGACGCGGTAGACGGTGTGGATGCGCCGGTTGACGAGCAGATCGCGGCAGATACCGAGCGCGAGCATCAGGTCGACGCCGACATACGACAGGTTGTGCTGGCGCGCGTAGGCGTGATCCATGCGGGCGAATGCGGCGACCAGCAATCCGCAGGTAGCGAAAAAAACCAGGCGGCGATGGAACTCGGGCGATTTGCGCCAACAGATGGCGAGCGCCATGCACAGGCCGAAGACACCGATGTCAAAAAATGGAACGGCAAGGAAGGCGTAGCGGTGCGGCATGTGGAGGCTGTAGGTTTCAAAGTGGACCATGCGGATGGCGGTCATCACTCCAAGAGGCACCATGATGGCGGCGATTGCGGCGGCCACCCAGCCGATCGCGCGATGCCATTTCACGTTGCGTGTGCGCACCAGGGCCGATTGCAGGATGAAGATGAGGATCCAAGCCGAGAACGTGAAGCCATGGACCCAGAGGATGCGGGGCGGGGCAATGTCGGGGTGGAGCAGCCGTTCGTCAACGGTCTGGCTGAAGCCGGCCACCACGGCTGCGGCAGAGACGAGTGACATGGCGAAGTAGAAGTAGCGGTCGAGGAGGCTGTTGCGGCCGGTGAACAGGCTCAGACGCGGCGCGGCGACGGTCGGAGAAACGGAAGGAATCATGGGCTCTCGCTTTCTTGGGGGAAGGGGAATCTTCGGGGGAAAAGGAGAACAGGGGGAGAGTACCACGCGGAAGCAGGGACGCACAACGGGGTTGTGAGGTCGGCGCAGCAAGGGTCGTGAGTGAGTTGGCGATTGGGCGTGAACCGAGAATCTGTCTCGGCTGCATCGGCGATTGCCATTACTTGAGAGAGTCGAGAATACGAGACACACGCATGTGAATGAGTGGGTATGAGCGCCCTTGGTTATCTGTCTCCGAACGCCCGATACGCTCGAAACCAAGATGCTCATAGAAGCCCACCGCTTGGATATTTTGTTCGTTCACGTCAGTCATGAGGTTTGGTCGGATGCTCAGTGCATGTTGAACAAGTGCGCGCCCAGCCCCCGATCCACGTTGCGTTGGATCGATAAATAGAGCCTCCATATGTACACCGTCTAGAAGCATGAAGCCTATCGGATGGTCCTTGTCGTCCACGGCCAGCCAGAGAGGGGCTTGTGGCAGGAAGCTGACAACCTCCGCTTCAATCTCCTGCCTGTCGGTCGGAGATAAGAAGTGGTGCGTCGCATCGACCGCCCCGCGCCAGATATCCAAGACTCGCTCGCTATCCTCCGCCATCGCTTTTCGTATGCGCACCATGATTACTAGAATACCCGCTAACTGTATCCCGCGTTCATGGAAACGCATTCAACCGAACGGATCGGTAACGACAATATCGGCTAGTGTTCTCTGCATGGAGACGATTCTGGAATTGAATGGCGCCAATAGCCCGTACCGCTCAGCAAGTCTCTTACCACTCCAGCGACTCTCTCTATCCCGTCTTCTCCGTCAGCTCCGCCCAGCGTGCGTAGAGCGTATCGTTCTCGTGCTGTGCGGCATCCAGTTCATGGAGCGCCTCTTGCAGAGCGGCGGCGTTGGTGGCGATCTCCGGGTTTTCTACACGGCTGCGGGCAGCTTCCAGCCGCGCATCGGAGACGGCGACCCTCTCTTCGATTGCGGCGAACTCGCGGGCTTCCAAGTAAGAGAGCTTCTTCTTGCCGCTTATATTCGAGGCTGTATCCGCGCCAGTTTGCTGTGCGGAGCTTGAACCGTCGGCTTTACGGTCGATTTTCCTGCCGGTGGATGAATCGAGTTCTTGAATCCAATCTTCCCATTGCGCGTAATCGGCGAAGAGGCCGGTGTGGCCGCGTCCGTCTAATCCCAATACCGTCGATGAGACGCGATTCAGCAGATAGCGGTCGTGCGTTACCAGAACCAGCGCGCCGGGAAAGTCGAGAAGATTTTCTTCGAGGATTTCCAGCGTCGGAATGTCCAGATCGTTGGTCGGCTCGTCGAGCAGCAGAACGTCGGCAGGCTCCAGCATCAATTTCGCAATCAGCACGCGCGCCCGCTCGCCGCCGCTCAGATTGCGCACCGGCTGGTTGAGCTGTTCGCCCGTGAAAAGAAAGCGCGCCGCCCAACTGGCGACATGAACGGTGCGTCCCTGGTGGATGACGCCGTCGCCTTCGGGAGCCAGCGCGCGGCGCAG
>Ga0181520_10004228_pt1 | contig 24289 bp, 17 predicted proteins | sample PEATcosm2014_Bin_29_FD_132451 | JGI IMG/M metagenome (GOLD analysis project Ga0181520, IMG submission 132451) | Peatland microbial communities from MTU Mesocosm Facility, Houghton, MI, USA - PEATcosm2014_Bin02_30_metaG | ecosystem: Environmental > Terrestrial > Soil > Wetlands > Peat | place...
GAGATCCAGAACATGTTGGAGTGCAGGTCCGCGATGGGTTCCCGGCCGGTTACCAGGAAATCCAGCGGAATCACGTTGGCGCCGTAGCGGTGCCGCAGCTTGCGCGGGATGTCGCAGTTCACCCCTCGGTCGTAAATATTGTAGCTGCGGCCCACCAGCACCAGGCCCGGCTCGCCGGTGCGCTCCAGAACGTCGAGGGCGCGCCGTCCGGCTTCGAGCAGCTTCTCCTGGAAGCCGCGCTGTTCGGCATAGGCCGCGTCCACCGCGCGGTCGCTCGCCCGCCGTGTCACGCCGATGCGCCGCATGGTCTCCGCCAACGCCGTCTTCACCTGCGACGGCCCCAGCTTGAAATGCAGCGTGGGGATCAGGAACTTGTGCTTCTCGGCCTCCAGCGGCGGCGCGCTCCGCAGCACCCACGGCAGCGTCTGGTTCCACGGGCAGTAGTGCGAGGGCGAAGATTCGGCTCCCTCGGCGTCCGCCAGGTTGGGCACCAGAATGTAATCCACGCCGGCCTGCGCCAGCGCCTGCACGTGCCCGTGCGCCACCTGCACCGGATAGCACGGCTGCGCCACCGCCATCTCGATTCCCGCGGCCGAAATGCGCGGATCGGTCACCGGCGAAAGCACCGTCGGGATGTCCAGTTCGGCGAAGTAGCGCCGCCAGAACGGCAACTGGTCGAGCATGGTCATGGCCCGCGGCAGTCCCACGCGGAATGCGCCTCCCGAGCCGTTGGGCAGCTTTTCGAGCAACTGCTCGCGATAGGCGAACAGGTCCTCGATCACCGGCTTGCGCCCCGTGGCGGAGGGCTTGCGGAACTTGTCCGAGCACTTATCGCCCCAGTAGCTGCGGCTGCCCTCGATCACGAACTCCTTCATGTCGCAGAGGTTCGTGCAGGCCTTGCAGACGAAATCGCGCGTCGTGAGACTCAGCTTGTGTAAGTCGTAGCCGCGGAATCGCGTCTGGCCACCGGTGGCCTGGTGCCACTGGCGCGCGATCAGCGCCATCCCAATGGCCCCCATCACGCCGTTATACGGCGGCACCGTGATTTTCTTGCCCAGCAGGCTGGCGAAGGCCGCGGTCACCGCGTCGTTGTAAGCCGTACCGCCCTGGAAATAAATGACATTGCCGATGCGCCGACCGCGCACCACGCGGTTCAGGTAATTGAGCGCAATCGAGTACGCCAGCCCGGCCACCAGGCTGGGGACGGTCTCGCCCTTGTGCAGCCAGCCTGTGACGTCGCGCTCCATGAACACCGTGCAGCGCTCGCCCAGGCGCGTGGGATTGGGCGCCGCCAGCGCCAGTTGCGCGAACTCGCCCTTGATGCTGATGCCCAGCTTCTCGGCCTGCTCCTCCAGGAAGGAGCCTGTGCCGGCCGCGCAGGCTTCGTTCATGGCGAAATCCACCACCACGCCCTTTTCAATGGAGATGAACTTGGAATCCTGGCCGCCGATTTCGAAGATCGTATCCACCGGCTCGCCGCCCAGCGTGGCGCTGATGTGCAGCGCGCCGGTCTTGTGCGCCGTAATCTCGTCGTTGACCGAATCGGCGCCCACGAACTCGGCGATCAGCTCGCGCCCCGAGCCGGTGGTGCCCACACCGCGAATCTCCAGCCGGCTACCCCACAGCCGCTCCACTTCAGCCAGACCCTCCTGCACCGCCTCGATGGGCCGCCCCGAGGTCCGCAGGTACACATCATGAATCACCGCGCCGAATTCGTCGATTACGACGACATTTGTCGAAACCGAGCCGATATCCAGGCCCAGGTAGGCCAGGATGGGCCGGCCATCGGGCGGCGCTACATAGGTTCCCACGCGGTCGCGCAACTGCACCACATTCTCGGAGGAGAGCGGAGTGGTATCGGGGGCCTTATCCTCGGAATCGTGCTGGCGCAGGCGGTGAATTTCGAGGATCGAGCGCTTGCGCGGCTCCTCGGCCTCCAGAATGGCGGCGCCGATGGCTCCGCACCAGGCGAACTCCGCCGGCACGAACAGATCCTTCTCGGCCAGCGAGAAGGCCTCGCGCAGCGCCCCTGTGACGCCCGCGTTCTGCGAAACCGCACCGATCAGCGCCACGGGAGCTTCCACCGGCCGCCCCTTGACGATTGATCCCTTGAAATTGCGTGCCACGGCATCGCACAGCCCGCGCAGGATCTCCGCCGGCGAATAGCCCTTCTGCTGCGCGTGGATCATGTCGCTCTTGGCGAACACCGAGCAGCGCCCAGCGATGCGCGCCGCGCAACTGGCCGTGCATACCACCTGCCCGACTTCCTCCACCGAATACTTCATGCGCAGCGCCTGCTGGTCGAGGAACGAGCCGGTGCCCGCCGCACACTCGCCCGAACGGTCATAATCTATGATGCTGGTGCCCTCAAGGCGAATGTATTTGGAGCTTTCCCCGCCGATCTCGAAGATCGTGCGAACCTGCGGGTAGCACGTGCCGATCATGCGCGCGATAGCCTTGAATTCGTTCTCGAAGAACAGCCCCAGCACTTTGGCGATGGTGCGGCTGCCCGAACCGGTGACGCGTATGCCTTCCACGCGGTCCTCGGGGATGGTTTCGTAGAAGTCGCGCAGGAGGTCGTAGGTGGATTGGATGGGGCTGCCCGAGATGCGCCGGTACTCGGACAGCACCAGCGGGCGGCCGCCCAGCTCCTTCATCTGGAACTCGGGATGGGCCGCGCAGAGGCTTTCAAGGATGGGCCGATCCCCCGGTTTCCCCAACGCTGCCAGCTTGAGACTGATGGCCCCGATGTCCAGACCTAGATTGATCCCCATTTCTGTATAGTTTCAGCCAGGAGCGACCTTAAATACAAGTGTTTAGGGTCTGAATGGTCGTTCCAAGCAGCGACAGGTTGCGGAACGGCCCTGAGCGGAGCTGCCGGATAATTCGTCACTCTGTTGAGGCCGGAACGTCACAATTGCCTTTGTGCACCCCATTGACGTGGTGCTGAACCCGATCTATTATTCCACTGGGAGTAGACCATGTAAATCGGGTCTGATCGTCCCGAAAGAGGTTTGCCATGTTAGCAGCCGCAACCGAAACGATTTTCAAGAATCCCTACGAAGTCGCGCTCGAAAACTTCGATCTGGCGGCCAACGCGCTGGATCTCGATGAAAACATCCGGGCGATGATCAAATATCCGGAGCGCATCCTCCAGGTGAGTGTGCCGGTCCGCATGGACACCGGAAAGATCGTCCGCTTCGAAGGCTACCGCGTGCAGCACAGCACCACGCGCGGCCCCGCTAAGGGCGGCATCCGCTTCCATCCCAACGTCACCCTGGATGAAGTCAAGGCTCTGGCCACCTGGATGACCTGGAAGTGCGCCGTGGTCAACATCCCCTTTGGCGGCGCTAAGGGCGGGGTGACCTGCAACCCCAAGCGGCTATCCATGGGCGAGTTGGAGCGGCTTACGCGGCGCTATGCCACCTCGATCGTGCCGCTGATCGGCCCGGAAAAGGACATCCCCGCGCCGGATGTCTACACCACCCCGCAGATCATGGCGTGGATCATGGACACCTTCAGCATGAATAAAGGTTACCCGGTGATGGGCGTGGTCACCGGCAAACCCATCAGCCTGGGCGGATCGCTGGGCCGCAATGAGGCCACCGGCCGGGGCTGCTACTACACCGTGCTAAGCAGTTGCCAGCACCTGGGAATCCCGGTAAAGGGCGCGCGCGTGGCGGTGCAGGGATTCGGCAACGCCGGATCGATTGCCGCCAACCTGTTTCACGCCGCCGAAGCCATGGTCATAGCCGCCAGCGATTCCACGACGGCCGTCTACAACCGCAAAGGCCTCGACATTCCCAAGCTCATAGCCCACAAGGAGCGTACCGGCTCCCTGCGCGGCTTCCCGGATGCCGAGGTTATCCCGCACGAAGCGCTGCTGCTGCTGGATTGCGAGATCCTCGTCCCGGCGGCCCTGGAGAACGCCATCACCGAGGAGAACGCCCACGCCGTGCGCGCCCGCGTCATTGCCGAGGCGGCCAACGGACCGGTGACCCCCGAAGCCGACCGCATCCTCGACCAGAAGGGGGTCTTCCTCATCCCCGACATTCTCTGCAATGCCGGCGGAGTGACAGTCTCCTATTTCGAGTGGGTGCAGGACGAAAACCATCTCTTCTGGGACGAGCAGGACGTGAATTCCCGGCTGGAGCGGGTCATGACGCGCGCCTTCAACGACGTGCTCAAGATCCACCTGGACCGCAAGGTGAGCATGCGCCTGGCGGCCAATATGCTGGGCGTGGGACGGGTGGCGGAAGCCAACAAGATTCGCGGGTTGTATCCGTAGTCGTTAAAATGGGGCGGGCCGCCGTTGCGGCCCGCTCGCTATCGATCTGGAAGGGCCTCACCGGTTTCGTTGACCAAGGAGCGAATGTCGTCATTCGCATCCCAGGTGCACTCCGCGCGCAATTCGTCCGGGAGTGCGCCGCGTTCTAACAGACGGTTGACGGCACCCTCGCGGCAAAACGAGCAAGGACCCCGCTCGTATAGGGAACGCAACATCGAGACCTGGGTCGAGTCGTCTGGATGGGCTTCCCAGAAATCGATCAGTTCCATGCCCATAGAGTGCAGCGCTTCAGGATCTTCTTCCTCCTGAAACCAGCCCAAAATAATTTTATGATCGCCTTCCTCATAGCTCCTCGCCAAGAGGGCAATCGCTTCACCGCGCCATTTGGCCCGCCCCTCGACGAGCCGAAATGCGAGGTCCCTGACCGCTGGGTCACCCACGTTCGCTAGCGCCTTGACCGCAGCCCACCCTACCCGATCCTGCTCAACGCCCACAAGATCCAGGAGCGTATGCACATCGCATGGAAAACACCTTTGCGCAAAGATCCTCAAATGCGCGAACTGTTGCTTTGGGTCCGTCGCCGCAATCAGCCCTCTCGCCGCCTTTTCCAATTCTTCGTCGCTCGCCCGCTCGCCCCATTTCGGGAGCAAGTAGCGCTTCCTCGCCATCAATTCACCCGATAATTGCTCGTAGCGGAGTAAAGTGAAGTCCGGCCGTTGAGCCGGTTCGCCGGTCCATCGTTCGACCATCGCGACAGCCGCTCGCCTGTACCTCTCAACGTCTGGATTCGTCCCTCCGGCTTCCCGCAGGGCGTCCCAGGTTTCCGGCTCGCCGCAGATTTCCAGGCTCCTATCAATCAACCAGCCGACATCGACCTCGTCTGGCCTCCCCGAGAGCAAAGCACCGATCTTTTCTGCCACGAAAAGAAGGCCCTTGATCCCATCCAGCTTGAGGAAATCAATACCGATCTGCTCGCCCGTGTCCGGCCCCGGAACGTAGCTCTCATACATCGCCTGCCTTGATTCATCGCTGCCATCAAACGCCAGGCACGCGGCGAGGTGAAATCGCTGGACCGCATCCACGTCGTCACCGCTTCCCGGCAACGATTTCAGCACTGCGTCGTAGTAGAAGTCCTTGTCAGGAAGGCAGCCGACAAGGTCGTACATATACGATGCGCGGGTGCCCTCGATTTGGACGTCGTAGGAGTAGCAGTGCAGACAAGCGTCCAGGATCAGGTTGCGGAATTCGCGCAGATCGTGACCCTGGGCGTAGATAATTGCGCGGCCCAGCCCCAATCGCAGGCTCTTTTGAAACTCGATTCTTTCCACTTCCCATATCATCTCAGGCGCCGCAACTGAAGGGGCCGGTCTTACACATGCCGTACTGGTCGATAGTGGTATGATCATACTTGAGGTATGAAATGCCCGGCGTCGAGCGTGTGACAGTCACTCTTCCGAACGAGCTAGTCAAGGACATCGACAGGCGGGAGAAGAACCGCAGCAAGTTCGTCGCGGAAGCCGTACGGCGCGAAATCGAGAGGCGCCGACGGGCGGAGCTTCGCCTGTCCCTGCAAAATCCCCACCCCGAAAGTGCAGCTCTCGCCGAGCAGGGGCTTGAGGAATGGAGCCGCAGCTTGCCCGAGGAGGACACCGCCGCTCTCGTCGACAATAGCGCCGGCAAGCCGGTTCGGTGGGTTCCCGGCGAGGGTTGGGTGGAGGGGCGCGAGTGAGGCTCGGCCGCGGCACGGTCGTGGTCGTCGATCTCGACCCCACACTTGGCCACGAGCAGCGGGGTGTCCGGCCTTGCGTGGTGGTAAGCGATCCCGACGTTATCGGCGACCAGCACTTCCCGCTGGTATGTGTCGTACCGATAACGGGAGCCGCCGGCGAGGGGCTGCTCTATCCATCGCTGGCACCCGGCCGAAGCGGCCTCGCGCGCAGGTCGCTTGCGCTGGTAGACCATCTGCGATCGATTGACAAGCGGAGGGTGCGGCGTGTCTTCGGTGAGCTTATGCTTGAGGAGATCGCCGCCCTCGATGAAGGTCTCACTGCCTTCCTTGGCCTGCGGGCGGAGGCAAGCTCCGATCCAACTTTACAGTAGAGGCCCCGGTGCCCAGTCCTCGTCCCGTTTTGTGTTCAAATAATTAAATACACAACATGGCGTTTCGAGGCGTGGACTATTTCTGCGTCGATGGGCTGTTCGACGCTGAAGAGCTGATGGTGCGGCAGACCGCCCGGCGCTTCGCCGAGGAGCGCGTTCTGCCCCTGATTCGCGATTGCTACCGCGAGGCGCGTTTCCCCGCCGAACTGGTCCCCGAAATGGCCGAACTGGGCTTTCTGGGCGCCAACCTGGAAGGCTACGGCTGTGCGGGGATGAGCCACGTCGAGTACGGCCTCGTCATGCAGGAGTTGGAGCGCGCCGATTCCGGCATCCGCAGCTTCGTCTCCGTGCAGGGCGCCCTGGTCATGTTTCCCATCCACGCCTATGGCTCCGAAGAGCAGAAGCAGAAATGGCTGCCGCGGCTGGCTTCCGGGCAGGCGGTCGGCTGTTTCGGGCTGACCGAGCCGGATTTCGGCTCGAACCCCGGCGGCATGCGCACCACCGCCCGGCGCGACGGCGATACCTGGGTGCTCAATGGCGAAAAGCCCTGGCACACCAATGGCGGCATCGCCGATGTGGCCGTAGTTTGGGCGCGCATTCCGGAGGGCTTCGCCGGGTTCCTGGTGGAGCGCGGCACGCCGGGCTATTCCACCAGCGATATCCACGGCAAGTGGTCCATGCGGGCCTCGGTGACCTCCAGCCTGTCGTTCGCCGATTGCCGCATCCCGGAAAGCCAGCGGCTTCCTGGAGCGCGCGGCCTCAAGGCGGCCCTTACGTGCCTCTCGCAGGCGCGCTTTGGCATCGGCTGGGGCGTCATCGGCGCGGCCATGGATTGCTATGAAACGGCGCGCCAGTACGCCATTCTGCGCAAGCAGTTCTCCGGGCGGCCCATCGCCTCGCACCAGCTCGTGCAGGAAAAACTGGCCTGGATGATCACCGAAATCACCAAGGCGCAATTGCTGGCCGTGCAGGCCGGGCGGCTCAAGGACGCGGGCAAGCTCGAGCCGGCGCAGATCTCCATGCTCAAGCGCAACAACGTCTGGATGGCTCTCGAGTGCGCGCGGCTGAGCCGCGATATCTTGGGCGCCAACGGAATCACGGACGAATACCCGGTCATGCGCCACCTGGCGAACCTCGAAACCGTCAAGACGTATGAAGGCACGGACCACATCCACGCCCTGGTGATCGGGGAGAAGGTCACGGGAATCGCGGCTTACGAATAGAGGCGCGGCTTCCCCCGAAGGACAACATGCTTCTTTACGCTTTTACAATTGTTATCAGCGCCTTCCTGCTGTTCCAGGTGGAGCCCATCATCGCCAAGATCATAACGCCCTGGTTCGGCGGCACGGCGGCTGTGTGGACTACCTGCATGCTCTTCTTCCAGATGGCGCTGCTGCTGGGATACCTGTACGCCCATGCGCTGGTGCGGTATCTGAAACCGCGCGCGCAGATGATGGTGCACGGCACGCTGCTGGTGGTGAGCGCGCTGGCGCTGCCGGTCTATCCCAGCGCCTGGTGGAAACCGTCCGGGCCGGAAGATCCGCTGTTCAAGATTCTGGGGCTGCTGGCGGTCACCGTGGGCCTGCCGTATTTCCTGCTCTCCACCACCGGCCCTCTGTTGCAGGCCTGGTACGCGCGGCGCTTTAAAGGCGCCATGCCGTACCGGCTCTACGCGCTCTCCAACGCCGGCTCCATGTTCGCGCTGTTGAGCTATCCGGTGCTGTTCGAGCCGGTCTTCACCACCCACCAGCAGGCCTGGATGTGGTCGGGGGCCTATGGCCTGTTTATCGTGCTGTGCGGCGTGGTGGCGCTGCGCACCGGCAACGCGCTGGCGCTGGCTCCGGAACCCGCGGCCGGCCCGGAAGATGCCGAAGTTACGCCTCCCGGAATGCGACAGTATGCCATGTGGCTGGCTCTGCCGGCCTGCGCTTCGGTGCTGCTGCTGGCCATCACCAACCACATGTCGCAGAACGTGGCGGCCATACCATTTCTGTGGGTGCTGCCGCTGAGCATTTACCTGCTCACCTTTATCCTGTGTTTCGAAGGCAGCGGCTGGTACCGGCGCAATCCCTACCTGCAGCTTCTGGCGGTGGGGCTGGGCAGCATGGCCTATGCGGTGGCCCAGGATGCCAACGGGGTGGTTTCCATCAAGGTGCTGGTTCCGTTGTATTCGCTGGGCCTGTTCACGTGCTGCATGGTATGCCATGGCGAACTGGTCCGCATGAAGCCGCACCCGCGCTATCTCACGCATTTCTATGTGATGGTCTCGGCCGGAGGCGCCGCGGGAGGCCTCTTCGTGGGCCTGGTGGCGCCGCTCCTGTTTAACGCCTTCTACGAGTTCCAGATCGGCCTGGTGCTCTGCGCCGCGCTGGTGTGGGTGGCGCTGCGCCTCGATCCTTCGATCGGCGAATGGTTCCACGGCTGGCGTCGGCTGGTCTCCGAGGGCGCCGCACTGGTGATCGTCGGCATGGCCATTTACCTTGGAATGGAAACGCATGATGCCACGCGCGATTCCCGCGTGCTGGTGCGCAACTTCTACGGCGGATTGCGGGTGCGCGATTCCGGTCCGGCTTCCTCGCTCGATTCCGTTCGCACCCTGACGCACGGCACCATCAACCACGGCGAGGAGTATCTGAATCCCGCCCGCCGCCGGCTGGCCACCACCTACTACGGCCCCGATACGGGCGTGGGCGTGGCCATACGCGATAAGGAAAAAACCGGCGCCATCCGCGTCGGCGTGGTGGGCCTCGGCACCGGAACCATCGCCTCCTACGCGCGCCTGGGGGATTATTACCGCTTCTACGAACTCAATCCGCTGGTGCCGCCCATCACCCGCACGCAATTCTTTTTCGTGCCGGATGCCAAAGGCAAGGTGGAGATCGCCATGGGCGACGCCCGCCTGACCCTGGAGCGCGAGGCGCCCGAGAATTTCGACGTCCTGGCCGTGGATGCCTTCTCGAGCGACTCGATCCCCGTGCACCTGCTGACGCGCGAAGCCATGGCGCTGTTCTTCCGCCATCTCAAGCCGGATGGCATCTTGGCCGTGCACATCTCCAATCGCTATTTGGATCTGGAGCCCGTGATACAGGCCGAAACGCGGGCCGCCGGGAAGGTCGCGCGCGTGGTGGATACCGATGACGACGACTCCGTGGACGTTTTCGGCGCCACCTGGGTGCTGGTGACCGCGCCCCAGCCGGGCTTCGACACGGATGTCAAGACCGCGTCGGTCGAGATCGACTCGAAGAAAAAAGCCGTGCGCCTCTGGACCGACGACTACAGCAACCTATTTCAGATCCTGAAATAGGGTTAGAATAAGCTGTCCGCGTCCATACTATCAAATTGTCCTGAATCGGACGTTTTGATCTGTTACCATCAGACTGCCGAGGCACACATGGACGCCGGAAATTCGTTCCAGAAAACCGCTGTATTAGCCCTTCTTCTCATGCTGATGGCCGCCACGGCATCGGCCCAGAATCTGCTCGTGGCTGTGCCGGGGGGAACTCCCGCCAGCGCGCTCCAGGTTCAGGTGAGCAACTGCACCGAATACTTTCAGGCCGTGAACCTGACCACCAGTTCCGGATCGGCTAACTTCAGCGTTAACGTTTCCTACGCGAGCTCGACACCAAACTGGTTGAGCGTTTCGCCGCTGTCGGGAAGCGCGGGCAGCACGCCCACGCAACTGAACCTTAATTTGGCACATAGCGGCCTCGGTTCGTATCCCGCCGCCACGGTCACGATCACCGCACCCGGCTATGGCACCGCCAGCGTTATCGTAACGCTGACTTCCAGCACGAGTTGCGGCGCCAGCAACACGCTCACGCTGAGCCCGGGCACCCTTAGCCTGAGTCCGACGACCACCACCGGCACCCTCACCCTTGGCAACGGCACCACTTCGGCGGCATCCTATACCGCCTCCACGGACCAGACTTGGCTTACGGTCTCCCCCACCATCGGCTCGGTGCCCGCGAGCGGTTCAATCCCGCTTTCCGTGACAGCCAGCGCCGCCGGGTTGAGCAATGGAAACTACACCGGCCATGTCAGCGTGACCTCCGGCGTCTCCAGCCTGAGCACTACCGTGACGTTTACGGTCTCCGGCGGGACCTTGACCGTCAACAGCAGTTCGGCCCTGGCCGTAAACTGGTCGTACGCCACAGGCTCCAGTTCGCCGGCCAGCACCTATGCCGTGCAGAGCGCCACCGGCGCCAGCAGCTATAGCTACCAGGTAATCACCGCTAACGGTGGAAGCTGGCTGCTGGCCAATTACACCACCAGCGGCAACACTCGCGTCAACTCCGGCCTGTTCCTCTCCCTCTCGTCGGCAGGTTTGTCGCTGCCCGCCGGCGTGTATCAAGGCACGGTGACCCTGACTGCGTCGGATGGCGGGACGGCCACGGTTACGGTCACGTTGACGGTTAACGGCGGGGCGGTCACCGGTGTGAGCATCAGCCCGAACACCAGCTCTACCTTCACGGCCAGCTCCGCCTCGACCGTCCCGCAGAGCACCACGTTCACGGTCTCCACCAGTTCCGGCATTGTCCTGAGCACCCCAACGGTAACGACCTATAGCGGCAGCGGCTGGCTCACCATCAACACAACGCCCAACGGCAATTCCAGCGAGAACATCCAGGTGACGGTGAATCCGTCGGGCCTTAATTCCGGGACCTACACCGGCATGATCACGGTCCTCAGTTCGGCTGGGAACAGCGCGATTTCCATCACCTTGACGGTGGGATCGGGCGGCATCGTCACGAACACTCTGTCCGGCATCGCGCCCACATCGCTCTCCTTCGCCTCCCAGGTGGGCGCCTCGACGACATCTCTGGGCTTAATCCAGTACATCGCCGTCACCGGATCGACTTCCTCCTATTCAGCCACCGTGGATCCAAGCTGCACGAGCTGGATCTCCCTTTCGCCGGCTTCGGGAATCGCTCCGGGCAATGTAGGCGTTTACGTCGATCCCGGCAGCCTGCCGGCCAACACGTATACCTGCAACGTGATCGTTACGAGCGGCTCGGCGACCACCAGCGTGCCGGTCACTCTTCTGGTCACGGCAGCCTCCGGAACGCCGGTGATGGGTGTGTACAACCAGGGAGACGCGGTCTTCTACTACCCCAACGGAAACAACAGCAGCAGCTCCTTTTCCTTGACGGCCAGCGACGGCTCCACGCCGGCGGCCACTGCCACGGTCACTTCCAACACGCCCTGGCTATCGGCTTCCCTGATCGGGACGAACCTCACGGTTACCACCACTGCTTCCGGGTATAGCACCGGGACCTACACCGGAACGGTCACGATAAGCTCGGCGAGTTATGCCAACAGCCCCTTGGTCATGCCCGTCGTCCTGGTGGTGGGCAATGGCGGAAGCCCGGAGGGGTTGACGTTCAGCACGCTGAACCAGTTCAACGCCACCGCGGGCGGACCCGCGCAGCAGCAAACTCTGAATGTGACGGCGCCGACTTCCAGCTTCGGCTACACGCTGAACGTGACTTCGAGCGGGGGGAGCTGGCTCACCACGAGCCCGGCTTCCGGCAGCAGCCTGACCGGCTCGCAATCCATCACGGTTACAGCCACCCCCGGCAGTTTGACGCCCGGCACGACATATACCGGAACGCTGGCGTTCAATACCAGCGGCAACACCCAGACGGTCATCGTGAGCATGGTGGTGGGCGGCAGCGCCAATACCATTACAGCGTCCGCCAGCAACCTCTCGTTTGCCTACCAGATCGGCGGCAGCGCGCCGGCCTCGCAGAGCTTCAACGTGACCAGCGCGCAGGGATCGGCGGGCATAGGCGTGACGCTCTCGGTCACGCCCGTCAGCCCCAGCACGGCTACCTGGCTGAACGCGACCTTCGCCAGCAACGCCATCACCGCTACCACCGCTGCCCAGGTCAACGTCGGCATCGATACGGCAAGCCTTTCGGCGGGCACCTACAAAGCCAACATCGTGATTACCCCCGCCACCGGAAACGCGGTCAGCGTCCTGGTCACCCTCACGGTAACGGGTGCGCCGGCTTTGCCGGTGGTCTCGGCGACTCCCACCAGCCTGACGTTCAGCGCGGCGGCCGGCGCCGCCGCTCAATCGGGAACCGTGACGGTTTCGGGTGGAGGCAGCAACGCCGCCTTCACGGCCACGGCGGCGATGACCACGGGAACCGGCTGGCTGTCGGTGACGCCCACATCCGGGAACACCGCCGCTGGCACCACGCCCGTTACGGTCAAGGTCGATCCCGGCAATCTGACGGTGGGCAACTACACCGGCACGGTGACCATCGCCGCGGGGACCGGGGCCACCGGCTCAACGCTGGTGACCGTGAGCCTGACGGTGACGGCGCCGCTGGTTACTATCAGCAAAGTGGTGAACGCCGCCAGCTATGCCAACGGAGCGGTATCGCCGGGCGAGATCGTAGCGCTCTTCTCACCGGCCGATGGCTCGCAACCGATAGGGCCGGCCACGGCCGCGCAACTGACCCAGAGCCTGATCGTCAACAACACGCTGCCCACCACCTTGGGCGGCGTGCAGGTGCTTTTCAATGGAACTGCGGCGCCGTTGTCTTATGCCAGCGCGCTGCAAGTGAATGCCATTGTGCCTTATGAGATCGCCGGGGCCAGTTCCGTCACGGTGATTGTGAAGTACCAGGGGCAGTCATCCAACGGCATCACGCTCAGCGTGGCAGGAGCGGCACCGGCCATCTTTGCGGTGAGCAATGGGACCGGACCGGCCGCCGCCCTGAACACAACCGACTACACCTATAACAGCCCCACGAATCCCGCGGCCAAGGGCAGCATCGTGGAATTTTTCGTCACTGGTGAGGGCACGACCTCTCCGGCCAGCTTAACCGGCCAGATCACGCCGGTTTCCGGGAACACGCCCAAGCCGAACGCCGCGGTGGGCGTCACCATCGATGGCCAACCGGTCCTGGTGAATTTCTGGGGCGAAGCTCCGGGAGAAGTGGCCGGGCTAATGCAGCTCAACGTCACCATTCCGGCGGCCGCCCGAACAGGCGATTTGCCGCTTTCGGTCAACATTGGCGGCGCTTACAGCCAGGCAGGCGTGACCATTTCGGTGCAGTAGCGCCAGCGGAGCGGGACGGGGTGCGCCGCGCCTCGTCCCGCCTTCGCCGGCGAACCGGGCTGGGCGGTTTGCGTGGCTCGGGAACTGTTTGCCCATCTGTGGTATTCTAATTGGCGTACCAGAAAAGAGATAAGAGAAGACAAGGAGTAGTACCCATAGAATGGCACTGGCGATTGAAGCGAAGCAGCAAATCCTCTCGACAAATCAGCGCCACAAGACCGACACCGGGTCGCCTGAAGTCCAGATTGCTCTGTTGAGCCAGCGCATTTCGCTGTTGACGGAGCACTTCAAGACGCACCGCGCGGATCACGGTTCCCGCAAGGGGCTGCTGACCCTGGTAGCCAAGCGGCGACGGCTTCTGACGTACTTGCGCGATACGGATCCAGACCGTTATAAAGCGGTTCTGCAGCGGCTGGGAATCCGTCGGTAGTCCATTCTTCGGCGGCGGCCCGCGAAACGGAAGTAGCGGGACGCCAACGAAATTCATGCCACACTCGGCCTTGGCCCCGTTGGGACTCGCTTCCCGGAACGTCCATGGCCGCTCTTCCTGTCAGCTCCACTCTCAAGACGGCCGGCCACTAAGGCCGCGCCGGTACGTAGCTGGGCCAAGGCCGATGGCCTCTGGCCGAGGTTGGAGGTTTTGGAGAACATGACTCACACAGTTGAAGTTGACCTGGGCGGACGCAAGATCAGCCTGGAGACGGGCCGGATGGCCAAACAGGCGAACGGCGCCGTAGTCGTTCGCTCCGGGGACGCGGCCGTCCTCGTGACCGCTTGCATGGCCGAAGAACCGCGGGCGGGAGCCGGATTTTTTCCGCTCACGGTCGACTACCGCGAATACACCTATGCCGCCGGAAAAATTCCGGGCGGCTTCATCAAACGCGAGGGCCGTCCCTCGGAAAAAGAAGTGCTCACCAGCCGCCTGATCGATCGTCCGATCCGGCCGCTGTTTCCCGAAGGCTTCCTGCACGAAACGCAGGTCATCGCCATGGTGCTTTCGGCGGATCCCGAGCAGGATCCTAATTCGCTGGCGATCGCCGGAGCGGCCGCCGCGCTGGCCATTTCGGATCTGCCCTTCGAGCACGTGCTCGGCGGAGTCCGCGTAGGTTTGCGCGATGGCGTGTACATCGCCAACCCAACTTATACGGAAGGCCGCGAATCCAAACTGAACATCGTGGTGGCGGGCACCGAAGACGGCATCGTGATGGTGGAAGCCGGCGCCAAGCAGGTTTCCGAAGAGGAAGTGCTGGGCGCTATCGAATTCGGCCACACCTGCTGCAAGAAGATCGCGGCGGCCATTCGCGAGCTGGTCAAACTGGCTGGTAAGCCCAAGCGTGTCTTCACCTCCCCGGCGCTCGACGAAACGCTCTATGCCGGCATTGCCGGGCAGGCCCGCGCGGAGCTCACCGACGCCCTGAACACTAAGAAATATCCCAAGCTCGAGAGCTATCACCGCGTGGCGGAGCTGCGCAAGAAGATCGTCGAGGCGCAGCCGGAAGAGAAGCGCGACGCCGCCGGCAAGTGCTACGACGCCCTCAAGGAGCGCATTTTCCGCGACGAAATGCTCGACCAGCATCACCGTCCGGACGGCCGTGCGATGGACGAGATCCGCAACATCACCATCGAAACCGGAGTGCTGCCGCGCGTGCACGGCTCGGCGCTGTTCACCCGTGGCGAAACGCAGGCGCTGGTGACCATCACGCTGGGTACAAAAGATGACGAGCAGCGCATCGAGCTGCTGGAGCCCGGCGAGGCCACCAAGCGCTTCATGTTGCACTACAATTTCCCGCCCTTCAGCGTGGGCGAAGTCGGTTTCATGCGCGGTCCCGGCCGCCGCGAGATCGGCCACGGAGCGCTGGCCGAGCGTTCGCTCACCGCTCTGATTCCCGATGATACGGTTTTCCCGTACACCATGCGCGTGGTCAGCGACATCCTGGAATCCAACGGATCGAGCTCCCAGGCCACCGTGTGCGGCGCTTCGCTGGCGCTGATGGATGCGGGCGTGCCCCTTACCGCGCACGTCGGCGGCATCGCCATGGGTCTGGTGAAGGAAGGCGACCGCTACGCCATCCTGACCGATATCGCCGGCGCCGAAGATCATTACGGCGACATGGATTTCAAAGTGGCGGGCACGCGCCAGGGCATCACCGGTCTCCAGATGGATATCAAGGTGCCCAACGTGACCACCGCCATTATGAAGGAAGCCCTGGAGCAGGCGCGCCGCGGGCGGCTCTTCATCCTGGACAAGATGTACGAGGCGGTGCCGGCGCCCAAGGCCGGCATTTCGCAATACGCGCCGCGCATTTACACGGTGACGATTCCGCAGGATAAGATCCGCGACGTCATTGGACCGGGCGGCAAGGTGATCCGCGGGATCATCGAGCAGACCGGCGTGAAGATCGACGTGGAAGACGACGGCACGATCCACGTAGCTTCGGCCGACGAGGCGTCCGCCAACAAGGCCCTGCAGATCATCGCCGATATCACGGCGGTGGCCGAAGTGGGCAAGACGTACCTGGGCAAGGTGGTCCGGCTGGTGGATTTCGGGGCATTTGTCGAGATCTTCCCCGGCACCGACGGATTGCTGCACATCAGCGAGATCGCCGAAAACCGGATTCGCGAAGTGCGCGACGAGCTCAAGGAAGGCGACCAGATCCTGGTCAAGGTGCTGGCGCTCGAAGGCAACAAGATCAAGCTCAGCCGCAAGGCCGTTCTGCGCGAGCAGCGCGAGAAGCTCAAGCAGCAGACCAAACCGTAAGCGGCGGATAGCTGAAGTCTAGGCCGGGCGTCGGGGTTCCCGCGGGGACTCCGGCGCCCTTTTTATTTGACCCAGGTTCTCTATTGCTTTGGGCACAAGGCCCACGAACCAGTCTTAGGGCCGGTCCAGACTCGGCAGTATCGTGGTTCTTTCCCTTTCGAATTACATCGCACTTTCCGTGCACGGGATCCAGGTACCCCGGCCTCTCTGCTTGAGCGCCCTTCGCGCTGGGATCGTTCACAACCGACACGTCAAGCGTGAATCGCCTGGCCGATCTGTTGGAATTCAGTTCCGAGGCGAAGGACGAAGCCGCGCAAACGAAAACTCCTGTTAAGCCCAAATTCGGGATAGGCGCCGCAGGCTCCAACGAGTTCACTATCGTGAAACTGCCCGCGAGTCAGCCAAGGCGCTACCTCATCCTCGGCCAGCAGAGAATCCTCGGAAACCGGGCGATTTCCGAGGTTGAGCACGCACATGAGCGGGCCAACCCAGTTTACTTTGTCACGCTCACCGAGGGGGTCGAGAACCTCTTCCGAACCTCCACGGCAGGAGAGGCGGTAGAGGACCGATCCGCCCGTTTTGGACATAATCGGTAAATCAATAACCACCAAGCCCTCGGCGAAATCAACTTCAAACCGCCGTGTTGCCTCCCTCACAGCCGGCCATTGTTCAGCCAGGGCCGGCAATCCCATTGTCAAGAATGCGAGAGACAAAAACCGCTTGAGCACGTGCCCTCCCCGCGGCTATGCGCGCCGGCGTTCCTCTTCCAGTCGCTCCGCCAGGAAGACCTTCAGCAGCGACTGGTACGGCACGTCCCTCCGATTCGCGAGAATCTTCAGGTCCTCGATCATGGAAACAGGCAACCGCAGAGAAATCGTGCGCAGGGTGGGCTTCAGATTCGGGAATTTGCGCGGCCGGGCGGCTTGCCAATCTATGAGGTCCGTGGAATCGTGCGAGGCCCAGAACTCGCGCTCCTCCTCTTCCGAGCGAAACTCAGGCACCGGCTTCTTTTTCGTGCTTGGCATAGGCATTGCTCTCTTTATGATTCATGTCCCGAGCGGAAATTACGCGAAATAGGGAGCGGCGGATTGTGAACACCACGAACAGGAGCCGGCCGCCGCTCGTCTGCCCAAGCGCATAATATCTCTTCTCGCGGCTGGAATGACGGACATCGCTGCGAACCACCAACGGCTCATTGAAAAACACATCTTCGGCCTCCTCCGGAGTGACTCGGTGCCGTTCCCAGTTCTTGTGTGTGTTTTCATCGTCCCATTCAAACCCGGCACAGGATTCCAGCGGGTCATTGCGTCGCGCCACATACAACAGTATATATCTGACATATACAATTGGGTAAGGCGGAGGCCGCCTGGACCGGACCGTGCGGCCGATATCGCACACGCGGCGCGCCCCCTACTTGATAATCGGGTCTTAATACTGTTACATCGGAGAGGGGGGGTGATCGCGCCCATGCAAAATACACGTCGAGGGTTTCTGCAGTCCGCCGCTCTGGCGGCAGGCCTTTCGGGGACGGCGGCTGCGCCGGCTCCGGGACAGGTGCATCCGAACGGTGCGCCAGAGGCCGAAACGCAGGCCAGCGGGCCGCCTAAACCGGCATCGGAAGTTCAGGTGCCGAAAATGAACTTCTACGGCTTCCAGATCAGCCGCCTGATCGCGGGCTGCAACCAGTTCTATGGCTTCAGCCACTACAACAACATCCTGGGCACGATCATGAAGGAGTACTACACCCAGGAGCGCGTCTGCGAAGTGCTGCACCAGTGCAACCGCTTTGGAATCAACGCGCACAACTGGGTGGACGTGGCCCGCGCCCGCCAGGACCTGGAGCGCTTCGAGTCCGAAGGCGGCAAAATGAACCTCATCGTGCAGGGCATCGGCGATCCGGTGGATGTTTGCAAGACCCTGAAGCCCATGGCCATCTATCATTGGGGCGAGGCCACCGATAAAGCTTTCCACAACGGCGAAATGGACACCGTCAAGGAATGGTGCAAGAAGACGCGCGACCTGGGCGTTAAGGTCGGGGTGGGCAGCCACATCCCCGAAGCGCTGGCGCAGGTGGAAAGCGAGGGCTGGGACGTCGATTTCTACGCCGGGTGTGTTTACAACCGCCTGCGTACCAACGACGAATGGAAGGCGCTGCTGGGCGGCCAACTGCTTGAAATGCAAGGCGATGTCTACGTGCGCAGCGATCCCGCACGCATGTACAAGGTGATGCGCCAGACCGCCAAGCCGTGCTTCGCTTTCAAAATCATGGCGGCGGGCCGCATCGACGACAAAGGCGCCGAGCAGGCCTTCCGCACGGCGTTCGAAAGCATCAAGCCGATCGATGGCGTGTTCGTCGGCCTCTTCCCACGCGTCAAGGACGAAGTCCGCGAGAATGCAGAGCGGGTTCACCGCATCCTGGTGCGTGCTTGATCGGACGCCGCACCTTGCTGGGCGCCGGACTGGCGGCCGCGGCAGCCGGGACGGCGGTCACTCTGCCGCGCTGGAGGAACAACGGCTCGTGGCGCTTCTTCAGCGCCGATGAAGCCCGCACCGTGGACGCCATCTGCGAGCGGATCATTCCCGCAGATCGCGATCCCGGCGCCCGGCAGGCTGGCGTAGTGAACTACATCGATATCCAGCTAACCCGGCCGTTCAAGCGTTACCAGCGCGTTTACCGGGAGGGCATCGCCGCGGTGGATACCGCCAGCCGCGGCAAGTTTTCGCGGCCGTTTATCGGGCTGACTGCCGACCGGCAGGTGGAGGTGCTGAACGATATCGAGGAGAACTCGAAGACTTTCTTCGAGCTGATTCTGACGCATGCCCGCCAGGGATTCTACGGCGACCCGCGCCACGGCGGGAACCGCGGCATGGCGAGCTGGAAAATGGTCGGGCTGCCATTTCCCCCATTGCGCGGCCGCGCGCATTACGACGAGACCAAAGCAGGCTGAGCCATGGCCCTGAAACACGTCAACGCGGCAATTATCGGCGCGGGCGCGGGTGGCGGCGTGGTGGCCCAGGAGCTTTCCAAGGCCGGATTGAGCGTAGTGCTGCTCGAGCGCGGTAAATGGCACTCGGCGGCCGATTGCCGCAAGGACGATCTGCGCAACCAGCGCACCTCGGCGCTGGGCAATGCCTTCGGCCCCGAAGAAGATCTCAACCCGCGCGTCCTGGTGGACAGGCAGGGCGAGCGGATCGTCTATCCGAGCGAGGGCGGGTACAGCAACAACGCGGCCTGCGTGGGCGGCGGCACCTTCAGTTACGGCGCGCAGGCGTGGCGCTACATGGAAAAAGACTTCCGCATGCGCTCCACCTATGGAGCCGTGCCCGGAAGCACGCTCGAAGACTGGCCCATCGCCTATTCCGACATGGAGCCTTATTACGAGAAGGCCGAGTGGGAGATGGGCGTCTCGGGCGACGACGCCAATAACGTCTTCAAGGCGCCACGGCGGAGATCGCTGCCCATGCCTCCGCTCCCGCCAGGCAGGGAACACGGAATCCTGCTGCCGGCCGCCAAGCGTCTGGGCCTCCACCCGTTCGACATCCCGATGCTGCGGAACTCGGTGCCTTATAACGGCCGCCGTTCCTGCATGCGCTGCCGCTGGTGCGTAGGCTTCGCCTGCGAGGTGAACGCGCGCACCGGCACCCACAACACCGTGATCCCCGGGGCTTTGGCCACCGGCTACTGCGAACTGCGCACCGGGTGCATCGCCCGCAAGATCCTTCTGGACCCCCAGGGACGCGCGCGGGGCGTGGCTTATTTCGACTCGAGCGACCGCCTGCAAGAGCAGTCCGCCGATCTGGTGATCGTTTCCGGCGGCGCCATCGAATCGGCCCGCCTGCTGCTCAATACCCGGCACCGCCTGTTCCCCAACGGCCTGGGAAACCGCTATGACTGGGTGGGCCGCAACCTCCATTCGCACTCCTACACCACGGCCATTGGCCTCTTCGATTACGAGACCTACGACGACATAGGGCCGGGCGCCACGATCGCCATCTGCGACTACAACCACGGGAACGCGGGATTAGCCGGCGGGGGAATGCTGGCCAACGAGTTCATACGCCTGCCGTATCAGTTCATGGCCGACGTGCCGCCTTGGATCGCCCGCTGGGGAGCCGAGCATAAGGAATTCGTTCGTAACGCATACAAGAGAACGATCGTCATAACCGGGCCGGTTCAGGAGATGCCGCTCTTCGATTCGCGCACGCAAGTGGATCCCAAGGTCAAAGATCACTGGGGGATTCCCGTGGCGCGGCTTTCCGGCGGCAAGCACCCTCACACGCTCGAAATCGCCCGCTACATCGCCGCGAAGGCCGAGGCGTGGCTGAAGGAGGCCGGCGCGGTCCAGGCCTGGCGGCGCATCCCGCCCAACACGCTCAGCGGCGGCCAGCATCAGGCCGGAACCTGCCGTATGGGCAACGATCCGAAAACTTCGGTCGTGAACCGCGACTGCCAGTTGCATGACGCCGACAACGTCTATGTGATCGACGCCAGCGTGCACCCGTCCAACGGCGGCTTCAATCCGGGTCTCACTATCCTGGCCAATGCCTACCGGGCCTCGGCGAAGCTGCTCCAGGCCTGGAAGGGTTCGAAGGTGCGCTCGTGAAGCGAATCGTGGCCGTGGCAGGTCTGCTGGTGGCGGCCCTGATCCTCATGCTGCCGGCGAGCGAGCTGTATTACGAATCGGGCGCGGGAACCCGCTGCACCACGTGTCATGAGATGCAGGCGGTTTACGACCAGTGGCACACCTCCACGCACCGCAACATGTCCTGCGCGAAGTGCCATGGCCAGGCCCTCACGCTGGAGGCGTCGTTTCACATGAACAACGCCCACCGCCTCTACTCGCACCTGAAGGGCGACCTGCCGGAGAGCGTGGGCTTCGGCAACTCATTCGTGCTGGCCATGACGGAGCGCTGCGAAAGCTGCCATCGCCAGGAATATGCCGCCTGGCAGGCCGGCCCGCACAGCGCCAGCTATGCGCGCATCTTCCTGGACAAGAAGCACAACACCGCCAACATGCCGATGGACGATTGCCTGCGCTGCCACGGCATGCATTTCGAAGGCGGTATCGCGGACTTGGTGGTTCCCGTGAACCGCGCGGGCCCCTGGCGCCTCCTGCCGGCTGAACTGGCGAACAAGCCTTCGATGCCGTGTCTCGCGTGCCACGAAACCCATCGCGCCGGCCAGCCCATGCGGAAGACCGACGTGCAGGGGCGCGTCCCCGGTCCCGCGCAGGAGATCGCGCGGCCTTCGCTGGCGTTTTTCGACCGCCGCACCCGGGAGTACGTCCCTCTGGCAGACCTGCCCATGCCGGCGATGCGCGAGGGCGACCGCGCCGTCAAGATGAGCCCGGATCAGCGCCAGGCCCTCTGCTACCAGTGCCACGCGCCCCTGGCCACGATGCAGGTGGGTAGCGGCGACGACCGCACCGGACTCGGCGTACATGAAGGCATCGGCTGCCTGGCCTGCCACGCGCAGCACGGCGAGAAGACGCGGGCCTCCTGCGCCACGTGCCATCCCAAGATGTCGAACTGCGGCCTGGACGTGGAGAAGATGGATACGAGCTTCAATTCCGCCTCCAGCAAGCACAACATCCATTGGGTTAAATGTTCGGATTGCCATACCAAGGGCGTGCCCGAGAGAAAAGACCGGGGCTGATCGGTCAGAATAAGATAGGGAGAAAGAGTATGAGGAAAACCGGATCGATGTTCGCCGTTCTGGCCGCCGCCGTGGCCTCGATCGGCTATGCCCAGCCGGCCGCGCCCGGCCCGCTGTCCGTCACGATCGAAGGCAAGACCATGTCCGTCAAATACGCCGCGTCCGCCGCCAAGGGGCGCAAGATCTTCGGCGCCGTGGTGCCGTTCAAACAGGTCTGGCGCATCGGCGAGACCGGAGCCGCCACTTTCCACACGGATGCCGACCTGGTCTTCAAGGGCTTCATGGTGCCGAAGGGCGACTACACCTTGTACGTGCTGCCCGCCGATGCCGCCAACTGGCAACTGATCGTCAGCAAGCAGACCGGAGGGAAGCCTTACGATCCCAAGTTGGACGTCGGCCACGCGGTCATGAAGGTGACCGCCGCTCCCGCGCCTCTCGAAACCTGCCGCCTGGCCGTGGTGAAGACCGCGGCGATGGCCGCCCGCATCGAAGTAGCCTGGGAGAACGTGGTGGCCTTCGCTCCATTTCACCTCGACCGGGAGGGCTCCGATTCGGAGTGGTAGCCTGCTCCGGCGAGCGGCTTGGCTTTCCGCTCTTCTGCTTCTGAGTCTCGCCCCCGGCCCAACGGCCGCGGGGCAAATCGGCAGCCGGCGCGTCCAGACGCTGGTGCGGCGCATGACCCTGGAACAGAAGTTGGCGTTGGTCCACGGCGCTCGCGACCCTCGCGAACTCGGCCAGGCTGGATACTGGCCGGGCGTGCCGCGCCTGGGCATCCCGCCGCTGCGTTTTGCCGACGGGCCGGGGGGCGTAAATGCCAACCGGACCTCGACGGCCATGCCGGCGCCCGTGGCATTGGCCGCCACCTTCAGCACTCCGGCCGCCCGCCGCTACGGCGTGGTGTTGGGCCGCGAGGCGCGGGCGCTGGAACAGAATGTTCTGCTCGGCCCGCACGTCAACCTCGTCCGCGACCCCCTCTTCCGGCGCAATCACACCACCCTGGGCGAAGACCCGCTGCTGAACGCGCGCCTGGGCGCCGCCGAGATCGCCGGCATTCAGAGCCAGGGCGTCCTGGCGATGGTGAAGCACCTGGCCGCATACAACGGGCCGGACAGCGTCATCCTGGACGAGCGTACGCTGCACGAAATCTACCTGCCCGCCTTCGAGGCGGCGGCCGCCGCCGGCGTGGCGTCGGTCATGTGCGGCTATAACCGTGTCAACGGGGCGTGGTCGTGCGGCAACGCGGGCCTCGACACCGGCGTTCTACGGGGGCTTTGGGGTTTCCGCGGGTTTGTGACGTCTGATTGGGCCGCGGTGCATAGTCCGCTGGCGCTGACCCAGGGCGTGGATCTCGAAATGCCGGGTCGCGAGGTCGCCGGTCGCGGTGGGCCTTATTTCACTGGCGCGCTCAAATCCGCGGTCGAAAGCGGAGCGGTGCCGGTCGCGGCGCTCGACCAGGCGATCACTCGCATCCTGGGCCAGATGGAGCGCTTCCATCTGCTCGGCCGAAAGGCGCCCGCGCGGCCGGCCGCGATCGATGTCGGGAAGGATGCCGCCGTCGCGCGCGAGATCGCCGGCCAGGGCGCGGTCCTGCTCCGCAACGAAGGCGCAGCGCTGCCGCTCACAGCCGAAGATCTCAGTTCGCTGGTGCTGATCGGCCCCACGGCCGAGCAGCTTGCCGTCGGTTTCATGGGCGAGCGCGGCTACGGCTTCGAAGAGCGCCTGATTTCGCCCCTCGACGCGCTCCGCCAGAGCGCGCCCCAAGCCCGCATCGCCTACTCGGCCGGGGTGGACCTCACCGGCGTGCCCCTGCCGCTCGCCGCGGTTCCCCCCATCGAGCCGGACGCGGACTACATCTGGCAAGGCATTCTGCCGATACCTGAAGATGGAGATTACACATTTCTGATACAGCCCGTGCTGGAGGGTGGGTCCGAGGGTGGCGGCACGGTCGCGATTGACGGGCGCATGGTGGCGCGAACGGGCGGCCCCGGCTTCGGGGGCACGGGGATGGTGGCGAAGAAATGGTCGAGCCTTCTGCCCACAACCGATGGGCGGGACAATGGCCGCGGCGTAGTCCGCCTGACCGCCGGGCCGCACGCGATCGAGCTGCGGGCCAATTCGACCGGCGAAGGGGCGCTCTCGATCCGCTTTGCCTGGATCACGCCCGAGATGCGCCGTAAGGCCATCGCGGACGCCATCGTCGCCGCGAGGAGCGCGTACACCGCGATTGTCTTCGCCTGGAACGGGACCGGCGCCACGTTTTCGCTGCCTGAAGACCAGGACGAGTTGATCGCGGGCGTAGCCGCGGCGAACCCGCGCACGGTAGTGGTGCTGAACACCGGCGGCCCCGTGGCCATGCCGTGGAAGGAGCAGGTGCGCGCCATTATCGAGATGTGGTATCCCGGCCAGGAGGGCGGC
>Ga0181520_10004230_pt1 | contig 24283 bp, 9 predicted proteins | sample PEATcosm2014_Bin_29_FD_132451 | JGI IMG/M metagenome (GOLD analysis project Ga0181520, IMG submission 132451) | Peatland microbial communities from MTU Mesocosm Facility, Houghton, MI, USA - PEATcosm2014_Bin02_30_metaG | ecosystem: Environmental > Terrestrial > Soil > Wetlands > Peat | place...
AAGCGAAGACGCCGCCGGGTATGTCATCAAAGTTAACGGTGACTTTAAGCGAAAAGCGGAGTATGCTGGCAGAGAACTTTGGGAAGAGAGCTTGGCCGTTCTCGATTTGCGTTGGATTCCCCCCCGTCCTTCCTTTCGCTGGGTCAAGAGTGCTAGAGTGGCAGACTGAATGAAGAAGCTCGTCCGAGCCTGGCTTATGCGGGCTTGTGCCGGGAGTTGCCTGATGCGATTTCCGGCAGGATGATTCTGTTTCTGAATGCAGGCTGCCTTACAAGCCGGCATCGCTGTGTCCGCAGTTTTGATTTCAACGACCGCCATCCGAGCATGGCGGGTGGGCTTCAGGTGTGCAAGCGTTCAATTTACGCAGGATAGACTTTTCGAGGGCGAATCGATGTACAGATCAGAGGATGTGAATCGCGGCAACTACGTGGGCAAAGTTGCCCTGCTGGCTATGATGGCAATCGCGGGGCTGTGCCTGGGCGCAACGCAACTGGCTCTGGGACAGGTTCCGGGGGCGGTCTTCAGCTACGCCAACGGCATCGGCGGGATCGACGGGACGGTCAGCCATATCGCGGCCAACAGCCGCGGAGATGTCTTTGTCGGCTCTGTGAATGGATCGTTGGCCTCGATTGAGGAGTATCCGGCTGGAAGCACAACTGCCGTGACCCTGGTCTCTCATATGTTCAACAACGGCTATGGAAACGGCAATGTGGGCATTGCTGTCGATTCGGCCAACAACGTTTATGCGGCCGATCCGGGTGACGGCTCGATTGTATACGTCCCCTTTGTCAATGGGTCCTACCCGACCGGAGCGGCCTATACCAGTTTGTCACAATGTGGCAACGGGAACTTTCCGCTTGCGACGCAAGGGATTACAACGGCATGTAAGGGATTTGGCTTGCCTGGAGCGCTGGGCTATTATCTACAGTTTATCGATGTGGCATTTGACGGGAGCGGCAATCTCTATACGCTTTCGCAATATACAGGCGGCAGTGGCGCGACTTATGCGAACGGCCAGAACATGATCGTTGAATGGTTGGCCAATTCTCCAGGTAATTACACATTGGTGGCCGACAATCTTCCCAGCAATGGCGGCGCGGAGATTGCAGTGGACAAAGCGGGCGACGTCTACTACGTTGACTCGACCTCGCGCAGCACGATCCAGTATATGGCGGCAGGCGTCACGTCGGTGACCGCAGGAACGACGACGAACAATTCTCTGCCCGCAACATTAGGTTCCGGTTTAAATCATCCGACAGGTGTTTCGGTTGACGCCAGTGGCAATGTTTATATCACTGATCAGGTTGCCATCAGCGGCAGCACCAGCAATCGCATAGTAGAGATTCCCAGCATCAACGGCACGGTGAGTGCGGCGAATCAATACACGTTGAGCAATGAGATCAGCAGCGGGAACTCCAACCTCACCAATACAAGCAACAATGAGTACGGACCGAGCACGGGTGTGGGCATCGACGGCTACGGAAATATCTTCTATGCCGGCGCCTATCCGAATTCTTTGAATGAAGCCATCATCGGCAAGGCTGCATTTGGAGCCCAGGCAGTCAATACCACTTCCGGTTCGCAAACGCTGAATGTTTCGTTTACCTCTGGAGCGACCTTCGGTTCTCTTACAATAATGGGTCCGTTTTCATACGTATCCAGTAATTGCATCAACGGTCAAACTTTTACGAAGGACAGTGTTTGCACGATTACCCTGTCCTTTAAGCCGACGACGGTTGGTCCGCAGTCGGGCGCCTTATTGGTTAGCGACATTTCAAACAATGTGCTGGGCAGCGCTGCGCTCTCCGGCTCCGGTACGGCGGCATTGCTCAATGTGGATCCCGGCACGGAATCCGCCATCGGTACGACCTGGACCGCTCCTAATAGCATTGCCATCGATGCCTCTGGAAAGACCTATGTGGTGGACTCTGGCAATGTCTATATGACAGCGGCGGGTGGAGGAACGCCCTCGGCAGTGGTCACCGGACTCAATTCGCCAACCGCAGTCGCGATTGATGGAGGGTTAAACCTGTATGTTGCCCAGACGGGAAGTTCCACCAATGAAGTGGTGGAGATTCCCTATGGCGACTCTGCCTATGGAACACCGGTTGTACTGGTGAAAGGCCTGAGCGGCCCATCGGGATTGGCTCTGGATGCGCAGGGGAATCTTTATGTGGCTGATAGCGGCAATGGGCGCGTGCTTCTGCTCTCCAACTCCGGCGATCAGGGCATTGGCAGCCTGATCTCGACAGTGAACGGCACCTTCACAACACCAGTTGCCGTGGCTGTGGATAATCTCGGTAATTTGTATGTTTCCGATGCCGGATCGAAGAAAGTTGTACAGATTGCGCTGGCAACCAGCACGCAGACTACGATTCTAAGCGGAATGACAACGCCGGCTGGCGTTGCCGTGGACGGCGCCGGAAGCCTCTTTGCGGCTGACAGCGGCGCGGGAACGATCACCAGGATACCCAATATCAGTTCGGCGCTGAATACCGCGGCAAAGAGCAATATCGCGGCTGCGCTGGCAACTGCGATTGCCCACCCGAACGGCATTGCGTTCGACAGCAACGGCATTTTGTATGTTGCCGATGCTACGGATGCCTCCGTGACCGAGGTGGACCGGAGCGCCGGCGTGATCAACTTTGGCAGCGTGGATGAGAACACGACCAGTCCGCAGATGACGGCCGCTGTATCGAACGGTGGCACGGCGGCGGTAACCCTGAGCACTCCTTATTTCACGGCTTCGGGGGCGGATACCGCCGATTTTGCCGAAGGTTCGTCTACCTGCTCGGCTGGTGGGGTAGGTCCCACCGGTTCCACGTGCACGGTGGCTGCAAAGTTTACGCCGGGGGCGCTTGGAGCGCTGTCCGCGAGTTGGACCCTCCAAAGCAATGCCTTGAACAGCCCGGTCATCACGCTGAAGGGAACCGGTGTGGTCAATTTGACCTCGACCACGCTGGGTCTGGCTGTTACCTCGCCCGTGGGGGCGCCGGTCTATGGGCAATCGGTGACTGTTACGGCTACCGTGACGCCGGGAACGGGGCCGACGGGGAATGTGACCTTCTTTGTCGATAGCATTCAGCAGACGCCCAATGTTTCGTTGACGGCTGGCGCAGCATCCATCACACTTAACGGCCTTGCCGGCGGCGCACACACGGTCAGCGCCACCTATAACGGCGACTCGACGTATGCGGCCTCGAATCAGAGTCTGCCGGTCACCGTCAATCCTGCGCCAACGGCGACCTCGGTGGTGAGCATCACGTCGTCTACGCCGTTGGGATCGAATCCCATCAGCGCCACGACGGGCGCTTCGCTTACCTTCACGGCGACCGTGACTCCATCTGTTGCGGGAAGTCTGCTGGGAACGGTGACCTTCAAGAACGGAGCCGCATCGCTGGCCACCGCGGTGGTGGTGACGCAGAACGGGAACGGGGTGGGTACGGCAACCTTCACAACGTCAGCATTGACTGCGGGCAGCTACAACGTCACGGCGACATATGTAGGCGACGCCGATAACGCAACCTCGGTCTCCGCTTCGGCGGTTGCATTGCAGATCAATCCCCCCTTGCCCTATGCGGGGCCGGGTGCGGTCTTCAGTTTGGCGAATGGCTTGAGTTCAGTCGACGGCTACGGTTCGACAGTGGGCCACATTGCGGCGAATAGTCGTGGCGATGTCTTTATCGGCACGGGTGCCTCGATTGAAGAATATCCCGCGGGAACCAGCAATTCGGTGACATTAGTCTCCGGCCTGGGTGGCAATGGCAGCGGCGGCATAGCCGTCGATGCGGCGGGCAACGTCTATGCGGCCGATCCCGGAGACGAGAAGATCATCTTTGTTCCGTTTGTGCACGGAAGCTATCCGACGGGCGCAACCTTCGCCAGCTTGAGCCAATGCGGGAGCGGAAATTTGCCCTTTGCCTCACCGACGCAAACCACTGCATGCTCCGGATTTGGCGGGCTTCCCGGCGCATTCGGCTATTACATCCAGTTCATCGACGTGGGTGTGGACGGCCAAGGCAATCTCTATACGCTTTCGAAGTATACGGGCGGGAACACTTCTTCGACGGGCTATGCCAACGGGCAGAATATGATCCTTGAATGGCCTGTTACTGGCAATTACACTCTGCTGGCAGACAATCTTCCCAGCAATGGCGGCGCAGAGATTGCTGTCGACAAGACGGGCGACGTCTACTATGTCGACACGACCTCGCGCAGCACTATTCAGTACCTGGCGGCAGGCCAGACCGCGGTTACAGCCGGCACAACGACAAACAACTCCCTGCCCGCGACACTCGGAACGGGATTCACTCAACCGACGGGCGTTTCGGTTGACGCAAGCGGCAACCTCTACATTACTGACCAAGCCAACAAGAGCCTTGCCGAGATTCCCATCATCAATGGGATCATTAGCACAACCAATCAGTACACACTCAGCGGTGCGTTGAGCACCTATCAGACCTCAGGTCCGCAGAATGGCGTGGCCGTGGATGGCTACGGCAGAGTAACCTTTGCGGGCAACTATCCGAACTCGCTGAACTATGCGATCTTTGGAAGGACATCCTTTGGCGCTACGCCGGTGAATACGACCTCCGGCGCGCAGACGCTGAATGTCGAATTCCCGACAGCGGTGACCTTCGGCTCCTTTACCATCACCGGTCCCTTTGCTCAATCGGCGACGACCTGTGCCGCGCAAGCATACTTGGCTAATGGCAGTTGCACGGTGAGCGTGACCTATTCGCCGACGGCTGCCGGTCCGCAGTCGGGCGTGCTGATTGCTCTTGATAATTCCGGGGATGTGCTGGGCACGGCGGAGCTTTCCGGAACCGGCCAGGCAGCGGTGCTGGATGTGGATCCAGGAACGGTCGCGGCGATTGGCACGACATGGACGGCACCGAGCGCGATCGCCGTGGATGCGGCAGGCAATACCTATGTTGCGGATGCAGGCAAGATTTACAAGAGTGCGGCGGGCGGCGGTACGCCTGCAGCGGTGGTCAGCGGGCTGAACGCTCCGACTGCCGTTGCGGTTGATGTCGCGGGCAACCTCTATGTTGCCGAGACGGGCAACTCCAGCAATCAGGTGGTGGAAATACCCTACGCGAACAGCGCATACGGGACTCCGAATGTGCTGGTGACCGGGTTGAGCGGCGCATCGGGATTGGCTCTGGATGCGCAAGGAAATCTGTATGTCGCCGATAGCGGCAAATCGCGCGTGCTGTTGCTCTCTCGCTCCGGCGATCTGCCCCTGGGCAGCTTGATTTCGACGGTGAGCGGCACATTTACTGCGCCGGTGGCCCTGGCTGTGGACAATCTTGGCAATCTGTATGTCTCCGATTCCGGCAAGGTTGTGCAGATAGTTTTGGGAACCAGCGCGCAGACGACGATTCTGAGCGGATTGACGACGGCGGCTGGAGTTGGGGTGGACGCGGGCGGCAGCCTCTATGCGGCAGACGCGGGCGCCGGGACGATCACCAGGGTTCCCAATGTTGGTGGGACGATCAACACCAGCCTGAATCCTGGGGTGGCGCTGGCAACGACGGTTGCCAAGCCGAATGCGATTGCCGTGGATGGAAATGGCAATGTGTACGCAGCGGATTCGGCGGATGCAGTTGTATCTGAATTGAATCGCAATGCCGGCACGCTCAGCTTAGGCAACATCAATGTGCTGGCATCGAGCGCGGCGATTGCGGCTGAAGTTACAGATGGCGGCACGGCGGCGTTGACCTTTGGCACTCCGGTCATCACCGCGAGTGGCGCCGATCCGGGCGACTTTGCCTTCCAGAACTCCTCGACCTGCACGGCGAGCGGCTCGATCAACCCCGCAGTGGGCTGCACGGTGGCCGCGATCTTTACGCCACAGGCACAAGGCGCGCGGAGTGCATTGTGGAGCCTCCAAAGCAACGCACAGGACAGCGCATCCTTGACGGTGCAGGGCACCGGTGCAAGCCTTGCAGTTACCTCCTTGTCGCTTGCCGTGACCGCTCCAGTGGGAACACCGACCTATGGTCAATCAGTGACAGTTACAGCCTCGCTGACTCCGGGAACAGGTCCGACAGGCAACGTTACTTTCTACGTCGATGGTGCTGCACAAACGCCGAATGTGGCGCTTGCGAGCGGACAGGCATCGATCACTCTAAACGGCCTGGCAGGCGGCGCGCATACCATTGCAGCTACCTATAATGGCGATGCAGCCTTTGCCAGCTCCAATCACAGCTTGCAGATTACCATCAATCCCGCGGCGACAGCGACTTCGGTTGTGACGCTGAGCGGTGTTCCGCCACTGGGATCGAATCCGACCAGCGCAACGCTCGGTACAGCGGTCACTATGAGCGCGACGGTGACTCCGGCAATTCCCGGGACGCTGACGGGAACCGTCACATTCAAGAATGGAAACACAGTCTTGCAGTCGGGCGCTACTGTGACGCAGACCGGCGGAGGCGCTGGAACGGCCTCCTTCACCACTTCAACTCTGACCGCAGGAACTTATAGCATCACGGCGACCTACACTGGCGATACCGACTTTGCAGCATCCGTATCCGCCTCGGCCGCCTCGCTGGTGATTAATGCTCCGCCGCCCAACACCACCTTTGCGGTCTTTACCAACGCTGGATATGTTTCTTCCGTCAACAGCGCGCCGGGATTGACATCGACACCGGATTATCAGGCCTCGGCGGGACATTTGGCCGCCAATTCACGAGGCGATGTCTTCTTCGTCGATGCGCCTTACGCATTTCCCAACACCGCATATCTGATTGAAATTCCCGCGAATGGAGGGTCGCAGATCACGCTGCTCTCCGGTTTGGGCTATGGCTCCAATGCCGTCTATGCCGACTCCGGGAACAATCTGTGGGTCGCGGATGAGAACAGTAACATCGTTTACATTCCTTTTGTGAATGGCGCCTATGCGTCCGGGACTGTCGTCAATGCTTCGCTGGGCACTTGCACCGCGCCTATTTCAACCAATACCGCGCCCTGCAAGTATTACTGGCAACTTACCAATGCCGTCGGTGACTATGTTCAGCCGTCGGACGTGGCATTGGATGGCAGCGGCAACGTATATGTCGTGGATAAATACGATGGCACGACCAACGGCGGCAAGAACCGCATCCTTGAGTTCTCCGCAGTCGATGGAACGATGACGCTGCTGGTGGACGGTTTGCCCTCCGTAGGCGGCGCGCAGTTGGCCGTCGATCCGTCTGGCGATGTCTATTATGCGGATGGAAATGGAGTCTACTATTTTGTCGCCTCCAGTTTCCCCATCACAACAGGAAGTACCACGGCTACAGCCGTCGGAACCGGTCTCAGCGATCCCACTGGAGTCTCGCTCGACTCCGGCGGCAATCTGTACATTTCCGATCAAGGGAACAATCGCATAGTGGAGATTCCCAATGAAAATGGCACCATCAAAAACGCAAATCAATTCACGCTGACCGGCAGCACAAACATCAGTTCCAACCATGCGCAGAACGGCGTGGGCGTTGACGGTTTCGGCAAGATCTACTATGTCGGCAACTACGGCAATTCGATCAACTATTTGACGGTCGGAAGACAGAGCTTTGGTTCTACTGCCATCGGCACCGCCACCAGTGCCTCCACGCTTGCCCTTTACTTCACGGCTCCCGCTACTTTTGGCAGCTTTGCCTTGAGTGGAGGAGACGGCGCCTTTGCCATCGGAACCAATGGATGCACGCAGGGTAAGACGTACGCTGCTGGCGCATTCTGCACGGTCAGCATCACGTATACGGCAACGGCTGCCGGCGTGCAGTCCGGGGCGATAACCGCATTGGATAACAACAGCAACCTGCTGGGTCAGGCAACACTCTCCGGTTCGGGGCAGGCTCCGTTGCTCAATGTCGATCCAGCCACGGTTTCCGCCATTGGTACAACGTGGGTAGCTCCCAGCGCGATCACTGTGGATGCAGCCGGCAATACATATGTTGCGGATGCGGGCAAGATCTACAAGACCACGCCGGGCGGTTCGCCGTCGGCTGTGGCCAGCGGCTTCAGCAATCCCTCCGCCGTTGCGATCGACGGCGCGGGCGATCTCTATGTGGGCGACTCCGGCAACAAGCAGATTGTCGAGGTTCCCTATGTGAACAGTCTCTATGGCACTCCGATTGTGCTCACGACCGGCCTCAAGGGCGTATCCGGTCTGGCACTCGACGGGCTTGGGGATTTGTATATTGCCGATAGCGGAAATGCACGTGTCCTGCGGCTCTCTCGCACCGGCAACCTGCAGGCGCAGAGTCTCCTCACCACGGTCGGCAGCGGATTTACCTCGCCGGTCGCCGTAGCGATCGATAACTCCGGCAATCTGTATGTCTCCGATGCAGGAAGCAATAAGATTGTGCAGGTCGCGATTCCTACCAGCCAGCAGACGACGATTCTGACCGGGTTGACGACCGCAGCGGGTGTGGCCGTGGACGCTGGCGGCAGCCTCTATGTGAACGACTCCGGCGCGGGACTGATCTACCGGATTCCAAGCATCAATGGAGTGTTGAACAAGACCTTCCAGTCGACGCTGGGCAGTGTGGTTGCCAAGCCGAATGCGATTGCTCTCGACAGCGCCGGCAATGTCTATGCGGCGGATGCAACCGATGGGCGTGTTGCGGAAGGGAATCGCTCCGCGGGTGTGATCAACTTCGGCAATGTGAATGCGCTGGCTACGAGCGCCTCCATCGCGGCTAACATCACCGATGGCGGCACGACTGCGCTGACACTCAACTCGCCGTACTACACCGCATCGGGAACTGGCGCGGCCAGCTTTGCCCTTCAGAATTCCTCTTCCTGTGCGGCGGGATCCGTCAACCCCGGAGCAAATTGCACGGTGGCAGCAACCTTCACGCCCCAGACATCGGGTGTCCAAAGTGAAACCCTTACCTTCTCAGCCAATGCTCTGAACAGCAGCAGCCTGGTGTTCACAGGGGTTGGCACAAATCTTCCCGTGAGCACCCTTGTCATTGCCGTCATCTCACCAACCGGTCCGCCGGCTTATGGACAGGCGGTAACGATTGGCGCGACCGTGACACCCAACGCAGCATCGACCGGCGCACCAACGGGAACCGTTACTTTCTATCTGAACAATGTTCCGCAGACGCCGATCGAGACTCTGACAAACAACACTGCTTCATACACCTTCAACAATCTGCCTGGCGGAGTCAGTAAGATCACCGCCATTTACAGCGGCGACTCTAAGAATTCCTCCAGCACCTCGAATACGCTCAGCTTTACCATCAATGCCGCGTCGACGGCGACATCGGTGGTGAGCATTGCAGCGTCTCCGCTATGGACGAATCCGCTCAGCATTAACGTTGGCGAAGCGGTGACATTCAGCGCCGGCGTCTCCGCGCCGGGAGCGACCGGCACAATCACCTTCATGAATGGCAATACCGTGCTCGGCTCAGGTGGGGTCAACGCTGCGGGACAGGCCAGCTTCACCACCTCCAGCCTGACTGCGGGCAGCTATAACATCACGGCGGTTTATAGCGGCGACTCGAACTTCACAGGGTCGAGTTCTCCATCGGCGGTCTCGCTGCTGGTTTCCGGTCCGACCATCACCATGACCTCCAGTTCGCTGGACATTACCGGGGGCGGCGCGCCGGTCACTCTGACATTCAATTCGATCGCCGGCTTTGGCTTGGGGACCGGTCCCAACACCGTCGGTCTGGCCTGCAGCGGACTGCCGAAGTACGCCAGTTGCTCCTTCACTCCGGGCTTTGTGCAGTTCATCACCAATAATAATGTGGCTTATCCGACGCAGCAGGTATCCCTTGCGGTAGTCATCAATCAGCCGCCGCCGATCACGCCATCTCCAGCGGGTTTTGCGGGCATTCCTCATATGCCCGGACGTCCGGTTCTGGAGACGCTCTTGGGACTCAGCCTGCTGATTCCCGGTGCGATTCTCGGTTTCAGGCTGAGAGGCGCAAGGCTTGCCTGCGGCGCTGTTGGGCGCTGGACGGCGGTTCTGCTTCTCTTGCTCGGAATCGGCATGATGGGAATCAATGGCTGCGGCTCATCGGGTACGGCCTTCAGCACTCCAGTGGGAACATCGACCTTTACGGTCACGGCGACAATCAGTTCTGCCAACCAGGTTCCCAATCCTCCGCCTACGCAAACATTGCAGTTCACATTGACGGTCAACAAATAGGAAAAAGTGCTCCAGGCGGCCACCGGTTTTGCGATGGCCGCCATACAAGGACTCGGAGAGCAAGATGAGAAATCGGAGAATTGACGCGATGGATTCACATGGAATCTTCCTGGCTGCAGATAGCGATCACGCTGCGAACATGGCTGCTGAAAATAAAACAAAGCTGTCTTTCGGATTTTGGACTCTGCTTCTTGCGGCGCTGATGCTTGCTGTCTTTCCGTCGCCGGGCCGCGGACAGACCATTTCGGCAACCCTATCGGGCTTTGTCTACGATCAGGCAGGCGCGGTTGTGCCGCACGCAAAGATCAAGCTGACGAATGAAGCCTCCAAGGATCATCGCGAGACGATCAGCAATGGGTCGGGATACTTCAGCTTTACCGCGATTCCCGCGGCTACTTACTCGATCACCGTGGAGCATGCGGGCTTCGCTTTGTTCGAGGAGAATGGCATTGTGCTGCATCCGGCCGACCAGCTCAATTTGACGAACATCAAGCTGGAAATAGGATCAGTGGAAATGACGGTCACCGTCACGGCCGCGCCGAGCACCATCTTGACCAGTGGCGAACGCAGCGTTCTCATTACCGCGGATGACATCAAGCATCTGCCCGTCGAGGGACGCGACGCCACCGAGCTTATCAAGATTCTTCCCGGCTTCTCGGAGGTTGCGCAAGGCGCAGGCGCGGATAACCTGGCGCCCGATCCCAGCCAGGTCGGCAGCCAGATCAGCAGCTACTCCGCCAATGGATCGACACCTGAAGGTATCTCCATTGTGAGTGACGGCGTGAACATCACCGATCCCGGCGGCGAGGCTCTCACCGATCAGGTGATCAATATGGATAACGTCCAGGAAGTCAGTGTTCAGACTTCGAACTTCGGCGCCGACAGCGCCAAAGGGCCGATTGTCATCAATGCTGTCGGTAAGTCCGGCGGATCGGAGTATCACGGCAGCCTTTATGTCTATGGCCGCACGTATCAGATGAATACTCAGGATTGGTTCAGTAAGTATGACAAAGATCCAAAGCCGCAGGATCGTTATATCTATCCTGGAGGTAATATCGGAGGCCCGGTAAAAATTCCGGGAACCAATCTTAACCACAACAACAAGTTGGTATTCTTTGCCAGCAGTGAAGACTATGCGCAGCGCGAAGTCTACTCGTACGGCAGCGCTGAAGCTGCCACCATCTATGCGCTTCTTCCCACGCAAAATATGCGCAATGGCAACTTCAGCGCGAGCGAGCTGTCGAATTACTTTGGCATCCCGGATAATGGCGCCAGTTGCAACCCGGCCGCAGGCTCCGCGCTTGCACTGTATGTCAACATCTGCAATCCCGCCAGCGGTCAATCCGTCAGCGGCACCACAATCTCGAACAATCAGATTCCCAACAAAGATCTCGATGCGGGCGCGGCGGCGATCATGAACAACCTGGTTCCTCTGCCCAATCGAACGCCTTTTAACAACTTTGGCAACTATTACAACTATTCCAAAGTCAATCTTCAAAATAACGATTCATTTCAACTTCATACTCGCGTTGACTACGCGTTCTCCGACAACGCCAAACTTTACGTCACCTACGGATTTCAGCATGGAAGCGGACGCAATCCGCAGCAGGTTTATTATTCTCCTCAGCAGCCTTTCGGCGAGATCGATACCCCGGATGGAATTCTAGGCCAGGACTTTTCGCACGCCGCTTCCCTCAACTTCACGCAGGTGCTCTCCAACTCCTTGACCAATGAGATATTCGCCGGTGTTAACCTCAATCTTGGCGGCAATGAAATCGGCAAAAAAGGCGTTGACCTGAGCAGCACGATCGGATATCCCTATCAGGGGATTTATAATACCGTTCAATATCCACAACTCTATGACTATGGTTATGACGGACTGCCGCTGGCGCTCTTTCCTGATTATTCATCGCCGATCTTTCAGCACAAGTTCATTCCCAACGGTGGTGACAATCTGACCAAAGTCTTCAAGACGCACACCATCAAGACCGGATTCTATATTGAGCGCACCACATGCAATGAAACCGACCTCAATGTCGCCTCCAACGGCCAGATTGGGCAGTATTACGTTGGGCCGAACAACGGACCGGGAAATTTGCAGCAGCCGGATGGCACATCGTATCCAACTCCCGGCAACTATCTGGCCAGCTTTTTCGAGGGTGAAATTGGGCAGTTTAGCCAGTACAATCTTCAAACCAACAGCGATCTTTTCTATTGGACGGTTGACAGTTATGTAACCGATTCTTGGAAGTACAACAAGAAATTAACGCTGGACATCGGCTTCCGTCTGGGTCATGTCGGCCCCTGGCAGGATGCGCATGGCCTGGGCATGGCGGTTTGGAAGCCCGGTCTCTATGCGCAGCAGGCTGCGGCGCCGGTGATCGTCAATGGAGCGGTTGTGATTAATTCCACAACCGTGAATCCGGGCTATACATGGCACGCTCTCGACAAGAGCATTCCCAACTCTGGCGCCGGTTCCACGTTGGCGTTTTTCTCTCCGCGCTTTGGCCTTGCCTACGATCTGCGCGGCAACGGCAAGACAATTATCAGGGGTGGTATCGGAGCCTATCGTTCCCATAATGCATGGAACGATGTGAATCAGGAGCAGGCTACGGCGCAGGGACAGAGCTATGCAACTCTCGGCGGAGGCGGCTTGCTGTTGAAGAACATTCCCGCACTGGCGAAGTATGCCAATGTGGGCGCGGGCAATGGAACGCAGGGGGCTACCGACGGCGTGGGATTTGGACTGACTGCCGGCGATACCGAGCAGCCGCTCACGTATACGTATAGTTTCGGAATTTCACAGCAGCTCAACTCCTCCTCTCTGTTTGAGTTGAACTATCAGGGCAGTCAGAGCAGCCATCTGCTGACTCAATACGAACAAGGCGCATCGGGTGATCTGGAGAATATCGATGCGCTGCCGATCGGTACTCTTTATCAACCCGATCCGATCACGGGCGCTGTCGTCAGTCTGCATGGAATATCACCGAGCACCATGAATGACTTCCGCCCCTATCCCTTCTACTCACAAGTGAATGTGGCGCGGCATATTCTGTACTCAAATTACAACTCACTGCAGACCTCGATCCACAAGACGCAGGGAAGCCTCACGTACGATGTCAACTATACGTGGTCGAAAAATCTTGGCGTTCTCGGCTCCTACGGAACCGGAAACGTGATCGACTCAGGCAATATCCGGCCTAACTATGGTCCGCTGGCCTATGACCGGTCACAAGTTGGCAAAGGAACGATCACATACAATACAGGTTCCCTGGTGCATGGCGGGCGGCTGATTCGCGGATTGTCCAATAACTGGGAGGTCTCCGGAATCGTCGTCATTCAGAGCGGACCGAATGCGCAACGCGTACTTAGTTCCAATCTCAATCTGGGAGGTAATATCCAGGAATGTGCCCCATTTGACCCGAAAAAGTGTCTTTATCCTTCACCCAACGGTCCGCAGCAGTATAGCGTGAACAACATCACTTATCTTGGTACTCCCGATGTCGTCTTGCAGCCGGCGCTTACCTGCGATCCTCGCTCCGGTCTGGCGAAGCATCAGTACATCAATGTCAACTGCTTCCGTCTGCCGCAGTTTGGCGAAAACGGACCTGCCGAATTTCCATACATTCACGCGCCGGGATTCTTCAATGCGGATGCGCGCGTGGGGAAGGATCTCCAGTTGGGTGGGAAAAAGAGCTTGCAGTTCCAGCTTTCGGCATTCAATGTCATTAACCGGCCAAATAACAGCTTTTCCAGCAAATTTCCCACGGAACAGGAGCTTCTGGTAACCGGGAATGAGCTGAACTATCAAGGCAGCGGCAGCAGCGGTTACGCCTTCCCGACTGACTTTGGCAAGGCAAATTTCCGCTTTGGACGGCGCATCGCGGAGATTGGTATCCGGTACAACTTCTAAGGCGTCGATTGCTTGCCGGCATCCGATGATAGTTGCAAGGAAATGAGCATGAGTCTGATGAATCATTTTAGGACGCAGAGGAAGGGCGCTGCTGCGCGGTTGGCGGCAGGCGCTCTTCTCTGCGGGGCTGCGGTGGGCGCGGCTCAATCCACCGCCAGCGTTCACGTGGATGCAACCAAGCCGATCAATGTCATGACGGTTGAATCCCTGGGCGTCTATACGAATATCTATGACATGGGAACGACAAAACCGGTCATCACGCAGTATCTTCACGCTGCCGGCATCTATACAGTGCGGTATCCCGGCGGCTACGGATCCTATCCCGACCTATATCATTGGGCTACAAATTCCGGTACGCGGTACGAGAACATCAATCCGCAACCGGAACGCTTTTATCCCGGCGAGAACAGCATGGGCCACATGGCGCAGTTTCTGGACGCGCTGGGAACCGCGGTGATCACTGTCAATTATGGCTCCAATGCGGCGGGAACCGGCGGAGGCGAACCGGCCGAGGCGGCAGCTTGGGTGGCCTATGCCAATGGAAATCCTAACGACACAAGAGTGATTGGCAAGGATAGCACCGGCCAGGATTGGAAGACCGTCGGTTACTGGGCATCGTTGCGCAGTCAGGCTCCATTGCCCAACGACGACGGCCTCAACCTGCTGCGCGCCAATCATCCCAAGCCGCTGGGCATCAAGCTCTGGGAGGTGGGCAGCGAAGTTTACAAGAACGGATATTATTATGGGGACTATTATGGCGATCACCATGATAGTGAGGAGGACCTTCACGCGCCTTATCCAGCAAGCGAGAAGGAAAATGACAAGCGCAAGAAGAATCCCAATCTCTCTCCGGCATTTTATGGCGCACGAGTCATTGAATATGCAAAAGCGATGAAGGCAGTCGATCCTACCATCTGGATCGGCGCGTCCATGGCGCTCGATCCGATTGAATACCACTACTATCCCGACTGGAATGCCGATGTTCTCAAGACCGCCTGTGAGAGTATCGATTTCATTTCGCTCGCATGGCGACCGGGGGATACGATTGGGCCCGAATACAAGGTGAGGGACGACGACTCAGTGCTTCGCGCACCGGAAGAGCAACTCGGCAAGATCTTTTCCGAAGTGATTTATGAGGACAAGAAGTATTGTCCTGCCGGTCATTCTCCGCGTGTGGCTTTCACGCAGATGTCTTCCATACAATGGGCGAGGATCGATCATCCAATTGTCGATGCGCTGTTTGCCGCCGACGCTTTTGCTCTGCTGGCTGAGTCTGGAACCATCAACAGTGATTGGATGGAACTGCATCTTCCATCGTTCTTGAATGAGAATAACCAGCCGGGACCGGCCTACTACGGAATTCAGATGCTGCACGTCGTCGCTTTTCGTCCGGGCGACAAGTATCTGACCGTTGATTCAAACAAACCGACGCTGGCGGTTCATGCCACGTTGCGGACGGATGGCAGCATCGGCATCTTGCTGATCAACAAGGACGGCAAGGATGCAGTCGACGTTAAGGTGAAGATTGACGGTGAGAACGTTGCTTCCACCGGCTCGCGCTTCGACTATGGACAAGACACGCTCAAGACCAGTGGACACGTAACCAAGACCACATTGAAAGATATGGGGAATGTATTCAATGTCTCTGTCCCGGCTTATTCAATTACGGATATTGTGATTCCCAAAGCGCAGTAGCTGCATATCATGTGTTGCTCAGCATCCATAGGCAACCGAGCATAAAACTGAGATGAGAGGTTGATGAAGATGCGTTCCTACATGAAAGTGGTCTTTCTATCCACTGTGTTTGCAATCTGCGGTTGCTCCTCCGGCAGCAATAGTACATCAACGACCGGTCCAGTTACGCCAACGATCTCATGGCCGATGCCCGCAGCCATTCCCTATGGAACGGCCTTGAGTTCCGCCCAATTGGATGCAACAGCGGGCGGTGTGGCTGGAACCTTCGTCTACTTGCCAGCCGCAGGCGCCATGCTGACGGCCGGCACTCAGAAACTTACAGTTACTTTTACGCCCTCAGACACCAACGAATACACAAGCGCAACCGACAGCGTGACATTGACGGTGAATCAGGCGACGCCCAGTATTACATGGGCGCCAAGCGCTCTAGTCGTTGGATCGGCGCTGGGTTCCTCTCAACTGGATGCGAGCGCGAACGGCGTGGCAGGCAGCTTTGCTTACGCGCAAACTGCGGGAACCGTGGAGTCTACGGCCGGGAACATCACGCTGAATGCCACCTTCACGCCAACGGACACGGTTGACTACGTGACGGCAACCCCTACCGCGACGCTGACGGTGCTTGCTGCCAACACTGCAACCGTGGATTTCGGGTCTTCCAAGCAGACGATTCGCGGCTTCGGCGGCTCCACGGCGTGGATGCCGGAACTGAGTGGTGCACAGGCGAACACGCTCTTCGGCACTGGTGCAAATCAACTGGGCTTGAGCATTCTCCGTGTGCGCATCGACCCCAGTTCGACAACAGGTAGCTCTTCAAACTGGGGCACGGAACTGGCCAACGCCAAGGCGGCGCAAGCGGCTGGTTCGGATGTCCTTGTCTTCGCTACGCCGTGGACGCCGCCGGCAGCATGGAAGACGAACACCCAGGGTGTTCTCTATAACAATAATCCGCCAAACTCCAACGGCACCGATGCATTGTGGGGTGGTTCGTTGAATACCGCAGATTATGCCAATTACGCCAGCTATCTGGAGAGTTTTGTCACCTATATGGCGAATGGTGGCGTGAATTTGTACGGGATTTCAATGCAAAACGAGCCGGATGAGAACGTAGATTATGAGTCTTGCGTATGGACCGGAGGGCAGATGGACACCTGGGTGGCCAACAACTCGTCGGTGCTGACTACCAAACTCATCATGCCGGAATCTGCTAACTTCAATACCGGCCTTTCCGATCCCGCGCTGAATGATACGAATGCTGCTGGAAATATCTCGATTGTTGCCGGACACCTTTATGGGACGTCGCCTACCTACTACACCAACGCCGAGAACAAGAGCAAGGATGTGTGGATGACGGAACATTATTTGACGCCATCGGGAGCGCAGCCGGAGATTGCCGATGCTCTTGCAGCGGCCAAAGAGATCAACGACTCGATGGCGGTGGCCGACTATAACGCCTATGTGTGGTGGTGGGTGGCCGATTGGAATCCAGGCGGCGGCGTTACAAATACCGGCCTGATCGATAGCAACGGCAATCCCACTTTCTATGGCTATGCGCTCGGTCAGTATTCCAAGTTTGTGCGCCCTGGTTACTCCCGCTCGAACTCAACATACAATCCTGGCGGCGGCAGTGTGTATGTCACCGCCTATCACGGCGGCGGAAGTATTGTCATCGTTGCGCTGAACCTGGGAACAACCGCTCAGAGCCAGCCGTTTTTGATCCAGAATCAGACGGTAACCACGCTGACTCCCTACCAGACATCGGCCAGCGCCAGTATGGCGCAACTTACTCCGGTGACGGTGGCGAACGGTACCTTCACCTATCTGCTTCCTGCACAGAGCATCACGACCTTTGTTCAGTAGCCTACGTGCGCTATAGCATCGAAGCTGAAGAACCCGACTGTGACAAGGCCTCGAACCCGCTACCCCAAGAATTAAATGAACTCTGAAGGCTCTTTCCTCAAAAGCAATCCGGAAATTGAAAGGCCGTGATGGCGCAATGGGCCATGCAAATGTAAAGAGCGCCATGGTCTACCAACGCTCATGAGCCTGGATTTTCAAGCAATGCAATCAATGCACGGAACATTTAGCGGCACACCGCGTAAATATCAACAAGGTAAGTTATTGATTTTTATGGAGCCGAAAGTCGGACTTGAACCGACGACCTGCTGATTACGAATCAGCTGCTCTACCAACTGAGCTACTTCGGCTTCCTTTCAGATTGTATCGTTGACGTCGCCTCCGGTAAAGTTTTGTAGCGAAATTGGCTCTGGCGCTTCCGAAATCGGTCCACTGGCGCTCGATCAGGATAAAATCGGCTTCGTGAGCCACTCATTTGAAATCGGTCCCGTCCATGTGGGCGAGGGCCAGCTCTTCCTGATCGCCGGTCCTTGCGTCATCGAGTCCGAAGGCCATCTGCGCCGGCTCGCCGAATCCATTCAGCGCATCACGGCAGATCTCGGCATTCCTTTCATCTTCAAGGCCAGCTACGACAAGGCTAACCGCACCAGCGTCAAGAGTTATCGCGGCCCCGGGCTGGTTGAGGGAACGCGCATTCTGGGCCGTTTGGCGAAGGATACCGGCCTGCCGGTGCTGACCGACGTCCACGAGCCGGCTCACTGCGCCGTCGCCGCCGAGGCCGTGGATGTACTACAGATTCCCGCTTTTCTTTGTCGCCAGACCGATCTGCTGGTTGCCGCCGGCCAGACGGGCCGCGCCGTCAACATCAAGAAGGGCCAGTTCGTCTCGCCCTGGGATATGAGCCATCCGGTCGAGAAGGTCCGCTCAACCGGCAACGACCGCATCTCGCTCACCGAACGTGGGGCCAGCTTCGGCTACAACACACTGGTTGTCGATTACCGCTCGCTGCCGGTGATGCGGCAGATTGCCCCGGTGATCTTTGACGGAACGCATTCGGTGCAGCAGCCCTCGGCAGCCGGTGGGGTAAGCGGCGGGCAGCCGGAGTTCATTCCGCTGCTTGCGCGGGCCGCGGTAGCAGCGGGAATCGATGGATTGTTTCTGGAAGTTCACGACGATCCGGCCAACGCAAAATCCGATGGCGCCAATGCATTGGACCTGAGACTCCTGAAGCCGCTACTGGAAAAGCTGCTTGCGATTCACGCCGCTGCAATCTAGGCCTGTATCGACCTATACTGTCGTGCCAGTATAGGTCGATACAGCCTAGGGCCAGCTCGCGCGACTCCTCCGAGCAAATCTCCCATCCTTACGCACGAGGATTTGCTCGGAAGCGACCTTGCGCTCTCAACGGCAAGCGAGGATCGCGTCTCTTCGAGCAATCCTAAGCTGCGACGGGCCGGAGAGTTGCCGAGGCGCTGTGTGCCGCGATTGGAATAGGCGGCACATGCACAGGGAATGCAAGGGCCACGGTGCAGACAGAGCGGTGTTCTTCCAATTCGTACCGGGCGCGCTCCATCTCGACGTTTGCCTGGGCTGCCAGCTTTGTGCTGAACCGAAAACCCACCGAAGAGCGAGCCTCAATGTACTCTCCGAGCCGGACGAGATAATCTCTTTCCAAGCTTGCACAGATTGAGCAACCCATTTCGCCTCCTCTTGTCTTTCGCCAAGTTCAAGGCAACTGAAGTTCAAATGCATCAGGAAGGGAATCCATAATACTGTGTTGGATGGAGCGGCTCTGCCGGAGCTGATCCATAACGAACAGCACTCCCCATGATGGCAATCAGCAAGCCAGCGTGAGAATGTTCGAGCATGAAGTCTTCGGCAAAGCTGGGGCGCTTCACCCTGGCGCCATCCGTCTCGATACGAGAAGATTTGCTGCGATCACTCTGTCCTGCCGGACCGAATTCAAACTGATTCTTTGTACGACCGGAAGAGAGACGATTCCGTACGCCGCATTCTTTAATTTGACCCATGATACAACTCCAGTCCCAATCCTTCGGTTGCTCTGTTGAATAAGCTCGCCGGGAACAAATCAGGAGGATTCGAGGCGAGTCAATGTACGTTGAGCTTTTCAATCCAAGCAAGTCCGAAATGAGTCGCAACTCTCCTGTGCCGTGGCATGAAATCTTTCCAAGGCGGCAAGAACAACTTGCTTCGATTATTTCTGAGGCTCTGTATCCAGCTTCGGAGGGCCTCATGGGGAAAATTCAGGAGAAATTGCTTAGGATCGTCTGCCTTTGTTCAGGCAATTTGATCGAACATCGGGGAAACCCACCCATCTTCAAGTCTGTCCCTGAAGCTACTTTGTGTCAAGCGGTTTTTTGTGAAAATTCAAATTCATTTCAGGATGGTCAAACTCAAATGGTATCGATCTGCTCTTCGCGCTCGATTTTGCTTGACAGCTTGCTGGATGATTAGCATGAATCTGCCCTTGAAGGACAGGGCGTGTGGATCGAGAACGATCCCCGATTCGGGGAGTGGGGCGGCGCGGAGATCTTCGGCGGAAAGCGGCTCAGGTTTGCTCGCCATTTCTTGAAACGCAAGTCTTTACTATAGGAGCGGGGAAGAGGGAAGTTCCGCTTTTCGGTGGAGTTGCTGCCGGGAGCCGGTCCGTCCTGATACACTCTCCTTTGGAGATTCAAGATAAGTTTGCCGGCCGGTAGCATGCAGGAGTGTGCCACCGCAGCCGGTCATTTGAGCGGATTTTTCCGGAGATATGGCCCGCTTGGGCGTGTTGGATGTCCGCTCCAGAGTGCGCGATTCCAATCACTGCAGCCACATTTGGCGTCAGTTTGCGGGCTTTCTTGATGGGAAGGCTCCTGAATGGCGGCGATGGGGGTGGCGGCGATGGGAACTCTGCCATAACCCAGTTTTTCCGACGGCTTCGGAAGTGACCGTTTCGCGGTTTGACAAAGCGGGGCGGGGAGGATTCATGCGGCGGTTTTTGACGCTTACCTGTTTGTTGTGTCTGGCCATTCCAACCGGGATTTCGATCTCAGGATGCACCCGCAATCCGGGTGCGAACTACTGCAATGGCTTGGGTTACGGAACAAAGATATCGGACATCACTTCGATCACTCTGTCCCCGGTGACGTCGGGCATCTCGCTGGCCTATGGACAGACGAAGCAAATGTCCAACCCTCTTGCCTATACGTGCAAAAATGACATCGCCACCGCGCCGTCTTCGTATACGTACGGCACCACGAACAATCAGTTGGTGGACATCTCGCCGAGCGGCAACATCTGTGCCGGCACGTGGAACCGGAACACCGGCGGCGGCATTGCCAATTACACCATCTGCTCGCCGCCTTCCGTGGTGCCTACAACCGGCGGCCTGCCGTACGCTACGGCTTATGTCACGGCCTCCGCGCAGTCGGTAGTCTCCAATCCGGTGGAGATCTTCGTTCATGCTCAGGTGACGTCCATCACCCTGGTCACGCAGTCGACTCTGCCCTCCCTGAACGCTCAGCAGTGCTTTTCACAGGGACAGTCGACCGTGCTTGACGGGCAGGCCTGCTTTGCCGGCCCCAACAATGTGCAGCAGGTGTTGTGTGCGCCCGCCTCGGTTGTGGCAAGTGGAAACTATGCCTGCTCCGGTGGAGTGCCTGCCGGGGTTACTTCAATCCCCAACTGCACTGCGGCCCTGGGCACGTTCAACTATTCAGTGGGCAACTCGTCGATCGCCAACCTTGCCACCAACACCACTACCAATCAGGTGACGATCACCGCCGGTCAGCCGGGCACCACGCCCATCACCGCCTCGGTCGCCGGATCGGGTTCATCGGCCGGCTTCTTCTCCACCTGCCCGCCGGAATCGATCACCTTGACTTTGGAAGACGGCAGCACATCGGGAATTATCAATCCAGGTACGACGCAGAATCTGAAAACGACTGTCCTCGATACCCAGGGAAAGCCCATCACCGGTATGGAACTGGACTACCAGTCCACCGATCCGATCGACATCACGGCGGGCGCTTCGGGCGCCATCTCCGTCACCCTTCCCGGCCAGGCATCGGTTTATGCCATCTGCCAGCCGTCTTCATGCAATTTTGCTCCGGTCTATGATTTGGGCTTGTTCGGCACAGGCTTGCCACTCTCCTCGAATCCCGTGAACATCACCACGAAGGGTACGGCCAGCAACTACCTTTGGTTCTCCGCTCCCGGACAATCGCAATACATGATTCCCGTCGAGCTGTTCGCCGGTACGACAGGAACGGTCGGTTCCACAATTCGTCTGCCCTATGTACCCAATTCCATGATGATGGACGAGGCGGGTGACACCATTTACTTAGGTTCCGCCCGCGAGTTGATGGTCTTCAGCACTCTCTCCAGCTCGGTCTCCAAAGTGGATCCTGCCGTTCCGGGCGTGGTGCTGGCTGTGGCGCCCGATAACCAGTTGATGCTCATCAACGACCAGCAGCTCCATCGCTTCTATCTCTATAACCCCACCTCCGGCGTTTCCTCTACTTTTGCCGGTATGGGCAGCGCCGCCGCATGGACTCCCGACTCGAAGACGCTCTACATCACCGACAGCGCGGCTTTGAACAACGCGGCGGCGGGCATCACCGGACATACGGACACCTTGTACGTTTACAACCAAAATACCGGCTGGGTCACCCAGGACCTGAGTGCCGGCACCAGCACCGGCGGCTCTACGAGTCTGGCGGTGACCATCCCCAGCGTCGGCGCCTATCTGAGCGGCAGCGCAGGCTTCAATACCGTGGCACACACCTGGTGCCCGACCGGCACGGTTGGCAATTACTCCAGCTTGAATTTGTATCCGCAGAGCGATTCGCTTGCGGAGCAGACCGATGTGCTGGCAGCTACAACGGATGGAGAGCATATTCTGGGCGCAGCTCTTGCCGGAGGCGGGATCACGCTCAGCGACATTGGCGTTACGATTCCGACGACCACGTGCGCGGAGAAAACCACCGGCACGGCTCCCAATCAGGTGGAGACGCTGACCGCGCCGCTCGCCACAAACCCCGCGCTGATTGCGTCGATCTCCATCCCGAACTCGCAAGTGAACGCGAGTGCGGTCAACCAGGTGGTGACCTCGCCCGCCTCCAATCTCGCCTTCATCACCTACACCGGTTCAACGGCAGGCGCGCAACTGCCTTATTACGAGCCGAAGCCGTATACCCAAAGCGCAGGCGGCACACAAGGATCGCTGAACTATCTGCCGCTGGTTGGCGGAAGCGCGATTACAGCGCCTCTCGCCGGCGCATTTAGTCCGGACGACCAGTATTTCTTTGTCTCCACGGCGGGCGACAACAAGATCCACTACATCAGCGTGCCGCTGGTCACGAGCGATCCGGCTCATGCTGACACGGAGCAGATCAGTCCCAACCTGCCTGCCTGCACGCCCATCTCCGCCGGAGGCCTCGATTTAGGCTGCCAGTTTTCTGGACCGGGAAGCGTGACGGTGGTTCCTGCCACGGCCATTGCCGTCAAGCCGCGCGCCACAACCTAGCGGCAATTGCATCGTTGACTTCCGGGCCTGTTCATACGACACCATCCATCGGGGTCGTGTGAACAGGCCCTACGCGTTTGCCCAACTTGTTTTCTGACGCATTCAGCGTGTGCGACTCATCGCGCCGAGGGCGGAGCAATGACGATGGAAGATCACGAACTTCTGGCCGCCTTCGCGTTGCCGGCGTGCTGGCTTCCCAACCCGCTCTTGCACGATAGAATCAAGGAATGATCAAAGGGATTTCCTTCCTTCGTCCAGCGGGCAGCCGGGCAGCTTATGACCGGCTCGCGAGCTTCTTTTCCGCGCTGGGATTTGCGCCCGGCAAAGGCTGGCACGAAGAAAACAGTCAAGGCGCAGCGTTTCTGGCCCCGTTGGGCAATCTGGAGTTTGTTGACGGCCAATTTCCCGCGACCGCGGAGATTCTGGTGGAGGTGATCGCGCTCGACGCCGTGCATCAGGCTGCCGCCGCGTGGCTTCGCGCGCAGGGTGGAGATGCCGCGCTCGCGCGTCTCACTCCCATCACGGAGACTCACTGGAAGTCGAGTCTCTTCACCGTCGAGCCGGAAGAGGGCTTCGCCTTCAGCTTCTGGGCGTGGACGGATCCGGTCAAGGGCAAGCCGCTGGCGATAGAGGGCGACCTCTCGGCGGAGGGCATGAAGTTTGCCGTTATTGCCGCCCGCTGGAATGCGGTGATTACCGAACGGCTGCTGGAAGGCGCGCTGGATGCATTGCTGCGCAGCGGCGCCCGTCGCGGCGAGATCGACGTCATCCGCGTTCCCGGCGCATGGGAGATTCCTGCCACCGCGCGCACGGTGGCAGCCCGCAAATCGGCAGACGCCATCATTGCGCTGGGATGCTTGCTGCGCGGCGAGACCGCCCATTACGAGGCGATCTACAACGAGGTGGCGCTCGGCATTGGCCAGTCGCAGCAGGAGAGCGGCATTCCACACAGCTTTGGCGTGCTGACCTGCGAGACGCTGGAGCAGGCGCTCAACCGCGCCGGCATCAAGGCCGGCAACAAGGGCTTTGAGGCAGCCATCGCGGCGATCGAGATGGTCAGTCTGGGCCGAAAATTGGCGGAAGGCGGCGCGAATTGACCCCGGGGCAGCATCATGGAGCGGGTCGCCGCAAGTCGCGCGAACTG
>Ga0181520_10004231_pt1 | contig 24276 bp, 16 predicted proteins | sample PEATcosm2014_Bin_29_FD_132451 | JGI IMG/M metagenome (GOLD analysis project Ga0181520, IMG submission 132451) | Peatland microbial communities from MTU Mesocosm Facility, Houghton, MI, USA - PEATcosm2014_Bin02_30_metaG | ecosystem: Environmental > Terrestrial > Soil > Wetlands > Peat | place...
AATCGCGACAAGAGCGGCATCAATGGCGACTTCCTCTGCGCCAAGGGACGTTTCGGCTTCGACTTTGTCGAGAGCCCCGCACGCATCTCCAAACCCATGGTTCGCAATGCCGAGGGCAAGCTCGAATCGGCCACATGGGAACACGCACTGCGCACCGCGGCAGCCAAGCTCAAAGAAGTGAAAGACAGCAAGGGCGGCGCCGCTATCGGCGTCATCGGCTCCAACCGGACCACCAACGAAGAGAACTATCTGCTGCAGAAGTTCGCGCGCACCGTTCTCGGTACCAATAACATCGACCACCAGCGCACCACTGACTATGCGGCCTTCGCCTTAGCTCTTGCCGGGCAAAAGGGCAAGACCGCCACTCTGCGCGACTTGGCATCGGCCCCGGCCATTCTGCTGATAGGCGGAAACCCGACAGAAGAACACCCCTTGCTGGCCTGGAACCTGCGCACCAATGTACGGCTGAACCAGGCCCGCCTCTATGTTGCCAACACCCGGGCCATCAAACTCGACCGGCAGGCCACAGCGGTTCAGTTATTGCCGGCCGGCGGTTACAAGAGCCTGACCGCATCTCTTGAAGCTAGCGGCAGTGCATTCAGCACCGCCGTACTGGCCGAGCAATCCCTGGTGGTGGTCTTTGGCCAGGAATTGCGCGGTCCCGAAGTGGAAGCGCTGGTGGCCTGGGGCTTGAAGCGCGGCAACGTCCGCTTTGCTTGCCTCGGCGATCGGGCCAATTCGCGCGGTGCGGCCGATATGGGCTTGTTGCCAAACCTGCTTCCCGGCTATGTCCCGGTTGGAACGCCCGGCGCCTTTGCCGAGTATTCTGGACTGCCCTTTGCACCAGGATCGTCGCTGCCTGAGATGCTCGCAGCCGCAGCCAAAGGGGAGCTGGGCGCTTTATTAGTGGTGGGCGCCAACCCTGTGGCGACACACAAGGTAGACCCCACGGCATTGAAGAGCACCTTTCTGATTGTTCAGGATATTTTTCTGACTGAAACGGCGGCCTTGGCCGACGTGGTGTTCCCCGCTGCCAGCCTTTACGAGAAGACCGGTACAGTAACCAACACCTTCGGCGACGTGCAACTGGTGAAGAAGGCTGCGGACCGCGCTGGTGTGAAGCCCGACTTCGAGATCCTGGTGCGGCTGGCCGGAGCCATGGGCGTGGATGTCAAGACTCTGGTGCCGTTTGGCAAGAGCGGCGTTACGGCCGATCTGGGCCAGTCCCGCGGCGTTCAGGCAGGCGAAGCAGACCGGCACGCAGTGTGGCTTGCTGCCAACAATCTGGAGCCGAAGCTGAGTCCCTTTGATCCGCTTGCGGTGTTGGACGAAATCGAGAGGCTGGTTCCGAGTTACACTCTCGACCGGCTCAACCTGCTGGGCGGAAACGACGTGCCGACAGAGCCGGGATTGGTTCCCGCGATTGCTTTAACCGGGGTTAAGACAGCGGAGCTGACTCCGGCGCACGACAGGCTGTTTACCTCGGGCACGCTGGGTCGCTACAGCCCAGCTCTCAAGGAATTGGAAGAGCATCAGGCGCCCGAACAGGCGATAACAGCAGCGAAATAGCACTTAGGCACTGATGGACTAAGGGGAAGCTAGAGGCCGGAATGCACGTAACGATTTTGCAGTTTTTTCTCTGGAGCGTGGCGAAGGTAGCCGTGGTGACGGTGGTGATGCTGATGGGTGTCGCCTACACGGTGCTGCTTGAGCGCAAGCTTGTGGCCCGCATTCAGAACCGCTGGGGACCTAGCCGCGTCGGCCCGTTCGGCCTGCTGCAGCCCCTCGTGGACGGCGCCAAGTCCTTTCTCAAAGAGGACATTATCCCTACCGGGGTTTACAAGCCGCTGTATCTGCTGGCGCCGATTCTGGCCCTGGGATGCGCACTCATCTCCATTTCCGTGGTGCCGTTTGGCGAGCCGGGGATTGGGCCGGGCCACCTGGACCTGTTTGAGATTGCCGACGTTAACATCGGCCTGCTGGTCATTCTTGGCGTTACCTCAATCGGGGTCTACGGCATTGCCCTGGCGGGCTGGTCGTCTAACAATAAATACTCGCTGCTCGGCTCGCTGCGCTCCTCGGCGCAATTAATCAGCTACGAGCTGGCCTTGGGTCTATCGCTGGTGGGCGTGGTGTTACGCGCTGGATCGCTCAACCTCCGCGTGATCGTGCAGCAGCAGGCTACCCACGGCATGGCTACCTGGAACATTTTCGGCGGATTGCAGTTTGTGGCCTTCTTCATCTACCTGATGGCCGCCTACGCCGAGACCAACCGCTCGCCTTTCGATTTGCCCGAGGCGGAAAGCGAATTGACCGGCGGCTACCATACCGAGTACAGCTCCATGAAATTCGCCATGTTTTTCATGGCCGAATACGCCAACATGATCAACGTGGGCTGCGTGGCCACGCTGCTGTTTCTGGGCGGCTGGACCAGCCCCTTCGGCGACCTAATCGGGCCGCCTGAGAACGTCTTTGTCCACGCCCTGATGCCCATCTTCTGGTTTGTGGCCAAGGTCTTCTGCTTCCTGTTCTTGTATGTGTGGGTGCGTGGAACCCTGCCGCGTTTCCGCTACGACCAGTTGATGAACTTCGGCTGGCGCGTGTTGCTGCCGTTGGCCATGCTGAACATTGTGGCCACAAGCATCTGGTACGCTTACCACTAAGAACAGTGGTCAGTTTTCAGTGACCAGCGGTTCGATCCAATTTGGTTTCGCGTCCACGCAACAAAGGCCTCAGCGCATAGCTCAGGCCTTTGTTGTGAAATGGTGGCAATGAACCAGAGCCGTCGCGCAACCGCGATTGCCCGGGCACTTCCACTGATGTTTCCAAGCTGCAATGACTCGATGGCACTACCCGGTAGACCGGGCTCCTTGGGCGACGCGACGGCCGCTCCTTTAGAAATATTGCCATCCTACACATCGGGGCGAAGGAATCATCTCTATGTGGAGAATGCGGTGCGTCCCATGCGGTTCATCACTACCCGCTGGGGCAACCTTGGGGTCTGGAGCACGTTACCCTGGGTTCAGTCACCTCATCTGTACTGCTTGAAGAGTCTGTCTGCATCTTTTGGGCAACCCTCCTTCCCGGTTGAAGTCAATGTATTCCTCGGATTCACCGTACGTCAACAGTTCGTTTTGGCCAACCGTACGCGTCTGGAGGGCGCAGCAAAGGGATAAATCCCCGATCGAACACCATGCTTCTGCAGACTCGTCGGCAACTCGTTTATTTCTCCGCCAGATACAAATCATGCGGCAGAACAGCCAATTCACGGGACTTGAACTGATGCCGCCTCAAGACCGGCCATGTGCCTTGGCCTTCGTGATATTCTTGGCTTTCCTGGTAGCTGCTTGAGTCTCCAACCTGTTGCCTCAACGCATCTCGGTCCTGTTGCTTGTTCCTGGTTGAGGCGCAACGTTAGCGCTCGGTTCGGGCTGGCGATTCGGCTTTCTCCCCGGTGCGAGGTTTTAGACATTTTTCAGGCGATACTGGTAGGGGCCACCATTTGTTCTTGAATCCATTGCAGGGGTCGCGATGCACCTGATCCTCTTTATCCTGTTTGCCGGATTTTGCCTGGCGGGCGCCATCAACCTGCTGCTGCAGGCCCATCCCATCACGAGCGCCCTTTCGCTGGTGGTGGTGATGGTGTCGTTGGCGGTGCTCTACCTGCTGCTGGGCGCGGAATTTCTGGCTGCGGCGCAGGTGATTGTGTATGCCGGCGCCATCATGGTGCTGTTTACCTTTGTGGTGATGCTGCTGAATGCCGGGCGCGAAGAGCGCACCATGGGCAGCAACGTGGCGCGCGCCCTGGGCTTTCCTGCCGTGGTCGCCGTGCTGGCAGTGATTGCAACCGTGATCCTGAGTTCCAAGGGATTGGGCGTAGCCACTCTCGGCGAGGGCCTGTCCAACGCCGCAGACGGCACCAACATTGAAGCCTTGAGCCGAGTTCTCTTCCACGAACTGTTGTTGCCCTTTGAAGTGACCTCGGTCCTGTTCCTGATTGCCATTCTGGGCGCGGTGGCCCTGGCCCGTCACGGCGACGGAGAAAAGGCGGCCGGCAAGTGAATTCCCTCTTTTCGCAGGAAGTCCCCATCTCCTGGTATCTGCTGTTGAGCGCCGTGCTGTTTTCGCTCGGCGTCGTCGGCTTCCTGATCAAGCGCAATCTCATTACCGTGTTCATGTCGATTGAGTTGATGCTCAACGCCGTGAACCTGTCGTTTATTGCCTTCGCGCACCAGTGGCACGCGGTGAAGGGCCAGATCATTGTGCTGTTTGTGATGATGGTGGCCGCAGCTGAAGCTGCGGTGGGTCTGGCCATCATTATTGCCGTCTTCCGCGCCCGCGCTACCCTGGCCGTCGACCGTATCGACCTGATGAAACTATGACCGGACACCTCAATCTCTGGCTGATTCCCCTACTGCCGTTCGCTGGATTCCTGATCAACGGACTTCTCGGCGGCCGGCTGCCCAAGTGGCTGGTGACGACCGTCGCGCTGCTGGCGCCATTGGCAGCCTTCGGCTTGGTGCTCAATGCAGCAGCGGGCGTCTACATTTTCACTCACATCCAATGCGCACCGGGTTGCCCCGGATGTGGACCTTGTTCCATCATGCATCCGGCGGTTGAGAAGTTCGGCACCTGGCTGAACATCGGCGCACTCCACATCGACTTCAGCTTCGTCCTCGACCAGCTTTCGCTGGTCATGCTGCTCGTCATCACCGGCGTGGGCTTCCTGATCCACATCTACTCGGTCGGCTACATGGCCCACGAAGAGGGTTACGCGCGCTATTTCAGCTACCTCAACCTCTTCCTGTTCTTCATGACCGTGCTGGTGCTGGCCGGCAATGCCCTCTTGATGTTTGTGGGTTGGGAAGGCGTGGGTCTCGCATCCTACCTGCTCATCGGCTTCTGGTTCCAGAAAAAGACCGCGGCCGACGCCGGCAAGAAAGCCTTCATCGTCAACCGTATCGGCGACTTCGGCTTCCTCATCGGCATGTTCCTGTTGCTGGCCAACTTCGGTACGCTAACCTTCACCGAGATAGCCACCAAGCTCGGCCAGGATCCCGGCTGGACCGGCGGCGTGGTCACCGTCATCGCCCTCTGCCTGCTCCTCGGAGCCACCGGCAAGAGCGCGCAGCTTCCGCTCTACATTTGGCTGCCCGACGCCATGGAAGGCCCGACGCCGGTCTCCGCCCTCATCCACGCGGCCACCATGGTCACCGCCGGCGTTTACATGATCGCCCGCAACCATGTGCTGTTCGATCACTCGCCCTTCGCGCTTTCGGTCGTTGCCATCGTGGGCGCGGCCACGGCGCTCTTTGCCGCCACCATCGGCCTGGTGCAGAACGACATCAAGCGGGTGCTGGCTTACTCCACCATCTCGCAACTGGGCTACATGTTCCTGGGATGCGGTGTGGCGGCCTATTCGGCTTCCATCTTCCACCTCATGACCCACGCCTTCTTCAAGGCGCTCCTCTTCCTGGCCGCCGGCTCGGTGATTCACGGCATGGCCGGCGAACAGGACCTGCGCAAGATGGGCGGCCTATGGAAGAAGCTCCCAGTCACCTTCGCCGTCACCACCGTCGGCGTGCTGGCCATCGCCGGGTTCTTTCCCTTTGCCGGATTCTTCTCCAAGGACGCCATCCTCTACGCGGCCTTTCTCCAGGGCACCGGCGGCAAGGCGCTCTGGTTTGCAGGTCTGGTCACTGCTCTCTTGACCTCCTTCTACATGTTTCGCCTCTGGTACCTGACCTTCCTGGGCAAATCGCGCAGCGAGGATGTGCACCCGCATGAAAGCCCCATCTCCATGCTGGGGCCGCTGGTCATCCTGGCCCTTCTCTCGATCTGCGGCGGCTGGATCGGCATCGAGCGCTTTAGCGCCTTCCTGTCGCCTTCCGTTGGCAAGTTGCCAACCGAGGCTGGCAGCGCCCAGCTTGAGCTGATCCTCAGCATCGTGGCCGTCGCCGTGGCCCTGTTGGGCTGGTTTGTCGCCGATCGCCTCTACCGGCAGAAGCCAACACAGCCCGCGGAACTGGCCGCTGCCCTGCCCGGCAGCTACAACCTGCTGCTCAATAAGTACTACGGCGACGAGTTCTATGGCGCCACGGTGGTGAAGCCGCTGCTGGCCACCTCGCAATATTTCCTGGGCTGGGTCGTAGACACGGCGATTCTTGGCGGCGCCGCCTGGCTGCTGGGCGGCATTGCCACCCTCTCCGGCGCCCTGCTGCAACGCTGGCAATCCGGCAACCTGCGCTCCTATGCGGCGTGGCTCACCGTGGGTGCGGCGGCGGTACTCCTGTTTGTGGTAGTGCCCTGGCCTACCGTTTGGCCGGATTCGATGAACTGGATTTGGAAGATGACGGGGCATTGAGAACCCGTATGGAGAGCGGGCGTTGATGCCAAAGGCAAGGAATGAAGGGTACGGGCTTTAGCCCGTACTTCAAAGGCAATGCTAAGTCGTGGGCTTTAGCCCCTGAGGGAAACGGTGGAGCGATCAACCGCTCTCAACAGCGAGGAGGGAATTCGATGCTAGAACGGCGGAAACGGAATCTCCTCATTTATTTGGTCGGCTTTATTGCGCTTAGTTTTTTTGCAGTTGCGGCCTTAGATCCAAAGATATTGCTGAACTCGCACGATCTTTCACGGATGGCAGCTAGTTTGCTTTGTGGAATGCTCGGGGCTGGACTGTTTATCTGGTTCTGGGAAGGTCGAAAGTATTACGGATTCGCTAAGGCATTAGTGCAATTTGTAGTTTTTGGCGGCCTTGGAATCTCTGAATGGACCAGAGGAAGCCGCATGTGGGGCGTTGCCGCTTTCGCCAGTGCCGTGGGGTTGATTATGCTTTTTGACGAAATCAGAGAGCAGAGATTGCGCGCCAACACTCAACCGTCGGCCATCCAAGCCACCTGAAAGGGGTGACCTCTGCCAAACTTTTCCGAAGTCATCCCTCAGGGGCTAAAGCCCGCTTGGTTCTCTACGATTTTTGTACGGGCTAAAGCCCGTACCCTTCAACACCCCAGGTTTTTGACAGGTCTTAAAAACGAATGAACGCAATCGACAACTCGATTCTCACCTTGATCCTGCTGCTGCCGCTGGCCGGAGCGGTGCTGGTGGCCCTCGTGCCCGACCGCGCCAAGCTGCCCAACTGGATCGCTCTGCTGACGGCCCTGGCCACATTCGGCCTCACCCTGCATCTACCCGCGCACTTCGACATGGGCAAGAACGGCTTCCAGTTTGCCGTGAATGGGCCCTGGATCGAAAACCCCGCCATCAATTACCACGTGGGCATCGACGGCCTCAGCCTGTGGCTGGTGGTGCTCACCGGGTTGCTGGCTCCCATTGGCGTGCTGGCCAGTTGGAACGTCATCCAGACCCGCCGCAAGGTTTTTTATTCCCTGTTCCTCGTTCAGCAGACCGCCATGGTCGGCGTCTTCATCTCGCTCGACCTGATGCTCTACTACGGCTTCTGGGAGCTGTCGCTGGTGCCCATGGCCATCCTCATCGCCATGTACGGCCGCAAAGACGGCCCCAAAGCCGCGATGAAGTTCTTCCTCTTCACCTTCATTCCCTCCGCTCCGCTGCTGGTCGCAATCCTCTGGCTCTATGCCAAGACGGGCTCCTTCGACTTCCACACCTTGCAGATCCTGCTGGCGCAAGGATCTTTCCCCGGCAGCGCTATGTGGTGGGTGTCCCTGGCCTTCCTTTTCGCCTTTGCCGTCAAGGTTCCGGTTTTCCCGCTCCACGGATGGCTCGCCGACACCTTCAGCGAAGCGCCCGTCGCCCTGGCCATGGTCGTCGCCGGCAAACTGGGCCTCTACTCCATGCTCCGCTTTCACATCGGCCTGTTTCCCAGCCAAGCGCGCATTGCGGCTCCCTGGCTGATCGGTCTCGCGGTCGTCGGCATCCTCTACGGCGCATGCCTGGCCTTGGTACAGCGCGATTTCTGGCGTCTGCTGGCTTTTGCCGCTCTCAGCCACCTGAGCCTGATTGTTCTGGGAATCTACGGCTTCTCGCTCACCGGCTCGGCCGGCGCGGTCTACCAGATCCTCAACCACGGCGTCATCGACGGCGCGTTGTTCGTCCTGCTCGGTTTCTTGTACGACCGCTACCAGACCAGTCAGATCGGCCTTTACGGCGGCCTGGCCGGTAAACTGCCGCGCGCCGCCACCGCCTTCGTCATCGCCTCCCTGGCCATGATCGGCCTGCCCCTGCTCAACAACTTCGTAGGCGAGTTCCTCATCCTCTCCGGCACCTTCACAGCCGTCAGCAAGGGTTGGGCCATCGCCGCCGCACTCGGCGTCATTCTCGGCGCGGCTTACATGCTCGGCCTGGTGCAGAAGCTCTTCTACGGACCCGACAGCGCCCTTACAACCTCAAAGCCGCTTGACGACCTGCACTTCGGCGAATTGGCCGTGCTGGCTCCGCTCGCCGTGCTCATGCTGGCGATGGGCCTGGCGCCCTCCGGTTGGCTGCCGGCCATCCAAAAGGGCCTCCAACCTCCCCAGTGGAAGCAAATGATGACCGCCCCCATCCAACCTCTAGCCATTTCAATGACTTCGTTCCCTGGGGAGGCCTCACGGTGAATCCCGTTCCCGATATCTACCGCATCCTTCCCGAACTCGTGCTCACCCTCACCGGCGTGGCCGTCATGCTCATCGACGCCTCGCTCCCCGAGGATTTCCCACGGCGTTCCCTGGGCTTGGTCGCCGCCTTTGGAACCGTGTTCGCCCTCTGGTCCAGCCTCTGGCAGTTCACGCTGCCCCAGGGCACCGGCTTCTTCAACGCCGTCGAGACCAGCGCCTTTACCATCTTTTTCCACGTGCTGATCTGCGGCATCGTGCTGGTGGCCCTGCTGCTTTCGCTCGATACGCTGCCGGAAGACAGCCATCATCAGGGCGAGTTCTACGCGCTGATTGTCTTTGGCGCCGTGGGCATGTGCTTGATGACTGGCGCGGTCGAGTTGCTCTTGGTCTTCATTGCACTCGAAATCTCCTCCATCTCCACCTACATTCTTGCCGGATACCGCAAACAAACCGCCCGCGGCCCCGAAGCCGCCATCAAGTACTTCCTGTTGGGCTCCTTTGCGACCGGATTTCTGCTCTACGGCGTGGCCTTGATCTTCGGCGCCACCGGCACCACCCAAATCTACGAGATCGCTCACCTCGCACCCAATGCCGAGAATCACGGACTGGTCCTCGCTGCCCTGGCCCTCATGCTCATCGGAATCTTCTTCAAGGTCTCGGCTGCCCCCTTCCATGTCTGGACCCCCGACGTCTACGAGGGCTCGCCCACTCCGGTCGTCGCGCTCATGTCCACCGCGCCCAAGGCCGCGGCCTTCGCCTTGCTGTTGCGCGTGGTCTACGAGATGTTCCCCTCGCTGCACGCTGTCTGGTCGCCCCTGCTCTGGGTTGTGGCGGTACTCTCCATGACCGTGGGCAACCTGGCCGCCTTGCGCCAGCAGAACGTCAAGCGCATGTTGGCCTACTCCTCAATCGCCCATGCCGGCTATCTGCTGGCGGCCTTCGCCGGCCTCGGCGTCAGCGGCATCGCCGCCGCCGCCTTTTACACCGCGGCCTACGCGGCCATGAATGTGGGCATCTTCGCCGTAGTCACCGTAGTGAGCGGTTACGACGAACAACTGCCCTTGATCCAGGATTTCCGCGGGCTTGTTCACCGTTCGCCCCTGCTCGGCGGCCTGCTCATCTTCTTCCTGGTTTCACTGGTGGGCATTCCCTTCACCGGAGGCTTCTTCGGCAAGTTCTATTCCTTCGCCGCCGCCGTGGGCGGCGGAGCAATCTGGCTGGCCATCGTCGGCCTGCTGAACTCGGGATTGGCCGCAGCCTACTATCTCCGCCTCGCCCTGGTCGCCGCTCAAAAACCCGACAACAAGATGCAGGCCCAGCCCGCTCCAGTGCCGCAAGCCGGCATCGCAGTCATCGCCGCCGTGAGTTTTGCCGTTGCCGCCACTCTGATCCTGGGCATCGCGCCCGGAGAGGTCCTTCGCGCATCCGAAGCCGCCGCTCACACGCTCCAAGCGCCCCCAGCCGTCGGACAGTGACCTGGGACGCACGTACGATTGAGGTGCATCCCTCTATGACGACGTCCGCCGTTTGTGTGCGCGCAGTGTGTTTTCCGCCATCCCGGTACACCGGCAAAGAACGGGATGCCGAATGCGGAATCCGCACCCTTGGCTAATTGAGTTCAAGGCCGCCCGTTGGTTCCGTGGAACTTCTCTGGCCTGGCCCGCTTCTGGCAGCTTCCTAAGGCTCCACTGCCAACAGACTCCTGTAGTACGCGTGGGTCAGCCCCAGCACGTGTCTATCCACGTAGTGCTCCAATACCCTGGCCCGTGCTGCCTCACCCATGCGTCGCCGGCGTTCTGGGTCATCGAGCAGGTTCACCGCTGCCTCGCAAATGGCTTCCGGGTGGCCGGGAGGAATTAGCAGCCCGGTAACCTCCGGCACAACCGAGTCGCGCGACCCTGTCGACACAGTCGTGACAACCGGGACCTTGGTCGCTGCGGCTTCAAGAACAGCGTTAGGAAATCCCTCTCTCCACGTAGGCAGCACCATGATATCCATCGCGCGATAATAGGGCGCGGTATCCGGCACGAATCCCGTCAGGTGAATGCGCGGATGCTTCTCGATGCGCGTCCGCGCCTCGGCGCCAAGAGCGTCCTCGCCGTCATCGAACCACCCCACCAGCAGCAGATGTGCCTGCGGGATCGTGCGCAAAATCAGATCGAACCCGTCAATCAGCTCCGGTACGCCCTTGTCGCGCGTCAACCGGCCCACGAACCCCACCACGGGAGCGCTGTGCCCGAGTCCGAGGCGACGGCGGATGTTGCTCGGGCCTGGTGAAAATCGCACCACATCGACGCCATTGGTGCTTCCCTCGCCCAGTAGGTGCAGTTTGGCCGCTGGCGCCAAGCGCAGCGCTAGAGCCTCTTGGCGCAGGCTCTCGCTGTTGCACAGAACCACATGCGCGCAGGCCGACGCCAGCCGCTCGGCTGCAAGCAGCAGTCTGCACTTGAGTCCGGTGCAAGTCTCCAGCTTCAGTCCGCGCAACAAATAGACACGGCGAGGCACCCCGCAAACCAGCGCGGCCAAATTTCCTAGCAATCCTGCCTTGGGCGTGCTGAACTCCGTCAAATTCGGCCGGATGCGGCGCAACAGCCGCAAAAGCCTCAGAAACGACACCATATCCGCAAGCGGCGCAATGTCGCGCTGCATCGGCAGGTCGATCGACTCAACCCCTTCGCGCACGGCGGTGCTCTCCAGCAATTCCCCAGGACTGGAAACCAGTGTCACCCGAAATCCGGCCTGGCGCAATGCACTCAACCGCCCGGTCAGGTTCAAGCAGGTTTGCGCGTGAGTAATGCCCACCCCGATTCGCGGAGCCGACGGCGCCGTATACCCTTTCAGCTGGGTGACAAATTGCGACAGCTTGACTTTTTTCATGACTCGACCAAAGCTCCTGACTGCTTCCGGAATCCCTGAAAACCATTTCCGGAAAGGCGATCAACGCAGGGGGAGAAGGTGGTCGAGGATGGCTACGCCCGGAAAATCACTGCATTCAAATCGACCGCGGCGATAGCTTCGAGTTAGATTCGGCAAGGCCTCCTCCGGAACGCCCGGAGTTCCTCTGCGAATCAGAAACAATGTACTACTATTACACGGGTATGGATTGCGCCGGGAAGAATTTATTTGCGGGGTAGCTACTCTATACTGTCTTTGCTTGCAAGGCAGCTATGAGTCAGCGCATCAAAGTCCTATTACTGATTCCGCATCTGGGCGGCGGGGGCGCGGAGCAGGTAACCTCGCTACTGACACGAGGCCTGTGCCAGGACAGATTTGACCTTCACCTTGGAGTTATCACCCAGAAAAACTTGGGCGAAGCTTGGCTGTTCCCAGGAGTAAGCGTCCACGCCTTGGGCGCTTCCCGCGTGAGAGCGGCCACCTTCGGATTGCTGCAGTTGGTAAGGGAACTGAAGCCGCAAGCGATCTTGAGCGGAATGGCGCACTTGAACTTTCTGGTGCTGTTGCTGCGCCCCCTTTTTCCCAAGCGGACCTGCGTGCTGGTGCGGCAGAATGGAACGGCGTCTGAAGCATTGGCCTTTGGAGCCCTGCCCCGATGGACGCGCCTGCTCTACCTTCTGACCTATCGCCGTGCCGACAGGATTATCTGCCAATCCGATGCCATGGCCCGCGACTTGGCCCGATTGAAAGTTCCAGCGAGATTGCTGGCAGTGTTGCCCAATCCGGTTGACCTTGCGGCGATTCGATCGGCTGGCGCCATGACTCCGGACCAACGACCCAAGCTTTGGCCAGGTTCCAAAGGTCCGCACCTGTTTGCTGTTGCCCGCCTGTCTCCTGAGAAGGGACTCGATCTGCTGCTTTTTGCGCTGGTGACGGTGCGGCGACGATTCCCCGATGCCGACCTCGTGATTCTCGGCGCCGGCCCGGCAGAAGAGGCGTTGAAGGCTCAGTGCGGGCGGCTTTCGCTCGACAGCGCGGTCAGTTTCGCCGGTTACATCGAGCACCCGGCGAGTTACTTCCCAGGAGCCTCACTATTTGTGCTGCCGTCCCGGCATGAGGGTATGCCCAACGCATTGCTGGAAGCGGCTGCTGCCGGGCTGCCTATGGTGGCCACGCCGGCATCATGGGGGGTGGTGGAACTGCTCCAAGGCCAGCCCGGCGCCTGGCTTACGCACGGCATTTCCTCCATCGAGTTGGGAGCAAGCATTCTGGCTGCATTGGATGTGCTGGAAGAGGGACAGCGCTTTGCCCATCCCTTCATTGAGGCATTCGGCATGGATCGAGTCATTCCGCAATACGAAGAGCTGATCGGTGCAGTCCTGAAGGAGCGTGGACGATGAGCCACGTTGCGCTCTTGATCCCAACGGTCGACCGCATCGGGGGCGCGGAGAGACAAGTTCTGCTGCTGGCCAAAGGCTTGCGTACTCGGGGTTGGCGCGTCACCGTAGTGGCTCTCTCGGGCCATGGAGGTGATGCTCTCGCCAACTTGGAAGCCGTGGGTGCAGGATTTGTGACCATTGAAATGCGCAAGGGCTTGGCGGATCCGCGCGGATGGATTCGCTTGGCCCGCTGGCTCAAGAAGGAGAGGCCTGACATTCTGCACGCCCATTTGCCGCATGCGGCCTGGATGGCACGATGGGGAAGGCTGCTTGTGCCGGTAAGGGTGGTCGTGGATACCTTGCACAGCAGTTCAACAGGGGGCTTGGGGCGCCATTGGGGGTATCGTGTCAGCGATTGGCTTACAGACAATGTTACTGCTGTAGGCCAGACTGTAAGCGATGCGCACGTTGCGGCGGGAATGGCCAGCCCCGGCAAGGTTTCTGTCGTGACCAACGGCGTGGACACAAGCTCATTTCGCCCAGACCGTGCCACCCGGTCGGCTGTTCGAAATAGACTCTCAATGGGCGAAGAGTTTATTTGGCTTGCTGCTGGGCGATTGGACGCTGTAAAGGACTACCCTACCCTGTTATCGGCCATGACGCAGGTTCCACCATGCGGTCGCCTGCTGATCGCCGGCAGCGGACCACTGCTGGACGAACTACGCCAACTGTCCACGCGTTTTGGGCTGGATTCGCGGGTAGGTTTTCTGGGTTTTGAGCCCGATCTCCGTTCGTGGATGCAGGCAGCGGACGGGTTTGTCCTTTCTTCCCTCTGGGAAGGATTGCCGATGGGGCTGTTGGAGGCGGCAGCCTGCGCTTTACCGGCAGTAGCAACGGATGTTCCAGGCACCCGTGAGGCAATTGGAGAAGGAAAAACAGGCTGGCTCACCCCGGCCGGCGATGCCGCCGCACTAGCCCGGGCCATGACAACAATGATGCAAATTCCGGCCGAGGAACGCCTGGCCATGGGCAATCGCGCCCGTCAGCGGGTAGTGAAATGCAACGAAATCGAGACCGTATTGGACATGTGGGAGGACCTCTACGGGGCATTGCTCAAAGAAAACACCGCTCCGGCGCGGTGGGGACGTGCGCATGCAAAGGCTAATGCGATGAGGAGAATTCCCGGCTGAGATTTGGAACCACACCACCCTTCCAGAGTTTCCTTTGGAGCCCCTGAAGGGATGAATGGTGGACCTTTAGCCCCCGAGCGAATTCCCTTTCAAACGCCGCATCGCTTTGGTCAATACCAACCGGGCCACCGAATGAGAAGCACCACTCGATGTTTCCTAGGCCGTCAGGCCGGGCAACCTGTATGCCGGCAATACACCCAGCTCGGCAGCCATGCGAAAGAACCCGCGCATGCCCTCCAGGCATTCCTCATCGAGACAGTAATGAATATTGGTAGTGAGATAGGCGTGAATCGTCTGCTCGGGCAACGGGAGTTTCGCCGCCCATTCCGCCACTAGCGCTGGAATGTTCTCCTGACCGTGGATGCGGGATTGGTTGAAGTCGGCAGCAATCCGCTCGTCCACAAAACCGCCGCACGCAGTCGAGCCCCACACCGCGGAGACAAAGGGGAGCCCAGTCAGATTGCGCCATTCTTCGGCCAGATCGTGATAGACGAGTTCCTCGCCGGTACGCTCGAAGCGGTTGGCCCGCTCCTCTAAAGCCAGCAAGGCGGGATCGCCGATGAGGATGGCGCCGTCGGCACGGTCGAGCATGACATCGAGATCGGCGGCCAGGGGCACAAAAGGGACCGTCGGATTTTCCCACTTGTGGAAGAGAATGCGGGCGTAAGCCACGGTGGTTCGGCTGGCTGTGTCGGCGGCAACCGTGCGCAACGCGGCCAGAGGTCGATTGGCGCGGCGGACCAACAGCAGCGAGCGCACCCGGCCCTTGGAAGCGATGGTGCAGCCAGGTACGACCAGGAGCCCAGGGTTGGATGCAAGTGCCGCGATGGGGATAAGGCCGATATCGGCTCTCCCGCTGCCCAGCCGCGCAGCACACTCGGCTGGAGACATGCGGTCTATTCGGTAGCGCAGCGCAAGTGGCGCATTGAGGGGCGCGTGCTCAAAATCCCACATGAGGGGCGCAGGGTTCAGGAAGTCGATAGCGGCGATACAAAGGCGGCGTTCGGGGGGCGAGCTCACACGTCTTAGACTACCAACCACAGGGAAAGGATTCCGGCGGAGTACCTGCCGCGATACTAGGCAGGGGCTTGACTTCCAGCCCAAGCCAAGGTAACTTTGGCCCAATTCTCATTGAACCGGGCATTTGGTTTCCTGTGAGGAAGGCCGAAGTGTGCAATTTTCGGACAGGAGCGATTTTGCGATGACGGACTTCGCGCGCAATGCAGGGGCGGGAGCAATCCCAGCGTTGGATGAAGACAGATTGGCCTGGTTGGCCTTGGCCCTCTCGCCGGGGCTCGGGCCAAAACGGATACTGGATGCGGTGAAGGGCCTCGAATCGGCAAGCCAAATCTTCAGACTGCCGCTCACTGCGTTGGAAGGGCTGCGGTTTCCGGCCGAGGCGGCGCAGTTCATCTTTGACGGCAAGGCACGGACAGTGGCCGAGGAGGAATGGGCCAAGGTTGCTGCCCAGGGCGCGACGGTGGTGAGCTTTGGCTGCCAGGAATATCCGGAGCGACTGAAAGAGATCTATGACCCGCCTCCGGTGCTGTGGGTACGCGGGCCTGTAGGTCTGCTGGCGCGGCCGGCGATTGCCGTGGTGGGGACGCGCCATCCGAGCCCCTACGGGTCGGGCATGGCGGAAATGCTTGCACGCGACCTCGCAGTGCGGCGGTTGCTGATTGTGAGCGGAATGGCGCGGGGAATCGACAGTTTCGCACACCGCGGGGCGCTGGCGGCGCGCATGCCCACGGTAGCGGTGTGGGGCACAGGCATCGATGTGGTTTATCCCAAGGAGAACAAGAAGCTAGCCGAAGAGATTCTGGCCTCGGGTGGCACCATTGTGAGCGAGGTGCCCATGGGCACCTTTCCGGCGCCGCAGAATTTCCCTCGTCGCAACCGCATCTTGAGCGGCCTGAGCGTGGGGGTCCTGGTAGTGGAGGCCGCTGAGAACTCGGGGACGCGGGTTACGGCACGGTGTGCGGCGGAACAGAACCGGGACTTGTTTGCCGTCCCCGGGAACGTGACCAACAAGGGTTCTTGGACGCCCAATACCCTCATCAAACAGGGAGCCAAGCTGACCGCAACCTGGGAAGACGTGTGGGAGGACCTGCCCTCGCATGTGCGTTTGGAACTGGAGGCCGACGCGCCCCAAGAATCCAAATCGGAGCTGACTGCCTCCTTGCTGGCGGACCCGGTGCTGCGGCCCCAGGAAGCAATGGTCCTTGAGGTCCTGCACCAGGACGAAAGTCTACAGATCGATGAGATTCTCGATCTTCTGGATACGCAACTGACTTCATCGGAGGTGTTTACAGCGATATTCGAATTGGAGATCACTGGACGCATCAGGGGTTTGCCCGGCAAGAACTACGTCCGGACAATGTGAGCGATCTTCCGCCAAGCGATCTGCGGAAGATCTCACCCAGGCGGTTGGCCGGGATTGATAGGTCAGGGCTTCAGCCCTGACTGACATAATGGCTTTGGAACAAGCGGGGCTTTACAGGCTGCGGAAAAACTCTTCGGGAAGGCTCGGTGCGTCAGGGCACGACTTCAGTCGTGTCTCCATGAGCCTTTGGCCCACCCAAGTGGATGAAAACGCCGCGGAGTGTGTCGCGTGAAGCGCCCCGGAGGGGCGAATCGAAAATAGCCCAGGGCGGAAGCCCTGGGTGAGCAGCCTGAATTGCTGCGCAAGCCCCGGAGGGGCGGCCGATTCAGTTGCACAGATTCCAAAGGAGTTAGTCAGAGTTTTCGACCTTGCCGATAAGGCCCATAGAATGAGTGGCGCTTTAGCCCCGAGGGATGCTTTTCAGAACTTCTGGGTCAAAACAAGGGTTTTTCCGCAGCCTGTTCAGCCCCTGAGGCACGCTTTTCGGCCACTCTTGCCCGACATTTCTCCTTTTCTCGAAGCCTGCAAACCCCATTCCCCAACTGTTCGCCTGCCCAGCATCGATTCTTCCCGGGCTGAATAACAGCAGAAATCAGCCCTGCCCTTGGTTCGGCAGCTTATTCGGTTCCTCTCGATGCAGTTCCTGTGCGCGATCCAGCGCGGCTTGAATGTTCGCCACGATGTTCTCGCGGCCCACTTGGTCCATAAAACGGGGAGCGCTGAGCAGCTTCGAGGGCTGCTCCATTGCGCCGCATAGCACCATGGTCCGGCCGGATTCCTGGAGGCGCTTGGCAAATGTCTCAATGGCATGAATGCCGGTGGCGTCGATGGCGGTCATGTTGCGCAGCCTCAGAATGACGACGGACGCAAAGGCGTCGAGGTTCAACGTCGCTTCCACGAGTTTCTCCGTGGTGCCAAAGAGGAATGGTCCGTGAATGCGTAACAAGGTAACGTATGCAGGCAGAATTCGCCCCTGCAGAACATGGGGCAGGCCATCCCGGATGTACTCGTCGGTCACTGGAGCTACCGTTGTGGTGTCGGCAATTCTACGGATGTAGAGCAGAGCGGCCAAGGCCAGCCCAATGCCGACAGCAACCGTGAGATCGGCAAAGACCGTGAGCGCGAATGTCACCAGCCAGACGGAAATGGCAGTGAAGTCCAACTGGAAGATGCCGCCAATCTCCCGCCACTCGCCCATGTTGTAAGCCACTACAAACAGTACGGCGGCCAGGGTCGCCAGCGGAATATAGCTGGCCAGCGGAGCAGCCACAACCAGGATGCCCAAAAGAGTGACGGCGTGAATCATGCCGGACACCGGCGAGCGTGCACCGGCGCGAATATTGGTGGCCGTGCGGGCGATGGCGCCAGTGGCGGGAATGCCGCCGAACATCGGCGAGACAATATTGGCGATGCCTTGAGCAACCAATTCCACATTCGAGTTATGACGGTCACCGGTCATGCCATCGGCCACCACGGCCGAGAGCATGCTCTCCAATGCCGCCAGCAAGGCCACTGTGAACGCGGAAGGAATGAGCGGCAGAATGTGTTCTGCATGAAAGTCGGGTATCGCAAAAGGCGGCAGACCGCGCGGAATTCCCCCGAATTTGCTGCCGATGGTCTCAACAGGTAGGTGAAAAACGATGCAGACGCCGGTGCAGATTAGAAGGGCAACAATCGAGGAAGGCACGCGTTTTGCGAAGCGCGGCAGGATCAGCAGGATGACGAGGGTTCCCAGCCCCAGTCCCAGCGCCGACCAATTCAAGGTGGCAAAATGCCCCGCCAGCAATCTCATGCGTGGCAGAAACTCACTTGGCACCGCACCGGTGCGCAGGCCGAAGAAATCCTTGATCTGGGTGGATGCAATCAGCACCGCGATGCCGTTGGTAAAGCCGATCACCACCATGCGTGGAATGAACTTCACCGCGGCTCCCAACCCGGTGAGCCCCATGAGCAGGAGGATAATTCCGGCCATCAACGTCACCATGGCCAGTCCCGGCATGCCGAATCGCGCCGCGATGCCGGCTACAATCACCACGAAAGCGCCTGTCGGTCCACCTATCTGCGTGCGCGAACCACCCAGGGCAGAGATGAGGAATCCGGCCACCACAGCGGTATAGAGACCGGCCTGAGGCGTGACTCCCGAGGCGATGCCGAAGGCCATGGCCAAAGGCAGCGCAACGAGGCCCACGGTAAGGCCCGCCATCAGATCGTGCGTGAACATCTGGGCAGAATAGGTGCGGAAAACCAAAAATGATTTTGGGAGGTTCGGATTACTAATTGACATGGTTTCTCCCATTCTACGCGGATCGAAGGACGCGTGGAATAGTAGGCGCTCCGCCAGGCCATGCGGAGACGACACACGAGGCCGGCGCGGCTTCAGCAAGAGTCTTCTGCTGGTTCGTTGAAGATTAATGGAAGATTTGGAGTTTCGACGCCAAGAAATGCAACAGCCTCGTTTCGGTTTTGCATCGAAGTGCCCATGGATCGAACGCTTTTGCCTGGAGTACCTTACCCGCTTGGCGCTACGGTGGGCAACAAGGGCACTAACTTTGCCATCTTTTCAGAAGCCGCGACGCGCGTGGATCTCTGCTTCTTCGACCAGGACGGCAACCAGATCGACTGCATCGCACTTCGCGAACGGACAGCCTTTGTTTGGCATGGGTTGGTGCGCGGCATTCGGGCCGGCCAACTCTATGGTTATCGGGTCCATGGCGCATGGGAACCCCAGAACGGCCACCGCTTCAACCCCAACAAGCTCTTGGTCGATCCCTACGCCAAGGCCATTTCCGGCTATGTCGATTGGAAACAGCCGATTTTTCCCTATGAATTGGAATCGGGCGACGATCGGAAGATGGACACGCGGGACAGTGCCGCGGGGATTCCTAAATGTGTCGTCATCGATAGCAAGTTCGATTGGAATGGCGATTCCCCGCCCTGCACACCGCTGGCCGATAGTGTGATTTACGAAGTCCACGTCAGGGGCTTCAGCATGCGCAACCCAATGGTTCCAGAGAAGCTCCGGGGGACTTATGCCGGAATCGCGCATGAGTCCAGCATCGAGTATCTAACCAAGCTGGGAGTCACTGCTGTCGAATTATTGCCCGTTCATCATTTCATCGACGAGGGGCATCTGGTCGACAAAGGCCTCAGCGACTACTGGGGATATAACACCCTGGGATACTTTGCTCCCATGTCCCGCTTTAGCTCTTCTGGAGATCGAGGCGGCCAGGTGCGCGAGTTCAAGCATATGGTGAAGACGCTGCACCGAGCGGGAATTGAGGTGCTTCTCGACGTGGTCTATAACCACACTTGCGAAGGCAATCACCTCGGTCCCATGCTCAGTTGGAAGGGAGTATGCAACTCCACTTACTACCGGTTGATGCGCGACGATCCGCGCTATTACATGGACTACACCGGAACGGGCAACACCCTCAACGTGCGGAATCCGCAGGTGCTGAAGATGCTGATGGATTCGCTTCGATACTGGGTCACGGAGATGCACGTCGACGGTTTCCGCTTCGATCTCGCGGCAACGCTGGCCCGCGAGTTGCACGACGTGAGCCGTCTGTCCTCGTTCTTCGACACCATTCACCAGGATCCGACTTTGGCCGATGTGAAGCTGATCGCCGAGCCGTGGGATGTGGGCGACGGCGGCTATCAGGTCGGCCAGTTCCCTGTCCTGTGGGCAGAGTGGAATGGCAAGTACCGCGATACGGTGAGGCGGTTCTGGAAGGGAGACAGCGGCCAGCTCTCCGACTTCGGATACCGGCTGACCGGCTCCAGCGATCTTTATCAGCACGACGGCCGCAAGCCTTATGCAAGCATCAACCTGGTGACGGCCCACGACGGCTTCACGCTCTGCGATCTGGTGAGCTACAACGAGAAGCACAATGAAGCCAACCTCGACGAGAACCGGGACGGCGCCGACAACAACGATTCATGGAACATGGGCGCCGAAGGCCCCACCGAAGACTCTGAAGTGAATCTCCTGCGCGAGCGGCAGATGCGCAACTTTCTGGCAACATTGATGCTCTCGCAAGGAGTGCCCATGATCGCTGGCGGAGACGAAGTGGCCCGATCGCAGCAGGGCAACAACAACTGCTACTGCCAGGACAATGAGCTTTCCTGGTTCGATTGGAATCTGGATGCAAGGCGCAAACGCCTGCTCGGTTTTACCCGCAAGCTCATTCATCTGCGCTTAAGTCATCCTAATCTGCACCGGCGCAAGTTCTTTCAGGACCGCGAAATTCGCCGCAAAGGTGTGAGCCATCCAGTCACAATCAAGGACATTGCGTGGTATAACCCGGATGGCAACGAGGTTTCCGACGAGGCATGGAGTGCAGACTGGGGCCGCTCCATCGCCCTGCTGTTGAATGGCCAGACTTTGCAGATCACAGACGAAGATGGCAGGTGGATCCTCGACGACAGCTTCTTGCTCTTTGTGAATGCCGCGCATGAAGGCGTTGAGTTCAGCATTCCTCCGTCGCCGATCGGGAAGCAGTGGCGCCAGATCGTCGACACGGAGAACATCGAAGACCCGTTCGTGAATGCAAGCGTGGGCGAGAAGATCATTCTCGGCGGCCGGTCCCTCAAATTGCTGAGCGATGGACCGGGATAGAGGTCATTCGAGGTCCTTCGTATGGGCCCGATTGTTCTCCAGCAAATTCGAAACCATCAAACAAAAGCCCCGCCCCATTTTCTGGGCGAGGCTTGTGTCTTTAGCGAGCGAAGCGAGCAGTTGGCCCCGCCGCAGGCGGTGCTTAGTCGTAGTACTCGAGGCCCAGGTGGGTGATGAGGCTTTGGCCCATGATGTGGCGCAAGGTGTTCTTCAGCTTCATCGACTGGATGAACAAATCGTGCTCCGGATAGAGGCCGGGCGCGCTCTGGGGCGACTTGAGATAGAAACTCAGCCACTCCTGGATGCCGATGGAGCGCAGCGACGGTGTCCGCTTGGCCAGATCCATGAACAGCACCAGGTCGAGCGCGATGGGAGCGGCCAGAATCGAATCGCGGCAGAGGAAGTTTACCTTGATCTGCATCGGGTAGCCCAGCCAACCAAAGATGTCGATGTTGTCCCAGGCTTCCTTCTCGTCGCCGCGAGGAGGATAGTAGTTGATGCGGATCTTGTGATAGATGTCCCCGTAGAGGTCGGGGTAGAGTTCAGGCTGGAAGATGTAATCCAGCGAGCCCAACTTTGACTCTTCCTTGGTCTTGAACGATTGCGGATCGTCCAGAACTTCGCCGTCGCGATTTCCCAAAATGTTTGTCGAGAACCATCCGGAGACGCCCAGCATGCGTGCCTTGAAGGCCGGAGCCAGAACCGTCTTCATCATGGTCTGGCCGGTCTTGAAGTCCTTGCCGCAGACCGGAGCCGCATTCTTCTTTGACAACTCAACCATGGCCGGGAAGTCCACCGTCAGGTTCGGAGCGCCATTGGCGAACGGCACGCCTTGTGTCAGTGCCGCGTAGGCATAGATCTGAGAAGGCGCAATCCCGATGTCGTTGTTCTCGAGGCCTGCCTCGAAGGACGCGATGCTCTGGTGCACTGCCGTCGGTTCAATGAAAATCTCGGTCGAAGCGCACCAGATCATGACGACCCGGTCCACCGTCTGCTTGAATGCCTGGATATCCGCAATGACCTGGTCGGCCAGATCCCGCTTGTTCTTGCCCGTCTTCACGTGCGTGCCATGCAGACGCTTCACATAAAACTGATCGAAGACCGCCGGAAGCGGCTTGATGGTCTCCAGGTAGGGCTTCAACTGCTCGAGCGTTTCCTTGTCCAGCACCTTGGCATGGGCGGCGGATTCGTAGACGTTGTCTTCAAAGAGATCCCAGCCGGTGAAGACAACATCGTTCAGATTGGCCAGCGGAACGAAATCCTTGATCAGCGGAGACGTGTTGTCGGTGCGCTTGCCCAGGCGGATAGTGCCCATCTGGGTCAGCGAGCCGATAGGCTTGGCCAATCCGCGGCGCACTGCCTCGACTCCGGCGATCATTGTGGTGGCAACGGCGCCCAGGCCGACAACCATTACACCCAACTTGCCCGTTGCGGGCGCGACCTTTGCTTCTGGAGCGGTCTTTTGGCCGCCTTCCTGTTCAGTTGACATCGCTTCTCCTAACCTTCCTTTGGTTACTTCTCATTTTTCAATGAATTCGAATTCAAACTTCGACAGACGCAACAGTGTACGCCTTGGAACAAGGGCCACGGAGTCCGTTGCCGGTCCTAGACCGTGCTCGCCTGTCTCCCACGGTTGAGGTGCGACCAGACAAACCACACAATGCCAGCCACCAAGGCAAGTTCGACGACCAGGTGGAAGCGATGGAATGCCTCATGGAAACGCGGATCGGTCAGCCATCTGTCGCGAAGCTTCATGCCCACGAAAGCCAGGACAAAGCACCACGGCCAGGAGCCGACAAATGTATACACGTGAAACCGCAATTGCGGCATTCTGGCGATTCCCGCCGGAAAGGCGATGAACGTCCGAACCACCGGCAGAAGACGCGCCAGCAACACCGTGATCGAGCCGTAGCGGTTGAAAAACTCCGTCATACGGTCGAGATCGTGGTGGCTCATCAGCACCCACTTGCCGTAACGCTCCACCAGCGGCCGGCCCCCTTTGGCGCCGATCCAATAGGCCACGACAGAGCCCAGATTGCAGCCGATGGCGCCGGCTGTGGCGACATAGGTTAAGCCGAGCCACACGTTTCCGCCCCCAAAACGGCCTGAGGAAATCAGAAAACCGGCGAAGGGCATGATGATCTCTGAAGGCAGAGGGATACACGCAGACTCAATGCCCATTAGTGTGGCAATGCCGGTGTAGCCGCCCAGATCAATGACGTGGGTTACAAAATGCACAAGAAAGGCAATGATTCGTTCGCTCATGGACCGTTTTAGTATATAGGCCCGATGCGGGGGGTGGTTCCACGGGCCGGATTCGGCGCACAGGCCAAGCCTGCCTCCTGTCCCCGCCGAGTTCTGCGGCCTCGGGCCAAGTCGTTGAAAAAGAATAGTGGAGCGCACCGCCCAGCGAGGCATTTGCTAGGATGAGGGGGTATCCAAAGGAAAGGTGTTCCCCGTGGCCGAATTCCCCCCAGTCCCCCTGACACTTGAAGGCTCCAGCGCGCTTCACCAGTTCTTCCACTTCGACTGGAAAGCCTGGCGGTCCTGCGCGGACGGCGAACGCAAGAGAATTGTTGCCGACGCCACCGCCGCTTTACACCGTTTAGAGCGTGCCAACCCCGAGGCGCCCGTCCGCACCGCGCTGTTCTCCGAACTCGGCCACAAGGGCGACCTGATCCTGGTTCACTTCCGCGATTCTCTGGAAGCGCTGAACCAGGTCGAGTTGGACTTGGCCCAGACTGAGCTTTACGGCTATCTCGATCAACGCCACTCGTATGTGTCCGTAGTGGAGCTGGGCTTGTACGAGTCCACCCGCAAGGTCTACGAGGCGGCCGCGGCCAAGGAGCTGGAACAGTTCTCCGCGGAGTGGAATGCAGAGATTGCCGCCACGCTGGCCCGTTCCTCAACGGCCATGGCCCCGCGCCTGTTCCCTGCCGTCCCCGAGGCCAAGTACATGTGCTTCTATCCCATGGATCGCAAGCGCGGCGAGGCTGTGAACTGGTACACGGTACCATTTGCCGAGCGCCAGCGCATGATGCACGAGCACGGCATGATCGGGCGCCGCTACGCCGACCAGGTCAAGCAGATCATCTCCGGTTCTATCGGCATGGACGACTGGGAGTGGGGCGTCGACCTCTTTGCCGATGATCCGGTGATATTCAAGAAGCTGATTTACGAGATGCGCTTTGACGAAGTCAGCGGCGTATTCTCCAACTTTGGCGCGTTTTGCGTC
>Ga0181520_10004232_pt1 | contig 24275 bp, 18 predicted proteins | sample PEATcosm2014_Bin_29_FD_132451 | JGI IMG/M metagenome (GOLD analysis project Ga0181520, IMG submission 132451) | Peatland microbial communities from MTU Mesocosm Facility, Houghton, MI, USA - PEATcosm2014_Bin02_30_metaG | ecosystem: Environmental > Terrestrial > Soil > Wetlands > Peat | place...
AGAAGACCGAAGCGGAGATGCTCAAGACCAAGAACTTCGGCCGCAAGAGCCTCAACGAGATCAAGGAAATCCTCGCCCAGATGGGCCTTTCGCTGGGCATGAAGATCGACGAGCAAGGCAACGCCGTCCCCGGACCCACCAGCATTCCCCCCGCCACCGCTCTGGCTGCCAACTACAGCCACTACGACGACGAGGACGAGCCGCTGGATTCCGTGGACCTGCAATTGCCCACCGAAACCGAGAACTTTTAGATAGGGATCAGGGGTCAGAGATCAGGGATCAGTATTGAGAGACCCTGACCCCTGACCCCTAACCCCTGACCCCTGATACGAAAGAGAGTTGCATCATGCGCCATCGCAATGCAGGATTCAAGCTCGGACGCAACACCAGTCATCGCCGCGCCTTGCTGCGCAACCTGACTACGTCCGTCATCGTCGAAGACCGCGTCGAGACCACCTTGACCAAGGCCAAGGCCGTCCGTCCGCTGGTCGAAAAAATGATCACCCTGGGCAAGAAGGGCGATCTCCACTCGCGCCGTCAGGCCCTCAGCTTTCTCATGACCGATAAGTCCGTCGAGCGGCTCTTCGAGACCGTCGCCCCGCGCTACAAGGATCGCCAGGGCGGCTACCTGCGCATCGTGCGCACCGGCCTCTGCCGCAAGGGAGACGGTGGCGAGACGGCCTTTATCGAATTGTTGGGCGCCGAAAAGCAGCTCGACGCCAAGCGCCAGAAGCGCGACGAGATCAAGGCCAAAAAGCGCGCCGATCTGGAAAAGCAGATGGAAGAGGCCAAAACCGAAGAAGTCAAGGAAGAAAAGGAAGCTGCCGCTTAGGGTTGCTCCTCCCTTGCATTCGTGGCACGCGCGGGCGCTTCCCGATGAATGGGCAGCGTCCGCGCTCTTAACTTCTTATGCAGGTTACGCTGGCGCATCTGGGCTGATTTATTTCTATTATATTTTTTATAATCAATGATTTACCGTAATTTCGCGCAGGATTTTTTGCTCCCGGAGGGCCTGATCGCTGGCCTATAGCACTCAACTCAGAAGTGTGATTACGATTGGTGCAATAAATTGATTGTGATATGTGATACAATTCACTCCGATTAGCCTATGCGCATTAAGTCAAATGCGCGGCGTCGAGTTTATCGATTCTGGAGTTTGCCGACAGAGTGTGAGGTTGGACGACAATGAAGATTCTGAACGACGAGCACGGACAAGCAGTCATATTTGTCAGTTTCATTGTAGGGATTCTTTTCCTCGGCTTGGCTGCGCTGGCCATCGATGTGGGAATGCTCTACCGCCAACGCAGGTTTGTGCAGACGGCGGCCGATTCCGCCGCTCTGGCGGCCGCGGCAGGGAAGGCCAACGCCGTAGCGGACATCACCTCGGTGACAAATGCAGCGTCGCTCAACGGTATTACCGTCGTCTCAGCAACGCCTGCGACCTGGCAGGCAACGGCCAATATCGTTGACCCGATTGCCACGGTCGGAACCAGAACTTATCTGCAGGTTTCACTGACCCAGCAAGTGCCGACGATTTTCATGGGAGCCATTCTTCACACCACATCATTCAAAGTCATGCCGGTAACGGCGATGGCGGAAGCCTCCTATATTGCCTCCAACAATGCCTGCATGACGGCGCTCAGTCCAACCGGCACGGCTGTTCCCTACGCATCGGGCGTTGAAACCGACGGTTCCACGACGATGCAATGGGGCGTTACGGTGATGGCGGATATTGCCACCGAAGGCAGCAGTCATATCAATACTCCCGGCTGTGGCATTGCGGCCTGCGGCCCCGCCGTGAATCCGGGATCTGGTCAGGTCGCCGCCTCGATCTATGCCTGGGGAGGGGGAACCATCAATGCGCTTTCGAACGAAGCTCCCAGCTACGGCACTGACAACACCCCCGCCAGCACGATCACGGCTACGCCCATCCTCGCAGCGGATTGCAGCGATCCGCTGGCCGGTCAGATGCCTGCGGCGCCTTCCACCAGCGGCGCATGCATCGATCCCGCGTGGATGTCAGGGCATACGGCCGGCGGCGCGGCGGAGACCATCAGCCCGGGCACCTACTGCAACTTCAACACCGAGAATGTCTCGACCTTGACGATGAATCCGGGGCTTTACGTCATCAAGAATACCTTCAGCACCAACAGCGGCTCTGTGATCAATGGCAATGGGGTCACCATCTATCTGGCGAATGGCGCGATTGCGAACTCCGGCAACTATACCTACGTCGCCGGTGGCGCAACGCCCTATGGCGTCGCCAACGGAACGACGATGAACATTACCGCGCCGACCTCCGGGACCTATGCGAACATTGCCATTTGGGATGGGAACTCGTCGGCCAGCACACCAGATACTGTGACCTTTGGCGGCGGGGCGGCGTCCACCTTCTCCGGCAATATCTATGCCCCCAACTCGAATCTGGTGCTGGGCAACGGTACCGGCACTTCAACGCTCAGCTCGAATATCATCGCCAATACGATCATGGTGATCGGGGGGTCAACCATATCGAACAGCTATACTCCCCCCGCTGGACCTGCGGTTGCCGGAAGTGTCAATATCGTGGAGTGAAAGATGAAAGATCGAAGCGTGATGATTTCTAGGCGGCGCCGGACGCGAAAGGGCGGGTTGATCGCCCGCTGGAGAGCGATCCGGGAGGATCAAGGCGGGGCGCTGGTCGAACTGGCGATCGTCATGGGCTTTCTTCTTGCTCCCATGCTGCTCGGAGTCATCGACATCGGCAGCCTGGTCTATGACTCCATCGAGAACACGAATGCCGCCGATGCCGCAGCTGAATATGCCGCGCAGTATTACATTGCTACCGCAACGCCGGGTCCGAGCGCGCTTCCCACTCTCGCGCAGGTGACCACCGCCGCCACCAACGAATCGCCGGAGCTGCAGCACTTTCTCAAGTCCGGCACCACCTTCACGGTAACAGCGGCTACCGGCTGCGGCACCGCCGCGCCTCTCTATACCGGCGTAAGCGGATTGACGCCGCCAACCTGCGCGGGCGCCAATCTCCCCTATGTGCAGATTACGGCGCAGTCGACGGTTGTGCCCCTGGTTCACTTCTCTGTGCTGGGCGGATCGATGACCTTGTCAAATACCGCAACGATTCCTCTGGTGAAATAATGACGTCAGAACACGCAATGCGACAGAAGACAAGCGGTGCGGGAAGAGGCATCGGCCGCCTTCTCCGCTCGATGGTATCGGGAGTTTTCACCGCCTCGCAACGCAATCGCGGCAGGCGCTTGCTCCGTGAGGAAGAGGGAGCGGAGATGGTGGAGTTTGCCATATCCGCCGTGGTTCTGTTCACCTTCGTCTTCGGCATCATCGAGTTCTGCATCGTTCTTTTCATGTTCAATACTGCTGCCGAGGCCGCTCGCGCCACCAGCCGCTGGGCCAGCGTCCGCGGAACCGATTGCAACAACCCCGGCATCACCGACGGCACCTGTCCGGGTGGCGCCGGAGCCACCGGAGCAACCGTACAAACTGCCGCGCAGACCTTTCTGAAGAACATCCCCGGTGCTGGCGGCATGACGGTGACGCTGCAATGGTGTACAGCCGCTGGAGCTTGCGGTACAACGAATCTCGGCGCGGGAGCCGCCACCTCACCCAACACCGTACAGGCAAAGGTCTCCTATACCTTCGCATATGTCCCTTTTGTGACCAGGAATCCCCTGACCGTCTCCAGCACCTCGCAATCGGTGATCTGGTAGTAGCGCGGGAGAGCTGTCTCCAGTGGCCGAGGCGCTGCCTATCTTACGGAAATTTATTCTGAAGCTTCACGCCGGCCGTGTCAGTATTTTGGCCCTGAAGAGGCGCAGATAAAGATAGACCGCCAGTTGCAGCGCAATCGCTCCGCAGCAATCCAGCAACACATCCCAAGGTGTGCCGGTGCGGTTCGGCAGGTAGCTCTGATGCAATTCATCCAGGCTGGCGATCAGGGCGGTACCCAGCAGTGCGAGAAATGCGTCTTTGAGGAAGGAGAGGCCGGGCAGGCTCATCCACCAGGCGCGCAGCCAGGCCAAGCCAATCAGCCCATAACCGAAGAAGTGGCCGCACTTGCGGATCAGGTGATGAATTACCGCCCATCGAGCATTTGCCACCGGCCCGAAGAGATGCTCCCAGAGCCAGCGTAAGGGATGACTGGTATGGTCGGCGCCGAACCATTTTGTGGATTCCAGAGCAATGACGCCGATTCCCACGGCAACCGGCAGCCACGCGCTCAGCCAGAACCGCAGACAACGGCGGCTACTCGACATGATAGTTGGGCGCCTCGCGGGTGATAATCACGTCGTGGACGTGGCTCTCGCGCAGCCCCGCTCCGCTGATGCGAACAAATTGCGCCTTCTCCTGTAGTTCGGCGATGGTCTTGCAGCCCAGATAGCCCATGCCGGAGCGCAATCCGCCGACAAGCTGAAAGACCATCGACTCCAGCGGTCCGCGGTAGGGCACGCGGCCCTCGATGCCCTCTGGAACAAACTTGGCCAAACGGTTGCCGCTGGCGCGCTCGCGCTGGACCACACTCTCCGCCCCGGATTCCGCGCTGGCCAGATCGGCCGTGCTCTGGAAGTAGCGCTCGCCGGAGCCCTGGCTCATCGCGGTCAGCGAACCCATGCCGCGATAGCTCTTGAAGCTGCGTCCCTGATAGAGAATCGTCTCGCCGGGGCTTTCGTCCACGCCGGCAAAGAGCGAGCCAATCATGATGGAACTGGCGCCGGCCGCGATGGCCTTGGTGATTTCACCTGAATACTTGATGCCGCCATCGGCGATTACCGGAATTCCATGCTCGCGCGCCGCCCGCGATGCCTCGGCTATCGCGGTAATCTGCGGCATTCCCGCACCAGTTACCATACGCGTCGTACAGATCGATCCTGGACCGATGCCGACCTTGATTGCGTCGGCTCCGGCGTCGATCAGCGCCTTTGCGCCCTCGTAGGTAGCCACATTGCCGGCCAGCAGGCCCACATTCGGGAAGAGCTTCTTCACTTCGCGCACTGCATCCAGCACCCGCGACGAGTGCCCATGCGCCGAGTCGATGGCCAGCACATCCACGCGCGCCCGCACCAGTTCCGCAGCCCGCTCCAGATAGTCTCCCGTTGCTCCGATCGCTCCGCCCACGCGTAAACGGCCTTTTTCGTCCTTGCTGGCGTTGGGATACTTCAACTTCTTCTGAATGTCCTTGACCGTGATCAGACCCTTCAAGTTGTACTGATCGTCCACGACCAGCAGCTTTTCCACGCGATGCTGGTGAAGGATCTGCTCGGCTTCTTCCAGAGTGGTCCCCACCGGCACCGTGATCAGATTCTCCCTGGTCATCACCTCGCCGACGGGAATGTCGGTGCGCGTCTCAAAGCGCAGATCGCGGTTGGTCAAAATGCCCACCAGCCGCTTGCCCTGCGTCACCGGCACGCCGCTGATCTTGTAGCGGCGCATCACTTCAAGAGCGTCGCCGATCATCTGATCAGGTTCGATCGTGACCGGATCCACAATCATCCCGCTCTCCGAGCGCTTCACCTTGTCGATCTCACCTGCCTGATCGGAGATGGTCAGATTGCGATGTACGATGCCGATGCCGCCCTGCTGCGCCATCGCAATCGCCATCCGCGATTCAGTCACAGTGTCCATCGCCGAGGAAAGCAGCGGCGTATTCAGCGAGATCTCGCGGGTCAACTGGGTCGACGTGCTGACCTGTGCGGGCACAACGTCGCTGTAAGCGGGCACCAGCAACACATCGTCGAAGGTAAGGGCTTCTGTCAGATTCTCGGTTAGCATAATTTTTGTTGGCTCCTGCCGGACCACGGCTGAATCTGGCGCGGCAAAGGCTTCCATCCATTGTAACGGAGCGGGCAAGCGGGGGTAGATCCCCCGTTCCAAATGGCAGAAACGTCAACGCGCGCGGGCATCGTTTGGCAGGCGTTCGAGGATGCCCAGCTTGCGCGCCATGCCCTCGGAGATGCGCATCGGGATGAATTCCTCGTTGCCGAGGGTGAGCACGACAAAGCTCATCCAAAAGTATTTTGTTCTGCCGAATTGAATTTCATTCCACGGAATGCGAAGCGGGGGATGGCCGAGGCGAAAGAAAAACAGCATGAACAGATAAAGGGCATCTTCGGCAGCGGTGATGCGGATGAAATTGTCGTATTTCACGCCGAAGCGCATCCTCACACCCAGCAAAGTAAACCGGAGGCTTTTGGTTTCGCCGTAAGGTTCGGACTGCTTCTTGAAGCGCCGGGTTAGCGAATGCCAGCCGCTCAGGAAGCTGAGGAAATAGCAAATTGCGCACCAAAGGATTACGAAAATGATCGCAATACCGTAGGGGGTTCCCAGGAATTCATTCAGATGATCTTGCATCGCATCCGTCTCTCATTCGACATTCAGCGGCCGTCAAGCCAAATCTGCGCAGCATGGCTCAACCTCGCCAATTCACGGATACTAACAGGATGATCCGCCGCCCTCAAATACAATTTGCAGGCGCCCATCCTTGATCTCGTAGGCATAAAATCGCTGTCCTTCCGGATCGCTCTCGGTCGTGATCAGGAACTCGCGCCCGTTCTTCAGGCGGATGACGCCCAGCGCGCCTTCCACCGTGTCGCCAGCTTCGCCGCCGTTCTCGTTCCAGCGCATGAGATCGAAGTTTCCATCCACGATCCGTCCAACAGCAAAGACAATTCCGAGCTGGCGATGAGCGGTCGAGTGCCTCTCGGCGACAAAAATCGTTTGCCCTTCGATTGCAACTTTGCGGACTCTAACTCCGGTGAAGTTCCGCACCTTCTCCGCGCCCAGAGCGAGCAGGCCCTTGCGAACGATCGCCAGTTCCGCTGCGGAGACGCTCTGCCATGCCGGTGCAGCGGCGAAGAGGCCGGGGCTGTCGGCTGCGATGGCAGTGGTGCCAATGCCCGGAGCGCTCAAGAGACCTGAAGATGCGAAGTCGTAGCAATCGCCGAGTTTCGGGAGCGCCTTGACCTGTACGGTTGTTCCTCGACCGGGTGAGGTAACAATGGTGTAGGTCTTGGGGCGATTCAGGTACTGATTGAGAAATAGTTTGCAGCCTGGGGCATCTCCGCCGGCGTCAGTGCTGTTGTCTGAGCTGCACTGACGGGTCGGATCAATCCACTCTCCCGAAGCAGTAACTGCCACCAGAAATTCGACGGGCACACGCGGCGCTTTGGCGGTTGGCCACCCCCCGACCGTACCGGCCAGGGATCCCCAATCCTTGACGACCGCGAGCAATGCCGAGGAGCTTTCCTGTCTTGATGCGGCGGATGAAGTTGGCGCACCTGTTTGTGGATGGAGCGGCAAGGAAAGCGTCAGTGGCGATGCAAAGAGAACGGCATAGATCAGACGCCTGAGTATCTTTCCAAGACGGCACATGAAGTCACACTCCCACCGGAAACGGCTTGGGGCTGGAATAATACGACGAGATCAGCCATCAGGCAGCCTGGGAGACCTTCTTCGCGGCCTTGAGAAGCACGCGCAGCGCATCATTCACCGCGTCTGCATCGGGGAAGGCTGCGGCCACATCGGGAGCAATGGGCACCATAATTACATCGCCCTTGAAGCGGCCCGCGTATTTTCCTCTGATGCCACCGGTCATATCGTACTCCGGCCGCATCGTATCCTTAAACTTCGTGGATTTAGTCGTTTTCATAGGCATATCGTTCGCTCCTTGTTGGCAGCCTTGCGCTGATGATGCGTAATTCGTCCGGGTCTTCCGTGTGGGCAACCAGAACAAGCCGGTGTCTGAATGATAGCCCAAGTGTGAGGAATCTGTTTTCTGCAGTGGAGTGGTCTGGGTCTCTTTTGGTTACTGAGAGAGGATCATCCAGAGCAGTTGCTGCTTCCTCAAATGCAATATCGTGCTTGCGAAGATTTGCCAATGCCTTGCGAGGATCCCATCGTACCTTTGGCCCTTGCATGGATTCTTGCCTGACCATCTTCCTCACACTCCCACCGGAAACGGCTTGGGGCTGGACTCCTCGTCGGTGTTGGCTCCGCCGGAGCGCCAGCGCTCGAAGCGGCCTTGCAGCAGGCTCATCAATCCGGTGTACCAGTAGCCAATCACAAACAAAATCAAAAACGGCGCGGTGAAATAGTTATGGTTGGAAAAGGTGTAGAGGATCGCGGCCAAAAAATAAAAGCCGATCAAGAGCTCGATCCACGGCGTCAGCTTCAGCCGCTTGCGATACTTCGAGGCCTGCGACTTCTCGCCCTTCTTGGCCACGCGGTACTTGGGCGTGCGCACAAACGCGCTCTTGATGCCGAAGAGCGCCTCCATTACCGCTTTGGTGTTCGTCACCGTAAGTCCGATTCCCAGAGCCATCAAAAATGGCAGATAAAGAAATGTCTTCCACCAGCTCTTGGGAAAGAGTTCGCGCTCGGCCATCAGATAAAAAACGCCAATCGATGCCGTCGAGGCCGTGAAGAGCGGCACGTCGATCAGCAGCATCTGAAACCAGCCCTGATAGAAGCGGCAGATCATGGCCGGCAGCAGCAGCACAGACATGACGATCATCAGCGGATAACTCAAGTTGGCCGTCAGATGATAGACGGCTTCGATCTTGATCTTGCGCGGCACATTCGACTTGAACATCATCGGCAGCACTTTGATGCTGGTCTGGATCAATCCCTTGGCCCAGCGCGCCTGCTGCGTTTTGAAGGCCGTCATCTCGATGGGCAGCTCCGACGGGCACTCGACCTCCGGCAGATATTTGAATCTCCAGCCGGCCATCTGCGAGCGGTAGCTCAGGTCGGTGTCTTCGGTCAGCGTGTCGTGCTGCCAGCCGCCGCCGTCGCTGATCGCCTTGATGCGCCACATCCCCGCCGTGCCGTTGAAGTTGAAGTAATCACCGGTGCGGACCCGCGCGCCGTGCTCGATGATGAAGTGCCCATCCAGCAGGATCGCTTCGATCTGCGTCAGCATACTGTAGTCGCGGTTCATGTGCGCCCAGCGCGTCTGCACCATGCCGATCTCCGGCTCGGCAAAGTGGTGGATCACTTTCATCAGCCAATCGGCCGGCGGCACAAAATCCGCGTCGAAGATCGCCACATATTCGCCTTTGGCCACCTTCAGCCCCGCATCCAGCGCGCCCGCCTTGAAGCCATGGCGATTCGTCCGATGAATGTATGCGATCGGATTGCCCAACGCCGCAAAGCGCGCCACAATATCCGCGGCCACCTGCTGGGTCTCGTCCGTCGAGTCGTCCAGAACCTGAATCTCCAGCCTGTCTTTGGGATACTCCATCGCGCAGACCGCCTCGATCAGCCGATCGATGACAAACTGCTCATTGAAGATCGGCAACTGAACCGTCACTCTGGGCAGCTCATCAAAGTGCTTGGGCGGATTGGGATCGTAATTTTTCTTGTACTTGAAGTACAGGTAACACATCGTATAGCGATGCACGCCATAGATCGCCAGCACCAGCATCACGGCAAAGTACGGCAGCAGCACCGCAGCGTCAAACCAGTTCCAGTGGTAGAGACCGGTGAAGGTCCGGTCGGCATTCAGCATGGCCTTGATCTGGTGGCGAAGCCCGTTCTGCGGGGCAAATAGCAGAAGCGCATTGAGGCGCACGGGCAACTCGGCCAGCACTCTGGCGGCAAGATTTTGGCAGGCAACGGGCGCGGCGATCAAGGCGGGCCTCCACGGAAGAGATAACAGTTATTGTAGCCGCTGGAGGCTGGCGCTGGATGGACTGGGCAACACGGGCGTGGCGCTGCCACATTTGCCTTTAGAAAGGGTGAAGTTGCTTGGGAGTCCTCAAACCTTCAGAGAAAAGTCGTTCGCAATATTTTCACTTGACTGACCCACTGCCCGCGAAATAATTACTATGGTTTTGGAGGAGCTTTGCATTGAGACGAGCAGCGGTTACTTTGGTAAGTTTAATGGGATTGGCTTTCATTCCGTTGTTGGCTGTTTCACAGACACTCCCACGTCCGCCAAACATGATGGAAACGCTCAACAAAGAAGCGGAAGCCACCAATCCCGACGGAATTCATGCCTATAGCGAGGACCTGATTCAGATGCTCGCTGGCGTTCGTGGCGGGGGAGCTGCCTATGCCGGCTCACTGACTGACCGTTTGGCGCGAGCCGAGTTGGAGGCCAGAAGCGGAAAACGGAAACTCATCTCTGAAGCGGATATTGCACAGGCATTTAATACGTTGATGAAAGAAATCGGCGCGTCAGATTCTTTCACTGCGGACATAAATGCAGTTCATAACAATCGAATGGCATTCGAAAGCACATTGCCCGCAATGAATTCGCAGAAAAAGAATGGGAGTTACTGTAACCCTGGCGAGGCGGTTTATGTCCTCGAATTGATGATTGAAAATGTAGGCAGACCTCGCACGCCAACTCCGGATGCTGGTCGCGATACTTTCGTTGCAGGAATCAATCCGCCAGTCCGTGTGCACTTAGAGTTATTTTCCGCAAGACATTCCAAATCCGAGGTCAAAGAGGTTTTTAATCGTTTGTTCAATGCTTTCCAAATTTGACTTATCAATAGGAGTAACGAATGAACGATCGCAGCATCATCCTCGCGTGTATCTTCATTTCGCTGCCTTTATGACTTATTGGATGCCGCATCTGGAATTTGAGAAAGGAGCATAGGATGCATGTGAAATCCGCATTAGTAAGATTCTCGTTCTTCACACTGGTTTTCATGCTTTCGTGCCGTGGGCTGCTGGCGGGACAGCAGCCTTCAGGACGCGCCTATTCCACACCCGATCTATTCAATCAGGAAGCTCAGGCCTCCGATCCCGCTGGAATTCACAAATACAGCAGGGACCTGATTGGTTTGATTGTACCCAAACAAGTGGACGAAAAGTATATTGACACACTCTCTGACCGCTTGGCTAGCGCGGAACTATTGGTGCGGCGGGGAAAGGGAAAGCTCATTCCAGAGGCAGATGTTGTGCGTGCCTACAATGACTTGATGAGGAGAATTGGGGCGCCTTCCTCCTTCAAAGCGGATGAAGCTGACTTGCGAATGTTTAGAGCCCACAGCATAGATGTGCCGTCCTTAACTGCGCTGATCTCAGCCAATCGAAATGAAACTTACTGCAATCCCGGCGAGGCCGTCTATCTGCTTTATACTTTGCTGTCCTACAATGGAGCTTCCCGGGAAGATCTTCTGGATGAAGTAGAGACCCTAAGACACGATGAGGCAGCTCAACCCAAAGTCGGAAGCGTGGCCCCGGTGGGTGCGATTTCATTTACCACAATCAAGATGAGTGACCAAGCCAAAGGTCGTCTTTCCCTTTATTCCGTGCAACATAACCGCCACGCCACAATCAAATTATTCAATCACATGGCCCAAACATTACATTTCTAACGGAAGGGGTATTCTGCGCGCGCAAAATTCACGGCAGCAACGTTTTTGGTTCTTCTTTTAGCGATCTTGGCAGTCAGCGGCTGCGGGCAGACAGAAACTGCAACACAAGGCTTTCAAATCGGAACCTATCAATGCATAGGTACGGCAGGCATTCCTCCCAGTGGAGGAATGCCCGGTATTATGGCTCAGTGCACTTCTCCACCAATACCGATTCCATATGTTCCAGTAGCTGGATCTTGGGATTATGACGATGTGGGTGCGGAGGAATCTGTTGAATACTTTGGTGATTTTGACAGCAACAGCACTATCTATGATGCTACTACCGATGGCACTGGTACCGTAACGGCTGGCGGCGCCTATACGCCGCTGGCATCGAAGATGGTTTCAAGCGTGGGAAGTTATTTCAATCAGAATGTAAAGGCGATGACACAGTCCTTCACATCCACTCTCGCGAGCGCCAGCGCAATTAACCCAAACCAAGTTGGAGCACCTCCACTTGTCGTACAAGACGGATGGGCTGTGGTCACTGCCACTCCTACCGGATTCACCATCAGCGATATTACGGGTCAGGTTGTGCTTGTATCGGAGCGGACGCCGTCGCCAGTGACCGCCATCGCCGTCGATTCCAAACTCAATGTCGCTTACCTTGTGATGCCGGACTCCAACACCCTTTTGACCGTTCCCTTGCCGGGAACAAATTAGCGTTGTGATGCCGGCCAGTCTGGCGGGAACCAGCACATTCGCTGCATCCCGTCAGACCGTCTCGGTCAGCGCCTCGGTCGCTTTGCTCATCTTGGCGGTGCGTTCCAGCTTGTCCCAGTTGAAGGGCTTGCCGTCGATGGCGCGCTTGACGGTTTTGAATAAGACGATGGAAAAGACCTGGCGGTAGGCGAAGCGTTGCAGCCAGATGTGGAAGAGCAGCCAGCCGTCGCCTTTGTTGGCGGGATGGCGGCGTTCCAGGCTGAAGGCGATCGACGAGGTGACGAAGTCGATGACCAGGAAGCCGAGGAAGAAGAGCAGCAGCTTGTAGAAGTCGGCGGCCGAGGCGGCTTCCGGGTGGTAATGACGGTCGACGGTGTAGTGCAGGATGCCGGCCAGGAACATGATGTCGATGAAGGGCGAGACCAGCGGCAGCAGCATCTGGAAGATGAGAATGTTGGGCAGGGCGAAGAGTCCCATCGCCTTGTTGCGGACAAAGGCGGCGCGATGCTTCCAGACCGCCTGCAAGGTTCCGAAGGACCAGCGGAAGCGCTGGCGCATCAGTCCCTTGGCATCGATGGGAGCCTCGGTGAAGGCCAGGGAGCGGTCCTCGTAGACAACTTTGAGGCCCAGTTCGAGCAGCGCCATCGTCAGGTCGGCGTCTTCGGCAACGGTGTTGATGGGATAGCCGCCGGCAGCCTTGACCGGTCCGGTGCGCCATGCGCCGATGGCTCCGGGAACGACGGTGACAACGTTGAACAGGTCGAGTGCCCGCCGCTCGAAGTTCTGGCTGGTGATGTACTCCAGAGCCTGCCAGCGCGTCCAGAGATTGACGCGGTTGCCCACCTTGGCGTTTCCGGCGACTGCGCCCACCAGCGGGTCTTCGAAGTGAGGAATCAGCTTGCTGATGGCATCCGGCGCAATCACGGTGTCGGCATCGATGCCGACATAAAACTCCTCAAAGAGCCGGTCGAGGGCAAAGTTGAGTGCGGCCGCCTTGCCGCCGTTTGGCTTGGTAAGAACCTCCACACGGCCGGCGGCGATCTCGGCGGCATAGGCGCGGCGGGCCACCTCAAAGGTCTGGTCGCTGGAGCCGTCGTCGATGACAATCACGTGCAGGTTGCAGTAGTCGGAGTTGAGAACCGAGCGAATGGTGCGGACGATGACCTTCTCTTCGTTGTAGGCGGGAATAAGAACGGCGACGCGGGGATTGAATCCGGGCGAGGCCACGGCGTGCGGGTGGCGCAACCGGTCGATGATGGCCAAAACGCCGATCAGCAGCAGGCGCGCGCCCATCAGGATGTCGCCAACAAAGAAGACCAGAACGATAAACCTGCCGATAATGGCGAGGCTGGAAAAGGCGATGGAATCCGGCAACGCGCGGAGGTACTGCTGGAAGGTGAGCTTCGGCATCACCTCGGCGGTGGTTTTTCCCATCAGCGCGGAGACGGGGACGATGGTATAGCCGTGCTCGCGTAGCTCGTCGATCAGCATGGGCAGCGCGGCCACGGTAGCCGAGCGGTCGCCTCCGCCGTCATGGAGCAGAATGATGGAGCCGCGAAACTGCGGCTTGGCCTTCATGATCTGTAGTTGGTCGAGGATCGATTCCGTCATCTCCACCGGTGTTTTGCGGGGATGCTCATTCCAATCGTTGGTGTCCAGCTTGCTGCCGATGATGGTATAGCCGGCCTGCTGGATGCGCTCAACCGGCGCCGCCTGATCGTCAGTGTCAGGCTCTTCGTCGATGTCGTATGGCGGACGGAAGTAGAGCGGCTGGATGCCCAGCTTGCTGGCGAAGAGACGCTCGGTCAGCTTGAGTTCCAGATCGAGCTGGCGGTTGGAGATTTCGCTGATGTCCGGATGCGACCAGGTATGGTTGCCGATCTCGTGGCCTTCACGCACGATCCGCTTCATCACGCCGACATACTGCGCGGCCTCGGCGCCGATCAGCAGGAAGGTTCCCTTGACCTTCTTGTCGCGGAGGATGTCGAGAATCTTGGGAGTCCACTTGGGGTCGGGTCCGTCGTCGAAGGAAAGCGCCACCTCGTTGGCATGGTATCCATACTGCTGAATGGTATAGGTGCGCGGATACACATCCATATGCTCGTCGATGATGAGTTTCTTGCGCGGGTCCGGCTCGTCGGTGTCGACTTCGACGGTTCGCGTGCCAGCCTGCGGCAGACCGGTGACGCGGATAATGTCGCCCTCGCCCTCGTCGTCCACATCGTGGCCGGGTTGAACCGGACCGAGGGCTTGCAGCGAATCGGGGCTGCTGGGCTTGTCCCAGACATTCCATAGAGAGTCGTCTTCCTCGCCCAGCCGCCACAGTGCGAAGGTTTGCAGGCCCATGCCGCGGGCCGCGCGCAGCTCATTGAGAATCGTGACGCCATCCAGAAACCAGACAACATGGCGCTGGTTCGAGTCCTCGTCAATGTACTCGAAGTGGGGATTGAGGGTGTTGTAATCGAGATCGAGATCGGCATCGGCATCGCTGGCTCGCTGCCAGACATCGGAGACGTGCAGGTCCTCGGTGTCGATCACGTGCGGCTTGGATGGCTTGCGGCTCTTCCGGTTGGGAACCGAGAGCGTCCAATCGTAGCCATAGTTGCCCAGGGCGCAGATCAGCTTTTCCTTGGGAACAACCTTGAGCACGCGGCTAAGGTTGCCGACAAACCAATCCTGGCTGGCGATGGGTCCTGGCTCGCTCTCCACCTGATGCTCGTCGTAGTTCATCAGAATCAGGCCGTCGGAGTTGGCCGCAATCCCTCGGAAGTCGTCGTCAGTGGTCGCGACCGCGGTATTGACGTACAGGCGCAGACCGCGCTGTGCGAGATCGGTGTGGAGCTCCTGAAGGAAGCTCATGTAGCCGGGGCTGGCGTTGTCGGGCAGGTTCTCAATGTCCAGCGAGAGGCCGCGATAGGCGGGGACAGAGGCCAGGAAGCGAAGAATCTGCTGGCAGAGCGCGGTGCGCTTGCCGGGGTCGTTCAGCAGCGCCGCCACAGCCGGATCCCAGATCTGGGTGTTGGGATTGTAGTTCTTGAGCAGGGGAAAGATTTCGGTATCTTCTTTGGCATCCAGGATGGCCCGCTTTACCTTGTCCAGGTCATCCGGATCGTGCGTCGCGGCTCCGTCGATCACCGGATACTCGCGATGGCTGTCGGAGTTCATCGCCAGCAGAACTCCATCCGGCGCGTCGATGTGCAGCCAATCGGGAAAGAGAATATCGATCTGGTGAATGTGCTTTTTGAAGGAGGAGTAGCTGGCCGGATCGTCGGGAACATAGTAGGCTGCCCGCAGACCTTCGCCCGTATTGAAGGGGATTTCGGAGGGCTTGCGGGCAGTTTTGCGGCGCGCGGAATGCTGTAACTTCCGGTTTTGCGCAAGCAGAGAGCGATCAGGCAGCGCTTTGTAGTTGTGCTTCTGCGGCGCCAGCAGCAGCTCCGGCAATTGCTGATAACGCAGCACATTGAAGATGAATGCGGCCAATATCAGCGTGAAAGCGACAGCCGATATATCCAGAATGCGGCGCAACCTCTTCCAGCGCTTGCGCTGCGGGTCGAAGAATATCTGTTTATCCGGCATGAACGGCCTGACTTATCCTTTTGCAAAACGGGAGTTCAAAATCCGCTGAGACAGTCTACGCTATACAGTACGGATCGTATGAAAGCTGCCCCTTTCAGTCAATTGTATGTCTGGCGCCCGGTTTTTGCGCGCCGAGCGCCTCTCTTCACGGAGGTGCTGGCCCTTTCCGCCGGCCTGGGATTGCGTTTGTGGCTGCTGAAGCGGTTTTTCCTGGTCAACGGGGATCAGCTCGTTTATGGCGGCATCGCCAAGAACCTGCTGCTCCACGGTCGCTATGCGTTGACCGGCAGCAGCGGCCAGATCGCTTCCACGCTGATCCGCCTGCCCGGTTATCCGCTCTTTCTGGCCCTCTGCTTCCGCCTCTTTGGAATGGAAAACTACGCCGCTGCCGCCTGGATCCAGATTGTGCTGGAGCTGGCCGGTTGCCTGCTGCTGGCCGATTTTGTGCTGCGGATTGCCTCAGCAGGCGCGGCGCACTGGACGCTTTGGCTGGCCGTGCTGTGCCCCTTCACGGCGATTTATACCGCCGTGCAGTTGACGGAGTCGCTGACGCTTTTTGCGATCGCGCTGGCGCTGTGGTCGGCGGCGTGCTTTCGTGCCCGCCCTGGATGGGGGCCGGCGCTCGCCTTTACCTTCGCGGTCACCTATGCGGCGCTGCTGCGTCCGGATGGAGCGCTGGTTGCCCTGGCTCTGGCGCCGGTGCTGCTGTTTGGCCGGGAGTGCAGCGAGGAAAAGGCAGCGAACTCGCGCGGCAAACTGGCTCGCATGGCCCTGGTCTGCCTGCTGCTCGCGCTTACGCCCTTCGCCGCGTGGAGCTGGCGCAACTGGCAGGTCTTCCACGTCTTTCAGCCGCTCGCTCCGCGCTACGCCAATGATCCCGGCCAGACAACCTATCCCGGCTGGCAGCGCTGGGTGAAGACGTGGAGCCTGGACTTCGTCTCAACCTACAATGTCTATTGGCCAGTGCCGGGGGCGCCGCTCGACTTGCACAAGCTGCCCAGCCGCGCCTTTGACAGCCCTGCGCAATACGCCGAAACTGCCGCGCTGGCCGGTGAATACAACGACAGAGATGAGGCAAAAGACATCTTGCCCGATGTGGACGATGGTTTTGCCCGGCTGGCAGCCGAGCGCATCAGTGCCAATCCGCTGCGCTACTACCTCTGGCTGCCGCTGGGGCGCGTAGCCGATATGTGGCTGCGGCCGCGCATCGAAAACCTGAATATCGATACCGACTGGTGGGTCTACAAGAACCACAACGCAGAAACCGTATTCAGTTGGGCCTGCGCACTGCTCAACGCGATTTATCTGCTGCTGGGACTGGGCGGGCTATGGCTACGGCCCCGGTTCTGGCGGCCAATGCTGGCATATTTTCTGCTGCGCAGCGTCCTGCTGGCAACCCTGGAATCACCCGAGGCGCGCTACACGCTGGAGTGCTTTCCGATGCTCTTCGCGCTGGGCGGCATTGCGCTCTACCGGTTCACAAACGTTGTCTGCTTGTCGGTCTTGAAGGTAAACGCGTCATTGGGCAAGGTCTGATTGATCTTGATATTGAAGTAGACGCTGACGCGGGTTTGACCCTGTCCCTCGTCGAAGACCTGCTTCAGGTTGACGCCGGTCACTGGATCGACCCAGATGGTCACCTTGGGCAGGTTCTTGCGGACGGCAGGATCTTTGGCAATCAGTTCCAGCTTCTCGGTTTTGACTTTGTTCTTGCCGTCGAGCAGGGTCTCAGGACCGAGGTACTTGATCTCCCACTTTTCTTCCAGTTCCCTGCCGCTGGCGCCGAAGCCGAGCATCAGGTAGCTCTCGAATTTGCTGGCCTGGCTGAAGGTGGTTACCTGATTGGCATCGCCGCCTTCGAATAGCTTGAAGACGCCGCCGGAAAAAGTGTAGACCTTCTCGACTTTTTTCTTGTTGTCCTGTGAGATGTGCGCGGCCATGCGGAAGTTCTTGCCGACGCGCTCATAGTAGACCGTGCCGGTTTGCGTCTCCTGGTCGGGGATGGGGTCGGTCATGTAGGTATCGAACTGAAAATCCGCCGTGGTGGAACGAAATTTTGCCGCAGCGGCATCGAGCTGGCGCAGGATGCGGTCCTTATCGTCGGGCGCAGCGGCCAAACTCACGCGAGCGGCAAGCAGCAGCGCAATGAACAGGATGAAGAGACAAGTTCTTTTCGGATGCATGGATTTCCTTGTATTGTTGGACGTGTTTGCCGGCTGGATGGTTTGAAAAATTCCTTTTATCGCCGCACCCAGACCTTCCAGGCCCAATTGCCATCCGCGTCGCGCATCGTCTCCCAGCGATCCACGGAGACGGCATCGCCGGTTACCGGCTCGATGGCCTTGCGCAGAGCCTTCTTCACCACCTGCGAGGAGTCCGTGCTCCGCAGATCGAGATTCACATCGGAGGCTTGCACGGTGACAATCAGCCCGCGCCCGCCGTCGCCCATGATCTGGATCGGATGCGGAGGGCCGGCGGCATTCGAGGGCCGGTCGCCGTAGCTCCACAGATGCGGCGTGACGAAGATGAAGGCCAGAATCAGCGTCACCATCACATCGTAGTGGAAGCAGCCCCGCGGATAGGTCCAATAAAAATAACTCTTGAGCAGCTTGTTCATGTCAACCTTGTTTGGTGATGCGTTCCAACCCGCCCATATAAGGGCGAAGCGCATCGGGAATCAAGACCGAGCCGTCGGCCTGCTGATAGTTTTCGACAATCGCCAGCCAGGTGCGCCCAACGGCAAGACCGCTGCCGTTCAAGGTGTGGACAAATTCGGGCTTGGCCTTGGGCTCGCGGGAACGAAAGCGGATGCTGGCGCGCCGCGCCTGGAAGCTCTCGAAGTTGGAGCAACTGGAAATCTCCCGGTAAAGCTGTTGCCCCGGAAGCCAGACTTCAAGGTCAAAGGTCTTGGCCGAAGAGAAGCCGGTGTCGCCGGTGCAGAGCAGCACGCGGCGATAAGGCAGCTTGAGCGCCTCCAAAATCTCTTCGGCGTCACGAGTCAGCTTTTCATGCTCAGCGTCGGAGTCTTGGGGACGCGTGAACTTGACCATCTCGACCTTTTGAAACTGATGCTGGCGAATGATGCCGCGCGTGTCCTTGCCCGCCGCGCCCGCCTCGGCACGGAAACAGGGTGTGTAAGCCGTCAGGCAGATCGGCAGGCGAGCTTCGTCGAGAATTTCGTCGCGATAGAGATTCGTAACCGGAACCTCGGCGGTGGGAATCAACCAGTGGTCGTTGTCCTTGAATTCGCCGCGCGCCACGGCCTCGGCATCGGCGTCCGAGCAGCGAAACAAATCTTCGGCGAACTTGGGCAACTGACCGGTGCCGAAGAGCGATTTCGAGTTGACCATGAACGGCGGCAGCACTTCCGTGTAGCCGTGCTTCTCAGTGTGCAAATCAAGCATGAAGCTGATCAGCGCCCGCTCCAGCCGCGCGCCCGCACCCATGTAGACGGCAAAGCGCGCCCCGCTCAGCTTGGTGGCGCGTTCCAGATCCAGAATGCCCAGCGACTCGCCCAGCTCCCAATGCGGCTTGGCCTCAAAATTAAAAACAGGCTTCTCACCCCAGCTCTTGACCACGCGGTTGTCCGCCTCGGATTTACCCACCGGCACTTCTTTGCGCGTCAGGTTGGGAACTCCGGCCAATAGCTGGCGCAGGCGATCATCCAGGGTTGCGGCGGTCGCGTCCAGCTTGTCGAGTTCGTCTTTGAGGGCGCGAGTCTCATTCATCACAGCCGAAGCGTCCATGCCGGCCTTTTTGAGTTGCGCCACCTGCTGACTCAGTTCATTGCGGCGGGCCTTGAGGCGCTCGGCGGTGGTAATTGCCTCGCGGCGGCTCTGATCGAGAGTGCGAAAATCTCCCAAGAGCGCTGACGGATCGGCGCCACGCGCGCGCAGCTTCTCTTCAACGGCTTCCAGGTTGGCACGGACAAAATTCAGATCGAGCATCGCTCTATTATTTTAACCGACAGGCGCGCCGATCAGCCTCTCAACAGCAAACCGGCCCGCCGCTCTTGCGAGCAGCGAGCCGGTTTCTTCTGGTACGAGTTGAACCTTAGGCCTTGGCGGAGGTCAGCGCGCCCAGGTCGGCGGCCAGCTTCTCGGTGGAGAAGGCTTCAATCAAGTCGCCTTCCTTGATGTCGTTGAAGCCGCTCAGGCCGATGCCGCACTCCATGCCGTTGGTGACCTCTTTAGCATCGTCCTTGAAGCGCTTGAGGGAGTTGACCTTGCCCTTGAAGAGCTGTTCGCCCGCCCGCATCACCTTGATCTCGGCATCGCGGCGGATGACGCCGTCCTGCACGCGGCATCCTGCGATGACGCCGATCTTGGGAATGCGGAAGACGTTGATGACTTCAGCGCGGCCCAGGTAGTTCTCCTTGAAGGTCGGATCGAGCAAGCCCAGCATGGCGAGGCGCATCTCGTCCTGCAACTCGTAGATGATCGAGTGCAGGCGAATTTCGACGCTCTCCTGCTGCGCCAACTCGGCGGCCTTGCGCTCCGGGCGAATGTTGAAGCCGATGATGATGGCGTTCGAGGCAGTGGCCAGAAGGACGTCGGATTCTGTAATCGATCCGACACCCGAGTGGATCACCTTGACCCTCACCTTCTCGGTGGTCGCACGCTCATTCGAATCGAACAGCACTTCGACCGAGCCGGTCACGTCGCCCTTGATAATCAGCGGCAGATCCTTGATGCCCGCGGTGCGAATCTGCTCGGCCAATCCCTCCAGCGAGACGCGGCTGCTCTTGGCCAGTTGGGCGTCGCGCTCCTTCATCTTGCGGTATTGAGCAATGCCCTTGGCCTTGTCGCGGTCGGCGACGACCAGGAAGGTGTCGCCAGAGTCGGGCATCGCCTCCAGACCGAGGACTTCGACCGGAGTCGAGGGGCCGGCTACTTCGATGGCGCGTCCGCGATCGTCGAACATGGCGCGGACCTTGCCGAAGGTGTTGCCGACGATATAGCTGTCGTTCAATTGCAGCGTTCCGTCCTGAACCAGAACGGTAGCCACCGCGCCGCGTCCGCGGTCGAGCTTGGCTTCCAGCACCGAGCCGACGGCCTTGCGGCCGGGAGTCGCCTTGGGGGCCTTGATGTCGCTGACCAGGCAGATCATCTCCAGCAGCAGGTCGAGGTGCAGGCGCTTCTTTGCCGAGACTTCCACAAAGACGGTTCCCTCGCCGCCGGCTGCCCACTCTTCGGGTACGAGGCCGCGATCGGCGAGCTGCTTTTTGACGCGCTCAGGGTTGGCGTTGGGTTTGTCGATCTTGTTGACAGCCACAATGATCGGGACTCCGGCGGCTTTGGCGTGATCGATGGCCTCCAGCGTCTGGGGCATCACGCCGTCGTCGGCGGCGACCACGATGACCACAATATCAGTCACTTTGGCGCCGCGGGCTCTCATACGCGTAAAGGCTTCGTGGCCGGGAGTGTCGAGGAAGACGATCTCGCGTCCATGCGCCGGCGAACCCTCCTTGGAGAACTTCACCTTGTATGCGCCGATGTGCTGCGTAATGCCGCCGGCCTCGCCCGCCGCGACGTCGGTCTCGCGGATGGCGTCGAGCAGCGAGGTCTTGCCGTGATCGACGTGGCCCATGACGGTGACGACAGGAGAACGCGGAACCTCCAGTTCGCCGGTATTTTCGGCTTCGAGAACCTCTTCGATGGCCTGGTTGGCGATCTCTTCCTCGTAGCTGATGACGGTGGCGGCTGCGCCGAATTTGGCTGCCACATCCTTGACCATCTCGGCGTCGAGGGACTGATTGACGGTGACGAAGATGCCGCTCATCAGCAGCGTGGCGATCAGATCCTTGGCGCGCACTTCGAGCTTCTCCGCCAGGTCCTTGACGCTGATACCCTCGGTAACGGTGATCTCGCGGGTGATGGGCAGCGGTTCTCCGCCATATTGCACCCCGCCATAACGTGGCGGCGGCACAAAGCCCTTCATTGGGCCTTCCTTCGTCTTGGGATACTGCTGCTGACGGCCTCCGCGTCCTCTCGATGGGGCACGCGCCGGACGGGGAGGCGCTTCACCGGTTGGCGCGGCGCCCGGACGGGGCGGACCACCGGGACGTGCACCAAAGCCAGGGCGCGCACCAAAGCCGGGACGCGCTCCAGGCGCACCGCTTCCACCGGGTCCGGCATATCCGCCTGGGGTGGTGCGTGTGGGATGCTTGGGACGCGGACCGCCGGGGAACTGGCCTGCTCCGGGAGGGCCTCCAGGGGTGCGTTGCGGATAGCTGCCCGGACCGCTGGAGGGACGGTTGCGGTCAAAGATCGGTCTGCCACGCTGAATGCCCGCTGCCGTTCCCGTATTGACCATCGGCGGCGGAGTAACGACTGGCGGCGCGGTATATACTGGGCGCGGTCCGGTCTGTGGCATGACCATGCGCCGCGCAGGAGGAGCCGGAGCGGGTGTTGGAGCGTGCGCGTGTCCCTTGACGTGGGGTGCGGCAGGGGGCTGGGGGGCTGCTGCCGCGGATACTTCGGCGGCCGCTGCTTTTTGATCGGATGCGGGAGCTGCTTCCACCGCCGGCTGGGGCGCAACCGCGACCGTCTCGGCGGCTTCAATGGTGGGGGCGGCGGGTGGCGCGCTGGGCGGTGCAGCAGAAGCAACCTGGGATTGCACTTCCGCGGCGGCAACTGGCGCATCGGCAGCGGCTTGGCCTTCGCGGTGAGCGGGAGCGGCGGGTGGCTTGACCACCACTGCAACTGCGGGAGGAGTCTTGACGGCGGCCGGACGCTGCGCCACAACAGCGCCTGCCGGAGCCTTGGCAACGACCAGTTTGGCCGGCGGGCGGGAGGCGATGGCGGGCGTAGCCGGCGGAGCAGCGACGATGGGCGGTGCGGAACGAGGCTGCGGAACGATCTTGCGCGGTTCCGGGCGGGCCGGCGCGGCGGGCGGAAGGGAGGGCACAGCGGGAGGCGCCGCCTTCACGGGTGGCTGCGCGGGCGTAGCGGCAGGCTCACGCTTGGGGAGATGGCTCTGCTTTGCCTCGGCCTCCGCCTCTTGCTTCTTGGCCAGGATGGCCTTCAGCACATCTCCCGGCTTGGAGATACGGGAGAGATCGATCTTGGGCGCAATGCCCTGGGAGCCGCGGGCGCCCTGCGTACTGGGCTGCCCCGCAGCCCGCGAACCGCGCATAAACTGCGCGCGCACCTTCTCGGCCTCATATTCTTCCAGCGAACTGGAGTGAGTCTTGCCGGTGGCCAGGCCGAGCTCTGCCAATACGTCGAGAACCTGACGGCTCTTGACCTCCATCTCGCGCGCGAGATCATTGATACGAACCTTACTCATCCGCCTCTTTTCAATTGGTGCTACCCAAAGCCCTTAGTTGCTCATAGCTACCCCATGGCGTTGGCTGTTCTGAAACCCTTCGTGATTGTCTGAGCGGGCATCTTCGACGGGGCGCATCTTACGCGCCGTCCTCTTTGGATGCCTACTCGTCCGTGGTTGCGCTACCAGCTTCAATGTTATCCAGCAACTGTTGTTCTTTGCTTTGAATATCTTCCTCAAGCGAATCAGCTGCTTGGTCTTGCAAGGATTCGCCATCATCCAAAGATTCGACTTCGTCGATGACTGCGGCGTCATTTTCCGCCTCCGCTTCATCCGTTTCCAGAATCGATTTGGGTTCTTCTTTGGGGGCGTCCGATTCAGAGCCTTCGCTTGTCTCCGTTTTGGCGGCTTCGGCTTCAGCGCCTTCGGCCACGTGGCCCGCCTCGCCCTCTTCAAACTGGCCGAAGTAGTGGCGCACGGCCACGCTGATCTTCTCCAGCGTCTTTTCGCCGATGCCGGGAATCTCTTCCAGTTGTTCGGGCGTCATGTCGGCCAGGCCCTCGACGGTGGTGATGCCGGCGGCAACCAGCTTCTGAATGATGCCGTCGCCTAGTTCGGTAACCTGCTCGATCGGTGTCGAAGGACCGCCGGTGAGAGCCTGCATCTGCTGCTCGACCTCCTGGCGCTTCTCCTCTTCGCTCTTGATGTCGATCTTCCAGCCCAGCAGCTTGGCCGCCAGACGCACATTCTGCCCCTTCTTGCCGATGGCCAGCGAGAGCTGTGTATCGTCCACAATCACTTCGAGCTGCTTTTCGGTAAGGTCGGCAATCGAAACGCGGCTGACCTTGGCCGGCTGCAATGCCTTCTCGGCAAAGGTGGTGATCTCTTCGGAGAACTCGATAATGTCGATCTTCTCTCCGCGCAACTCGCGGATGATCGACTGCACGCGCATTCCCTTCATGCCCACGCAGGCGCCCACCGGGTCCACATCCTTGTCGCGGCTCTGCACGGCAATCTTGGTGCGTTCGCCGGCCTCGCGCGCAATGGCGCGAATCACGACGGTGTTGTCGTAGATCTCCGGAACCTCCGATTGAAAGAGATTCGACACCAGCTCCGGCGCGGCCCGCGAGACGATCACCTGCGGCCCCTTGGCGGCGCGGTCCACCTTGAGCAGAACCACCCGCACCCGCTCGCCGATCGAGAATTGCTCCAGCCGCGACTGCTCCCGCTTGGGGCAGCGCGCCTCGGCCTTGCCCAGATCGTAGATGATGTCCTGGCCTTCGATACGCTTGACCGTGGCGTTCAGCACTTCCTTTTCACGGTGTGCATACTCCTGGAAGACCGTGTCGCGCTCCGCTTCACGGACCTTCTGGAAGATCACCTGCT
>Ga0181520_10004233_pt1 | contig 24268 bp, 25 predicted proteins | sample PEATcosm2014_Bin_29_FD_132451 | JGI IMG/M metagenome (GOLD analysis project Ga0181520, IMG submission 132451) | Peatland microbial communities from MTU Mesocosm Facility, Houghton, MI, USA - PEATcosm2014_Bin02_30_metaG | ecosystem: Environmental > Terrestrial > Soil > Wetlands > Peat | place...
CTTCGACATCAGGTATCTGCAGACGGGGTCCAGGCAGGGGCTGGCGGCGGTCGAGGACTGCATAGCCGATGCCGCCGTGGTCGCCTCTGTAGAGGAGATTCTCCTTCCTGATGGAACAATATTTGCCAGGGGCTTTAGAAGAGAATTGGGGCTCATGGCCAAGAGCTGCCTTTGCATGGACAATTTAAGCTCAGCCAGAGCCCTCACATGGCACAGAGAGTCGGAGATGAGCAGATCCATGGCCACGGCCCTGGAGGGAAGAACGCTGACCTCCACAGGCACAGCCAAGGCCCACTCAGCCCTGGCAGCGACTATCGCAGCAGGAAAGGCCGACATGGGGTTTGGAGAAGGATTTGCTGCCAGAACTGCCGGCCTATGCTTTAGGCCCCTGGCCTGGGACGAGGTAGATCTGGTGATAAGAAAAGCTAAAGCCGATCTTCCAGCTATGAAGGCCCTGATGGAGGCGTTGAGGAGCCTGGACAACTTGAACCTGCCTGAGGCTGAGCCCGCTGAATGAACTGGGCCCCTTCAGGCGTTTTATCTTCAGGCTTCCTGGGCAGTGATTTCATCTTCCTTTCATAGTAGCTGAGAGGATGGTGCACCCTCCTGCACAGGTCGTCCTCTCCAGGGCAGTTGCCGTAGGTGGCCATGGTGGCGCAGGACGGTGGCTTATATCTGGTGCCGCTTGAGCCTGCAATGTGCTCCACTTGATAGCGGGTCCTCTCCTCATCGAAGTCAGGGCTCGTGTTGAAGAGCCCTACCACGTCATCCACGGACATGTTGACCCTGAGTAGAAAGCTGGTCAGGGCAAACCTGGCTGAATGGGCCAGGTTTCCACCCGAGGCCGTCTGTGAAAGCATCATACTGATGCACGGCGGAAAGGCACCTTCGGTGGCCTTCCCCAGGTCTGCCCTCTGGGAGGCTTTCACCCTTCCAAGATCAGCTTTCACCTGGAATATATAATCGGAAAGCTTCGAGCTGATCTCCTCGCCCACCTCCACAGGCAATCCCTTTTGGACCCTATCCCTGGCCGCCTCCTCCATGAGCCGGGTCAGCTCTTCCCTGGTGACGGTGACCTGGCCGCCACTAAGGTCCCTGTTCACCAGCTTCCACCTGGGAGATTTCATCCTGTGAGCGGCCCTAAGGTACTCGGCGAAGTGAAGCCTCAGAACTCCGCCTGATGAAGTGGGATTGAGCCCCAGGTCCTCGGCCAGAGGCAGAAGGTCCCCTCTCTCCTTCTGCATGCGGCTCCTTGCCAGCTTGGCCTCTGCCAGGGCGTATCTGCGGATTAAGAGCTCATCCCCAACGCAGGAGACGATGATCCTGGCCAGGGGGTAGGAAAGAAGCTCTATGTCGGAGTTGATGTATCCCTCGGGTATTCCATTGCCGCCGATGGCCCCTAGGGCCCTCTCCGATGCCCTTCTCCTCACTGGCTGAAAGGCAGGCTTCTCCAAAAGAGCTTCTAGGGAGTATCCCGAGGCCCTAACTTGCTCAGCGGCCTCCCTGGTGAAGGGGTAGTCTGAGGTCTTCATAGGGCCTCTTTTTTCGATATTTCTGAATAATTCTTGGATAAATTACTCTTGCTCAATCCTGGGCGCCAGAAGATAGTTAACCTCTATAGCCTGTCCGACCTTGAAGTTGACCCTGAGGGGGTAATCTATGCCCATCTCAAGAGTAACCTCCTGGGCCTTTCCCAGGGACTTGCTCATGTCCTCCAGGTAGTCCAGAGAGAAGAGAGACCTGGCCTCGCCGGGCTTGAGCCCCAGAAGCTCGGTAGATGGTATTTTAAGCCTTAAAGAATCGATGTCGCCCTTGGCCTCCATGTAAAACTCGTCGTCGGAAACCCCGAGGATCACGTGATCGCTCACCTTCTCTGCTGCCTTGATGGCCCTGCGTAGTTCCCCTCCGGGCAGGGTGACGTGGGCCGGCAGGTCCAGGTCAGGAATCTTGGGCTCTTTTCTTATGGCAGTGGGATCAATGAGGCTTAAGGTGTAGGATAGAGACCCAACGCCAATTCTAAGCTTGTGGTTCTCCTCGTCCAGCTCCAGCTGAACGTTCTCTCCCCGGTCAGCCATGCTCAGGACATCATTTAAGCGAACCAGGTCCACCCCTATCTCCAGGGGCGTCGTATTGAAGTATTCGAAGGCATCGACCCCGATCTTTAGGGAGACCATGGCCACGTTGGCGGGGTCCACCGCCTTGAGCTCCAGGCCCTTTTCAGTTATGGAAAATTTTACCTCATCCACCAGGGATGAGACCGCCTCCATGGCGTCGCGCAGAGTTTCAGCGTTGATTACAGCCTTAAACATCCTTAGCCCCTCCGGGGAGAGTATTCACCCTTTAATCGTACTCTCTCCATGTTCTGCTGCATTTGGTGCACCTGAAGAACCTGACCTCGCTCTCATCCGCAGATCGAAGCTGCCTGAGCCACCAGTAAGCCGTAGCATTGCCACAGTCCGGGCACTTGGCGTTGGTGGTGGGAAGGCCTGCCGATTCCGCCTCCAGGACGGGCACAGCCCTGTTGAGCTGCTCGGTCTTGCTCACCATGGGTCCTGTAGATGTTTTCTCCACCTGCTCTCCGCACCTTCTGCAGACCATCTTGCCCCCTTTGGGCACCATTATGCTCTTGCACTTAGGACAGAAATCCATTGGGAAGGAAAGTACTCCCTCGTCATATTAAAGTTTGCTAGTGCTAATTCTTTACCTGCATGAGCATAGCCATCAACGTCATCGGCGCGGATAGGCCGGGAATGCTTCGCGACATAGCAGGGGTTGTGGCGGCCCGGGGAGGAAACATCGTATACACCCACCAGTTCTCCATAGAGAGAGGCGCCAACCAGGGCAAGGCCTCGGTCTACATGGAGATCGACGGCCATGTAGAGAAGATGGTCGAGGACCTGAGAAACATGGACGACATCTTCGAGGTCTCCCTCTACCCCTCCTTCGAGAAGATTTATGGTTCGAGAGTAATCATCATCGGCGGCGGGGCCCAGGTCGCCCAGGTGGCGGTGGGCGCCGTCAACGAGGCTGACAGGCATAACCTCCGCGGCGAGAGGATAAGCGTGGACACCATACCCCTGGTGGGAGAGAATGCCATTGCCGACGCAGTCAGCGCCGTGAGCAGGCTGCCCAGGGCCTCCATCCTGGTCCTGGCGGGTTCCCTCATGGGCGGAAAGATCACCGGGGAGGTAAAGAAGCTCCAGGCGGAGGGGATTCCTGTTATCGCATTGAAGATGGCAGGATCCGTTCCCGAACAGGCGGACCTGGTGGTCACCGATCCCATTCAGGCGGGGACCTTTGCCGTGATGCACATAGCTAGCACCGCGGTCTTCGATATAAACAGAGTGAGAGGCAAGGAATTTTAATACTCGGCCTGAATTCTCTAATTTATTTGGGCTTTAAACCCATGGCCTCCAGGTCCTTGATGGCATCTCCCTCAAAGAGATCCTCCACGGTGTAGAAATTCTCCCCTGCCTGGAGCACCGGCGCCGATAAGGTGAAGACGCCGTTTACCCTAAGCTCGGTGAGGGCCTCAGGAGTTGCCATGTTCACGTTTTTGAACTGGGCTCCCCAGCCATTGAGAACTTTCTTAAGCTGCTCGCACCTGGGGCAGGCCTCGGTAGAGTATACTACGTACTTCAAGGATCTCACCTCAGGACCATGGGATACTCTTTCTTTGACCAGATAGCGTAGCCCTGGGCCACTGCCTTTTCAGCACATTCCTTGCAACAGGAGTAGTTGGCCAGGTACTCATTCCCTTCCATCTCGTGCTCAAAGACCCTGCTGCAACTGAAGCCTGAGACCCTCCTGTAATCGAATCCTATGCAAAAGCCATCCTCATCGACCTCATGGGGCTTCTCTTCCAGGAGCCAGGCTCTGGGGAGGAGGGCGGGTAGGGTGGCCATGTCCATGCCGCAGCCGCAGGGTCCATAGACATCCTCTGGACCTTTGTATATGATCGCTTTGAAGGTGAATTCGCTCATCTGTGGAGTCCTCCGACGATTGGCAGATCATGTCCCTTGCAGTCTAATAACGTTTCCTCTGATGTTTTCTCCGATGTTTCCTCTGCACCAGATCCCTGATCGAAGTCCTGCCCCAATCAACCCTTCTTTTGCTCCTTGATTTAAAAAGATGGGACTTAATGGGCTTTGGAAGACCTTTAAGCTATTTTTATTCGATTCTCCGCCAATCTTGCTCGAAATAGGGATGTAAGCGCTGCGAAAAGTATATATATTGCTCTGAGAGAGAAGGCGCTGCGTATTTGGGTCTGTAGATCAAGAAGGGCATCAATTATAGGCCTTCTCTCCTATTGATCCCGATATACGAGGTGAAGATTGATGCCGATACTTCCAGTAGCCCCTGTGAGCAGGCTCATCCGCGAGGCAGGAGCCAAAAGAGTCAGCGAAGGTGCCAGAGATGCTTTAGCGGAGATCTTGGAGAGCTATGGCTTAGAGATAGCCCGGGAGGCTGTGGGCTGGGCTAGCCATGCCAAGAGGAAGACGGTCAAGGCCGAGGATATAAGAGAGGCTGTCAAAAGGGTTAAACCTCCAGTGATCCTTGAAAGGTGATCGATGCCATATAGTGAGGATTTCGATTACCATTCCTTGGGCCTTGTGTGCGGCATAGAGATCCATCAGCAGCTTGACACATCGTCCAAGCTTTTTTGCGGCTGCCCCACAAAAATCAGGGAAGTTGAGGGCTCTAACTTCGAGTTCTTCAGATACCTTCGCCCGGCCAGAAGCGAGCTTGGGGAGATAGATAGAGCTGCGTTGGAAGAGGCCTTAATCTCCAGGAGGTTCATTTATAAGTCCTACGATACCACCTGCCTGGTGGAGGCCGACGAGGAGCCCCCAGGGATCATAAATCCCGAGGCCATGGAGATCGCCCTCACCATCGCCAAGCTTCTTTGCATGAATGTGGTGGACGAGATCCATACCATGAGAAAGACGGTCATCGATGGCTCCAACACCTCGGGGTTCCAGAGGACGGCCTACATAGGCTCCGATGGGAGCATAGATACATCTCAGGGCAAGGTGGGCATAGGCATTCTCTGCCTAGAAGAGGAGGCTGCCAGGATCATAGAAGACCGTGGCGATGAGCTTGTCTATTCCCTGGATCGCCTGGGAATTCCTCTGGTGGAGATCGGCACTGCCCCTGACATAGTCTCCCCCGAGCACGCCCGGGAGGTCGCCCAGACATTAGGCATGATTCTGCGGTCCACCGGCCGGGTGAAGAGGGGCCTTTCCACCATACGCCAGGATGTCAACGTCTCCATAAGAGGCGGGGCCAGGGTGGAGATCAAGGGCGTTCAGGACCTGAATCTGGTGAGCGAGATCGTCCGCCTGGAGGCCTTAAGGCAGGTCCGCCTCCTGGAGATCAGGGACGAGCTTTTGCATTGTAAGGCCAGCGCCGACTGCTGCCCAACCGACGTGACATCCCTTCTGGCCTCGACCAAGTCCAAGGTGATAGCCCGATCGCTTAAGGATGGAGGCATAGTCCTAGCCTGCGTCTTCAAGGGCTTCAACGGTTTAGTAGGCAGGGAGATTCAGCCTGACCGCCGCCTGGGATCTGAAATTTCTGAGAGGGCCAAGCGCGCCGGAGTTGGTGGAATCTTCCATACCGATGAGCTGCCTGCTTACGGCATAACCGCCGAGGAGGTCTCTGTCGTGAGAAAGGCCCTGGGGGCTGGGCAGTCCGATGCTGTGATAATGGTCACGGGGACCGAGGTCCGGGCCAAGAAGGCCATGGAGGCGGTCATCGGCAGGGCTAAGGAGGCTCTGATGGGGGTGCCCGAGGAGACCAGAAGGGCTCTTTCCGACGGCGCCTCCGAGTACATGAGGCCCCTTCCTGGAAGGGCCAGGATGTACCCCGAGACCGATGTTCCATCCGTGGCCATAACCGAGGAGGTGCTCCAGGAACTGAAGCTTCCTGAGCTCTTCACTGAGAGGGCACAGCGTTATGAGGAGGACTTCGGCCTCAATAAGGAGATGGCCAAGGTCATGGCCTCGTCGCCCAACTACCAGCTCTTTGAGGAGATCGTAGCTAAGTATGATGTCCAGCCCTCTCTGATCGTAAGAACCCTGGAGACGGTGCCCATAGAGCTTGCCAGGGAGAAGGTGCCTGTGGCCAACCTGGTAGACAGACACTTTTGCGACTGTCTAGCCATGGTCTCTCAAGGAAAGATCGCCAAGGAAGGAATCTCCAGCCTGCTTAAGGCGATGGCAGAGAACCACAAGGCAAGTGCCGAAGAGGCTGCCACGTCTGCTGGCCTCGCCGGCGTGGATGAATCAGGGGTAGAATCCATAATCCACGGCATAGTCATCGGTAAGGCAGACCTGGTGAAGTCCAAGGGCGAGAGAGCCAGCGGCCCCCTCATGGGCCTGGTTATGAAGGAGTTACGTGGCAGGGCGGATGGGGCCCTGGTGAGCGCCATATTGAAGAAGGAGATACAAAATATACTGAACGAGTGATCTCGAATTGAAGCCTGATATGCTCCTATGGGAGGAGACCCTGTTCAAGGACAGGGACATGTTCGAGCTGGACTACGTTCCAGAGCACTTCCTCCACCGGGAGTCGCAGATGAATTCACTGAAATTCTGCGTCAGGCCAGCCCTAGTCGGTGCAAGGCCGGTCAATGCCCTGTGCCTGGGACCTCCCGGCACGGGTAAGACCACTGCCATAAAGAAGCTCTTTGAGGAGGTGGAGGTCCACTCGGCCAAAGCAGTGCCGGTTTACATCAACAGCCAGATGGACTACACCAGGTACTCCATCTTCTACCAGCTTTACAAGAAGGTCTTCGATCATGTGCCTCCGGTGAGCGGCATATCCTTCAAGAGGATCTTCGAGAAGGTCGTAAAGCGCTTAGCTGAGACGGGGCAGGTCCTCATAGTCGCCTTAGACGATATCAATTACCTCTTTCACGAGAAGGAGGTGGATCACGTCCTTTACTCCCTCCTGAGGGCCTACGAGACCTGTCCCGGGGCCAGGATTGGCGTGATAGGCGTTCTAAGCGAACCTGCCTTGAAGTACGTCTTCGATCCCAGAGTGGCCTCGGTCTTCCAAGCAGAGGAAATACTCTTTCCCCTCTACACCAGGGATGAGATTAGGGACATACTGGAAAGAAGGGCCCAGCTTGGCTTTTACCCCGGTGTGATGTCAGACGAGATCCTGGAGATGGTGGCGGACTACGCCGAGAAGGCCGGCGACCTGAGGGTGGGCATTGACCTTCTCAGGAGGGCGGCCATGTCCGCAGAGCGCAGGGCATCCAAGACCCTCTCAGCAGAGGACGTGGAGGGATCTTATGAGCGCTCAAGGCTCGTGCACCTCACTTATGCTTTGAAATCACTCAAAGATGACGAGATCCTGGTGCTCAAGCTGGCAGCTGAGGGCAGCGAGTCTCAGGCTGGGTATTTATATAAGAAGTTCCACGACCAGACTGGGGCTGGCTATACAAGATTCCACGAAATACTTAACAAGCTCGATGCTGTAAGGCTCATCAATACCGATTTCAGCGGCACGGGCACCAGGGGCAGGTATAGGATAATCAAGGTCAGATACGACCCTGAGGTGATCCTCAGTCGCATCCAACATCCATGATTCTTTTATTTGAATAAATCTTGGAAGGACGCCTATATACCATGGCATTTTTTACATTGACTATATAGGTAATATAGATAATATAGATAAGGACTTTAAGCTGACGAGGCGCCTTCACCTGGCGTATGGGTCTTCTAGGCACCGGGAGGCTTGGCAGAAAGTTTAGCGAGAGGTTTATAGAAGCCCTCTTATTCCTTTCAGCCGCAACGTCCATCATCATCACTATACTTATCTTCTACTTCCTGGTCAGTGAGTGCCTGCCTGCCTTCCTGGAGATCGGCGTCTTTCAGCTTCTGATAGGGCAGAAATGGCACGCTGTAGGCAACATCTTCGGCATGGCCCCCCTGATAGTGGATTCCCTCCTGGTGACGGTTTTAGCCCTCTTTATAAACATCTCCATAGGTATTCCCCTAGCTATATATCTGGCAGAGCTGGCCGGTCCAAGAGAGAGGTCGGTGCTAAAGCCTGCCATAGAGCTTTTAGCGGGCGTACCCTCCATAGTCTACGGCCTTCTGGGAATTCTCATACTGGTCTCCTATCTTCAGGACCACTTCGATATGCTTAGCGGAAGATCCATGCTGGCGGGTTCTATCCTTTTAGGGATCATGTTCATCCCCCCCATCACCACCATATGTGAGGACGCCTTGAGGGCCGTTCCCAAGGAGTTCAAGGAGGGCTCCCTGGCCCTGGGAGCCACTAGCTGGCAGACGATAAGGTATGTGATCCTTCCGGCAGCGGCCTCGGGGATCACGGCGGCGATACTCCTAAATGTCGGAAGAATAGTTGGGGAGACCATGGCGGTTCTCCTGGTGGTGGGAAACATTGCCAGAATCCCCAGTCCCTTCTTCGATGTCTTTGAGCAGGGCGCCACCTTTCCCTCGGTGATAGCCGGGGAGATGGGCGAGGTGGCCCGAGGCTCTCTGCATTATCACGTCCTCTTTGCAGTTGGCTTCGTCCTACTGTTCATGGTGACCTTCCTGAGCCTCATGGCGGACCTGGTCAGAGCCAGGATTCAGAGAAAGTTCGGAGGATACTGATTGAAGCCAAATCCCTTTCTCATAGTCTCCCTGGCGGCCTCTTCCCTGCTCTTTGTGACCTCGGCAGCCTGTCTTCTCATGCAGCCCGACCTGGGTATCATCGCCCCTATATGGGGAGTGATAATCCTTGTCTCCATCACCTTCCTAGTAGCTTTCTTCCTTTGGTCTGGGAACCCAAGGAAAGTGCGGCCCAGGGCGAGTACACTCTTCTATCTGGTCATGGCCTCAGTGGTCCTCCTTATCGCCCTTGGAGGCGCTACCAATTCCAATTTTACCATAATGAGGCCTCTTGGCCTTGGAGCATCCTTTAGCTACAGTTTCCTCCTCTCCCTTTTGGCCATAGTAGCCGGGGTCTTTGGGGTAAAGGAGTCCTTGGAGGCCATGTACAACTACAACCAGAGGGGGCGTGAGGTGCTTATCTTTACGGCCATCAGGCTCTCGGCGGTAATAGCTCTCCTCATACTCGGAGGCATCCTGGCTGTGAACATCTACAAGGGCATATGGGCTATCAATTGGGAGTTCTTGACCCAGCCCCACAGAAGGCTTGGCCAGGAGGGTGGCATAAGCACGGCCATCGCAGGCTCCTTGTGGATGGTCCTCGGGGCCATGCTGGTCTCCGCTCCCCTGGGCATAGGGGCTGCCATCTACCTCAATGAATATTCCAGAAACCTCAGATTGAACCGATTGGTGACCATCGCCGTGAGCGTCCTGAATGGCGTCCCATCGGTGGTCTTCGGCCTCTTCGGCCTGGCCTTTCTGGTCACCTTATTCGGCACATCCCTGCTCTCTGGGTCCCTGATACTGGGCCTCATAAACATCCCCACCATCATGCTGACCAGCCAGGAAGTCTTGAAGAGCGTTCCTAACTCTCTGAGGGAGGGAAGCATGGCTTTGGGAGTCTCCAAGTGGCAGACCATCATCAAGGTGGTTCTTCCTGCCGCCATGCCAGGGATTTTGACTGGGATCATCATAGGCGTGGCCAAGGCCTCGGGTGAGACCGCTCCCATCATGTGGACTGCCGTGACCTTCACCGCCACTCCGGTGCAGATGATCTACGGTGTTATACCAAACATCTTCCAGCCGGTGAATAACCTTGATTACCATCTCCTAAATCTCATCTACTTCCTGGGAGCCTGGGATGTGGAGGGAAAGGCCTGGGGTACGGCCCTGGTCCTGTTGGCTCTGGTCCTGAGCATCAACATGCTGGCCATAGTGGTGAGAAACCACTATAGGAAGAGAATATCATGGTGAAAGGTAAGATCGCGTGGGAGATGCTTGAAGGCAAGCTTATAACGAGTTAGACCGTCCTTCATATCCCTGGATCTGAAAAGCCTAATTACCCTCCACAAAGGCACAAAGGATTAACTCAATTTTAATTGCATTATAGCCTTTTCGATATCTTGAGGATATGCATAAAAGGGGGCGTCTGACCTACTCACACGGCTGAAGCCTATGGGGTTCTGATGTTGGCCGAATCAAGTCAGAGCATCTTTTCCATGACATCTCTGTCTGCCTAGATCGGTCTACCATCATAGACTCCTTAGATCAGAGATTCTCTTTGTATGTCTAGGCGACTAAATGTGCGTGGTTGTCCATGAGGGGCTAACCCTGTAGCATGAAATACTGAAGCCACGTTGCAAAGCAACCAGTGTACCAGTTGGGAATTTAGTAGGCTTGGATGAATTATATAGTTAGCACGCAAAGGGCTCTACATCCTAGGACGAAAGTCCTGGGCGTCTCGTCCCTCTGCACTTCTTGGAGATCGCGAGACTAAATTAATACGTACAGTTGACCTTAACTTTGAAACTTTAAGCCCCTATTGGAAAATATATGTTAAAAGCCTTAAGATAGTGCAAAGTGAACTTGCCGTACCGCTTCCCCTTTCGCACAAATTGAAGTAGGAAATTTTACGGCCTTACGCCCTGGTGATGAGATCAGGATTAAGCTTGGCCCTGATAATCTTCGGTAGATCCCCCCAGAGGGCAAGTTTATCGCCTCTTATGACCAAAGCACCCTCAATCCCTGGCTTCTCTACCGCTTTGAAACAGTCCTCCAGGGGTCCGTCGGCGCTGACGGCGTTTCCAAGGGCCGTGGCAGCCGCATCTGCCAAGGCCGGGTCCTCAGAGATCACCAGGGAGGCATCGGCAAAGCCAAAGCTGATGGACGGCCCGACAGTCCCGCTGCTGGTGCAGATACCCAGGGGCTTGTTTCTGGGAGGAAGCTCCAGGGCCAGGTCTTTGATGGGCGACGACCCTGCATAGATGCCTATGATCGCAGGCCTATCGTTCAGTACGGATATATCTCCGCCATTGTCCACCACGGCATAGGTCGCCCCTTTTTCCATCATAGCCTCCAGGGCAAGCTTGGCTATGACTCCTGCCACCGCCGCCATGGGGCCTACGCCGAAGACGTTCGTGGCCTGGATCATCTGCCTGACGATATCAGGGGCGCCATGGTAAGGAAGGTCGTAGGGCTCCATGGTGAGCATGAAATAAGTGTCCTCCCTTATGAAGGCCTCCAGGTAACTTCTCTGCTCCCTGATGGAGACCTTGGCAGCCTCTATATGGCCTGCCTCCAGGGCCGAGATGGTGACTATGGTCTCCTTGAGCTGGAAGTGTTCCCTGATGATACTGGACTGCGCCATGTGATTTACTCCCTGGCGGCAGAGATCTGGGCTATGTCCTTGGCCTTGCCCCTGAGCTTTACCACAACTTCGTCCTCGTACCTCACGTCCAGCATCTCCCCTGCCTGGTAGAGCTTGGAGAGCTGGCTTAGGCCCTTATCTGAATAGGGAAGCCTGATCTGGAACTCCTTCAAGGGAGATAGACGCCTGGTTATGCGGTCCATGAGCTCCTCTAGCCCTTGCCTGCTGGAGGCGGAGACCAAGACGGGATTTGCGGCCAGATCTTTTATGAACTCCATCCTCTCCTCTGCCTCCTTCTGATTGAGGCGATCTGCCTTATTGATGACGGTGACTATGGGCGTCGAGGAGTTGCAGTCCCATAAAGCCTTGTGGGAGGCGGCCATCTTTCGCCTCAAGAGCTTAGGAGGGTCGCTTAGATCCGCCACCAGGAGAACGAGGTCGGCCTGGGATATTTCAGACAGGGTGGATCTGAAGGCCTTGATGAGGAAGTGGGGCAGGTCGTCTATGAATCCTACTGTATCCGTGAGGAGGATCTTTCTCTTGCCGGCCTTTACCACCCTGGTGGTGGGGGTGAGGGTGGTGAAAGGCTGGTCCTCGACCTGGACCTCGGCGCCAGTGAGGACGTTGAGGAGGGTACTCTTGCCGGCATTGGTATAGCCGGCCAGGGCCACCAGGTCAAAGCCAAGCTCCCTGCGCCTCTGCCTTCTGTCCATGCCCGTGGCCTCCACGTCCTTCAGGGCATCTTTTATCTTTGCAATCCTTCCCAGCATATCGCGGTAGGCGAAGTCCTCGTAGGCTCCGGCGCCGCCAAAGCCGGGCTGCTCTCCAAGCTTTCTGGCAGATAGGGCCCGCTTCACGTGAGGGGCGTCGTAGGTGAGCTTGGCCAGCTCCACCTGCATCTTTGCCTCCTTGGTGGTGGCCCTGGTGGTGAAGATTTCCAGTATCAGATTGAACCGGTCTATGACCCCCACTGGAAACTCGCCCCTTATGGTGACAACCTGGCCCGGGCTTAAGGGATTGTAGAAGATCAGCTTATCAGGATTATAGCTCAGGGCTTCATTGATCTTGCCCCGGCCTACCTGGTACCTGTGGTCTCGGCCTCTTCTCTGGGCGACCTCGGCCAGGACGGAGTAGCCTGCAGCCTCGGCCAGGCCCCTGAGCTCCTTCATCTTGTGGGGGTCTGAAGCCTGGTTGGGATTCTCTCTCATCATGAGCACCGCGGTCTTGCTGCCGTTCATCGTGGAACCCTCACATCAATGTCCAGAAGAACCTTTCGTTTGGCGAATCTTTCACACTTTAAAAAACTCAAAGTGTTGGCGTCGAGGTTCTTGATGTGATCTCGCCTCTAAGCCAATCCAGGGCCTGAACCGCCAGCTTGTTGCTCTCTCTGAAGATGCCAGCCTCAGCCTGGGTAAGGAGGCACCTCCCCAACCTCTTCGGATCGGTACTGACCGGGTTAGTCCATTCCATAAAGGGTTTTTGAACCACCGAAGACGTGGCCGATTCCCACCAGAGCGATGGGTCAAACTCGCTGCCCGTTGACCTCACCAGGGTGGCATAGCCCGAGTCCACCAGAATCCTGTTCAAGCAGGGCCTGGCTATGGGCTGCCCGTGGGTTCCTGAGAGATAGGCCACCCCAACCAGCCTGCCGTAGGAATCCCGGCTGGCTACATCATCTATGTCCAGGTAGATCCTCCTGCCCATCACCATGGCGGATGTTAGCTCCCAGGCCTGAACTCCCTTCTGGGTGCTGGCCTCGGGCACCTTTATCTCTGCCAGCACCACCCTCTCGTAGGCAGAGGCCATTCTGGGATCGGCCTTCTCCACGGCTATGTCCAGGGTGGACCCATCCACCACGTTGGTCACCTGGCCGTAGGCCTCATCGGAGGCTGCCGAGGCCTTTGCTGCCAGGAGCAGGGTAAGGAGCAGAAGAAGGAGGGCCTTGATCAACTCCCTATCCCTCCGAGATCCGACTTGACCTTGGCCAGGCGAGCCTTGGTCGCTTTTATGGAGCCCGATAAGGTAGTGGGGGCCGTCTCTGCTGGAGATCCGCCACCGCAGCAGCCCGTTGAATCGGCCTTGGCAGAGAGACCGTAACCTGCGGTCTCATCGATGTTTATGGCTACGGAGTCGTTCTTGGAGTAGCTGTAGACGAGCTTGGAGGGCCTGCTCAAGGGAGATAGGGCGGCGAAGGTCAAGCCGGACCTTATCGTCTCATTGGGCTTGAGCTCTACCTTGGCAAAGCCCTGGCCATTGTATCTGTTATAGCCGCTGCCGCTGTAGTTCCAGCCCCACTGATCCTGAAGGGTGAAGTTGCTGGAGCTGACCTGAAGCTTCTTTGTGCCGTTGTTGGTCACCCCCACGTCGAAGTTGAGGATCTTTCTCTTGGAGTCTTCCTTGGAACCTATCGGGCCATAGTACACGATTTTCACGGGCCCTGCGCTGGCGTTGATGGTGGTCTGAATATCTACGGAGAACTGAGGTCCCAAGCTGCTGTTGGTGGGCTGAACCAGAAGCTTCTTGGCTATGGCCTCCTTGGGCACTATGAACCCCAGGATGCGGCGGCTTGGCTGAAGATCCCTGCGGTAATCCCTCCTGGCTGGGTAGACCCTGTCATTGCCATCCACCAGGGTATAGGATGCATTTATCAGCCCAGAGGTGTTGGTCGAGATCAGGCTTGAATCCACCTCTAGCAGGGCACTCTCCTCCGCGTTCACGTCCCCGGGATTGAACTGCTCCTTGAAGACGCCAAAGACTACACAATCTACATCGCCGTTACTCCCTATCAGCGGATACCCCTGGACTGTCGTCACTGCCAGGGCCAGGATAAGGATTATAGCCTCCGATCTCATCTACAATTTACCTCCAATATGATGGCCATCCTATAGAGGACCTAGGAAGCCACTGATGTGGTTTATTCTTGGCTGACTTTTCATAACTTCCTAAATATTGCAATGAGATGTTTGCCTTTATAAAATCATCGCTCCACTAAAAAGACCTGATAGGCCCGAGGAGTTTCCCGGACCAAACGCTTATCACTTGCCCTTGAGCTTTGCCTTGACCTTGGCCAGCCTATCCGCCATGCTCTCTGCAGCGGGGCTTGTCGAGCTTGTCGAAGAGGCGACCCCCGCGGGAGCCACACTGTCAGTGCCCCTCGATCCCTTCGGGAGATCAGCGATCTCGTTCTTCTTGGCGAGGGCCGGGTTCTCAAGACTGATCGTCTGAGAGGCAGCCTTGATGCCCTCACCGGTTGGAGCCAGGGTTTCCGCAGGTGCCGGAGCCATCTGGAGCGTCGCAGCTTCCTGGGACGTAATCTGGGCAACCGGAGCCAAAGCTACCTGAGTAGCATTGTGGCTGCTGCCCACCATCTCCTCTGTGAGCTGGCCGTAGTCCTTCCTAAAATCGATGGCTATGGGAGAGCTGCCGAAGGCATCGAAGACTAAAGCTCTGGGAATGCTCAGTGGCGAGAGATCGGTAAAGCTGAGCCTCACCCTTATGGCCTTGTCGGCCTCTATCACCATCGGGCTGAAGCCGTACTCTGTGTAGTAATCCCAGCCGTTCTGATCCAGGAGGGTGAAGTTCTCGGGGCTCACTGGGATGCTTTTAGTCCCATTATTGCCAAGGCCTATCTCGTAGATATAGGACTCGCGTTCGGCCGATAGATCGTAATCCACAACCCCGTAGTACCTTATGACCAGATCACCGTTGGATTCCTTGGGAGTCTTCCACCAGTTGATGGTGATAGGTGCCCCAGATGCCGGCACCGCCTTGAAGAGCTTGAAGACGCGGACTGCCTTGGGGATCACGAAGGCCTGGATGCTGCGTCCTGGCTGAAGCTGCTCGGATAAAGTGGAGTCGGCTGTGTACAAGATATCCTTATCGTCCATGACCTGGTAGGTCACATTATCTGGAGTGGTAATCCCCACATCCACCTTTAGGACCGAATCCTGGCTGGAGTTATCCAGAGGTCCCTTGATGAACCCGAAGATGGTGCAGTTGGTGGCACCGTTGCCGCCCTGAAGTGGGTATCCCTGGGCCACGCCAAGGGCAAACAGCGCAGTCAATGCAAAAGCCAATAATTTCATGTATTACCCCCTAAGTTCGCCTATTCATGGCTTGATATACTACTATCTGGCTTCTATACGGTTATATACAGTTTACTAAGATCCCAAGGTATCTCGGGGCTAAATCGGTTAGGTGAATTAATAAAGTGACGTCTATGGCGGTCCCGAAGATATAATAAATAGTATACTGCGCGAGGGCCCGTCTAAGGAATGCCTTTTAAGCCCCTCTCCACCCTGCCTATCCCACGGCATTCAGCGTAGATTTTTAAGACTGTTGGATGATAAAAGAAGACGAGGTTCCTTAATGGCCAGGCAGAGCAGGTACAGCAAATCCAACCACCTTGGAGATGTCTCTGTAGATGTATCCTGATGGGACCCTCACCATTCAGGGGAGGTGATTGCCTCCATGGTGGAGAACGTGGAGATGAGGGGACTCAGGATGCTTAGGGCCAAAAGCGGCGAGAAGGCCCTGTAGAAGATCAAGGAGATAATCTCTGCCGGGGCGCAGGTCATGCACGACTCCTCCACCACATTGATAGAGATAGGCTTTGAGGCGTATCTCAAGAGTGGTGAGCTGATTGCCTGCAATGCTCTAGCGGCATCAGGATTGGAGCCTGGCCTTACGCCATCAAGCATCTGATACTAATGAGAACGTCGCTGAGCTTTACCACTATCCTTACCCACATAAAAGTGGCTATCTTGGAAGATAAAATCTTCTTTAGTCCAGGATTTAGTTTAGGATTAAGCTCAGGATTATATCCTCAGCTTCGATTCCAGGATAAGAACGCTATGAACTGGGGGGTTGGCAAAAATCAGGGGTGTATGTGGTAGGAGAAATGGGATTCGACTTTTGCCATCCATTATTTAAGATATTCAGCGAATAAATATTCTGTGCATAACGATGACACGCGCAAAAGGCACGTCTAACTTCCACGCAAGACTTCGTTAATATACAGTTCTAGATGAACGTGAATATCATATAACAATTACATGTCGAGAAAGATTTCGATCTTTCTCATCAAACACCTTACACACTGATTATCTTACACACTGATTATATATCCAAAGGCCTTTCATCCTCATTTATGAGCGGTAAATTCAAGGGCACTCTTGTAGGAGAAGCCTTAATTGGAGATGGGGCTGAGGTGGCCCACATAGATCTGGTAATAGGTCCTAGCGGAAGCGCCGTGGAGCAGGCCTTCATCTCAGCCCTGGCATCTCCGGCCGCAGGCCATACGCCCCTTCTGGCGGTTCTGGAGCCCAACCTTCCAGCCAAGCCATCCACCCTTATGGTCAATAAGGTGACCATCAAGAACGCAGGGCAGGCGATCCTCATCTTCGGCCCGGCCCAGGCTGCAGTAGCCAAAGCGGTGATGGACTGCGTCTCAGAGGGGACCATACCGATGGACCAGGCCGATGACCTCTTCATCATAGTCTCGGTCTTCATAGAGTGGGATGCCAAGGACAAGAAGAAGGTCTATGACTTCAACTACAGAGCCACCAAGCTGGCCCTGGAGAGGGCAGTCCAAGGCCAGCCCATGGCTCAGGACGTTATAGCTAGGAAGGACTCGGCAAAACATCCCTTTGCCTGATAACATTCCTTAAAATCCTTTAAATCTCTTTTCGATTTTTACATGCTCGACCTATTATATCTTTAAACTCAAACCAAAGGCCTTCGAATAAAACTTCCATTAAATTATAAGTAGAAATGGCCGGCGAGCGGCGGGAGCTGCCCGCCGGCAGGGTAAAGGAGGGGTTGGCAAAAGTCAGGGTGTAGGAGGGAGGAAATGGTTTTCGACCTTTGCCGTAATATAAACCGACATTCAGCGAATATAAGGATTTCGGTTCACGTTGACCGACGTAAAATGATCGATGTAACATAAGCCAAAAACACCAAGTTGTTCGCCCATAGAAATGATTAAAGAGGCTCGGATCTATCTTGATCAGAGAGGAATTTATTGAATGGCAGAGGTCAGAAATAGCAAGGCTTAATGGCAAGGCTTTTTTGAGCTAAGCTTGATGACTCGGTTGGCATCCAGATCTATAGTAGGAAAAATAAAAGGAGGGGGGAACAAAAGTCAAGGGTATAGGAGGGTAAAGAGAGAGATTGACTTTTGTCAAAAACTCATTACGACGTCCAACGGATATAAATCTTTTGGTTTAAGTCAATCGGCGTATAAAGGCATAAGGTCTTCTAGGCAGGATATGCTTGGCTTATCCCTGGCGCCATACAGATATAAAGGCGCTATATTCCACGGCCTTTCATATGACCAGGCTGCTTAGATCGCTGGCCTCCTTTTTGCCCAGCATCAGAAGCTCTGCTCCGGTCCCCCTGCCGCCCCCAGATCCAGGTGAAAGAGCAAGGCAAAGTAATTGTTTAATCGTTATAGATATAAATAGGTTCCTCCAAAAAAAAGCTACGCTTCGGCCTCCTTGATCTTATCTACAAAGCTGCTCCACCGCTTGACGTCCTCTACCTTTCGCCTTATGGTCTCCTTCTGAAGATCCGTGCACTCGGTGCTCTTGAGGCGATCCTTCAAGTCAACCAGGGCCCTCACAACTCCTGTGGCATCATTGTACAAATCCCTGGCCTGGGGATGGGTTAAAGGAGCTCTGTAGAGGGCATCTTCATCCTTCCGTTCCCTGGCCTCCAGGAGATCTATGAGCTCCCTCACCAAAATTCTATCCTTATCGGGCAGCTCCTTCTCGCTGACCAGCCTCCATATCAGGTGGTGGAGCTCTACGGACCCTTCGTGGTTCACGTGGACCTCAGGAGGTAAATCCTTCTCGGTCTGATGGAACTTTTCAAGCTCCGAGTCCAGCTGACCTCGGTCCACCTCCAGGAGCTCGGGGGACTTGACTCCCATCCAGCACAGGACCCTGTGGAGATTGGCGATGAGCTTCCTCCTCTCGTCCTCGGTCAAGTAATCATCGATGCCCTTCGAGGCTGCGCCCGCGTCCATGATATCGCCTGCCATGTTCTACGTATAGATAATCATATTTAGATACTTAAAACTGATGGAGACTGAAAAACCCCCTAGGAAAGATCCAAAGAGATCGGATCTTGGGCTAACGAAGGCTTAAATTACATCGACACATAAACTAAATAACATTTGCAGATTGTTTATGGATGTACTACCGAGACTAGCAATACCTACAGGGGACTTATGCCGGGAGAAATCTTTGAAAGATAAAGGCGGTAGTGGAGGAGCATGGCGATATAGCCCCCCATGGCAGGAAGGTGGATGATGCAGCCAGGGCGCAGGATATGTATGGCTTCACAGACCGTGAGGTGGATGCCTGGCTCTCTGCCAGGTGCTTCTCTGCCCAGACAGCCTACGACCTGTCCAGGGAGGGGTTCAGCCACGAGCAAACCTCCATTCTCACCGATGCCTGGCTGGGCAATTATAAGGACCCCATCGGCTTCAAGGTATCCAAAGGCGATCTGAGCATCTCAGGGGCCCTGGAGGCAGGAAGATACGTCTAAAAGATATGTTTTGGTTAACATAGATATCCCTCGCCTTATGTCTCCTTATTTGTATGCCTGAAGCCTTGGTCTCGCCAAGCACCTAGCTGGTGCTGGATCCCAGGTGGTTGGATAGCCCACGGGTCGCCCTTGAAGTAATCATCTAATCCTCGAAAGATGATTATATAAAAATAATAGCGTATTTATTGAAATATAGATGGGTAGATAGACCATAGCAACCTCATTCTGCCACCTACGTTGATTTATTACTATAGTATATGACCCAAAGATCTCGATTGACAGAAGCTAGATGAACTAATCGTTGATTTTTATATTGCCAGTCGAATAGCTGAAAGCAATCTCCGGCACATGATCGGATGGCAAGCAATAACTTGGCAGGGGTACCCATCTTCCAGGCACAAAAGTTAACTAATCCTACGGCTAAAATGGGCCCGTGGTGCAAAGATGGCTTTTGAGGACGAGCCGAGCTGCACTTGTGGCTCTTGCTTTTCGTCCCCTGGGCATCCCAAGGAGGCTTTGAGGTGAAGAGGTTCGATAGTTTGCTGGAGGACGATATAAAGAGCTACAAAGGCAAGTTCAGCGATCTCATTCATCAGGCCCCGGCCCTCTACAGGCTCATGACCAGGCTTCTGGATGACCCGGCCTTGCCTAAAGGCATGTCTCCGTTGGTGATAGCGGCCATGGCCTACTTCATAAAGCCGGGGGACATAATACCTGAGGAGAATCTGGGCCCAGCCGGTTACGTGGATGATATATTCCTCTGTGCCTTTGTGGCTGATCGGGTCAGAACGGATTCAGAAGATAAAATACTTATAAGGAATTGGGACGGCAAGGTGCCCGTGATCTCTCTCATAGACAGGATCCTTTCCAGCGAGAATGAGCTCATAGGTAACCAGCGGGAGAGCATAATGCAGTACATAGGGTACGAGGAGCTGGATACAAAGGCCTGAAATTCATGCATTTAGTCCAGTCCAAATCCCATTAGCCTAAATTCTGTTCTAACGCGGATCTATCGCCCAAATCAAGAACTGCAATGAGGGAGGCCAAGTGGATTGCCCTCACCATCTCAGGCAGAGGAAAGGGCCCGTGGCTCAGCCCCAGGTGATCCCCTGAGGACATCTCCACCTTCATCCTGAAGGCGATCTCTCCCCAATCAATGCATCCATTCAGCCTTGGCTTTCTTCCGGTCAGGGCTCCGAGATAGCTGTTAAAGGCCAATTGTATGGCAGGCTCAACCGAGGAGACCTCGAAGGCCTCTCTGGACCTGAAGTAGCTTCCTATCATCAGGCAGAGGCTTAAGAGGTGCTCACCTATTGCCTGCTGAAGGTCCCCCGTCGATGCCCTATCCCTGACCTCCACGTGCTCGAAGTCGGCCAGGCCCGAGAGGCGCAGGTTGGGGTACTTGCAGGACTCAGCCCAGGATTCTAGTCTTCCCACTACCCTTCTGCTCCAGTGGTAAGCTCCGCCGTCGGGCCTGGAGGGCGAAGCCTCTCTCCTGTGAAAGAGCGGTATAAGAGACCTGTGGATCATTCCTCTCGCAGTAATCCTTCCCAGATCCGAGGCGCAGCCTTCCAGCCCTCTTTGAAACTCGCCATCTTTGAGCCTCGGATCGTTGAGGTAGATGAAATAATCCCTCTCTGCGGTGTAAGCGAGAACACGACAGCCAGAGGCCCCAAGGGCCTTCTTCAGATCTGAAGATAGGCCCTTCAACTCAAAGATCCCACCCAAAGGCTCGGGGATGCTGCCCCGAAGGCCCAACTCTACCATATACTTTTGAATCGAGGCCTCCCAGGAGAGCTTTTCCTCATCTTCTGGCTTGGAGGGGAACTTGATGGCCAAGCAGCCGCCATTTATGGCGAAGACCAGGGTTCTTCCCATGATCCTGGGCGCTCCCGTCTCAAAATCTCCTAACCCGGAATCTTCTGCCCCAAAGGCCATGAGGAGGTCTCCTAAATCCACGGCCTCACACGACGGCATGGGTACAAGCCTCGGAGGATGGAAATCGATCTCCCCGTGGCCTCGAATGACCCTGGAGATATCGTCGAAGCCTGAGTTCTCCATTGCAGTCACGGCGCCATCCATAAGGTGGACCCTGAATGAATAGAGCCTGGATAGGTATTCAGGGGAGATGGGATTTCTGCAGGAGATTGGACTTTGAGGTGAAACGGGGCTTTGCCCCTTCCCACTCCAGACATCCAGAGCCTTCCTGACCCCTATGGCCAGAGCCCAGGATGAAAGCTGGCGCTCGTAAAAAGAGCGACTTTTTAGCTTATCTATTAGAAAAGAGAAGGACGGCTCTTCATCCCTCATCAAGGCCTCTGCAACCCTCTCATCCCCTGAGGCCAGAAGGCTGAAAAGGCGCTCTCTATCCTTTATCCCAGGAAGGCCTTCGTGTAGGCCACATATATTTATTAAAGCTATAGAGGCCAGCCTTCTGAGGTAACGGCTCTGGCCTTTAAGGAGCTGCTCCAGGGCAGGTGTCGCTTCAGGACATCCCAGGGACCCCAGGGCTTCTACAACCTCATGTCTGATGGCTGGGCACCTGCCATCTAATGCGGTGAGAAGGGTTGGCATCGATCTTCGGCATTTTAGAATGCCCAGGCTCCTGGCAGCAGCCTTGCGAAGCCTATGGTCCTCTTTCTCATCCAGAAGAACTCCTTCCAGGATATTGGCCTTGGATTCTGCGGTCTTAGGACTTATCCCACTGGATCTTCCCAGTGCCTGGGCTGCGCTCTTTCTTGCATACCAGGGCAACCGTTTATCTAGGAGAATCTTCTCGGGATCGTCCCAGCCCTCTCCCATAGAAACTATAGTTTCGGCTTAAAGGACTATTAAGGGTGTTGGGCCGCAGCAGGATCCTGGACCGAAATTTATGAGACAGGACTCCCTGGGACTGGGCTTCTTTTGGAGTCCGCAGGTGAATATGGCCTTCTAAGCTGTCTTCCACACCTAAGGCAGGTCTCTGTTATAATCCCATCTTTTAGCCTCACCCTTCGGGCCGAAGGAGGAAGATAGGAACCACAGTGCTTGCAGAACTTGGCCTTGAGATGCCGGGGCATTCTTATTCTCATCCTGGTGCAGATCCTCCTGGCTATCCCCACATACCTGTCGCTTCTCTCAGTATGGGTCCCGTACTCCTCATCGGCCAGGGAAAAAAGCATCTCAATTCTTTGCCTGGAGATCTCCCTGGCCTTGAACGCATCCTTTCTCCTTCTCACCCTCTGAAATAGGGCTGCCATGGTATAAAACGTATTTCTACCAGGAGGTACAATCGGTGTTCAATGCAGAAGAAGCCCCTAACCATCGTGCCGGAGATGGAAGAGTACATCCGGTCCAAGACCTCAGATCAGAGGATCGCCACTACATGCGAAGGCCCTCTAATCTTCTCGGTCAAGATCAGCCCACCTAAGCCCACCGACCTGGTGATCCAGGTGGGAGAAAGAAAGCTCTATATCTCAGCTCTCCAGGCGCCGTTAATTAAGGTCGTGGATAGCAGACTTCTTCCTAGGTGCGCCCTGGTTAAGTGGGGAACGCATTAGATTCTTTATTTAGCAAAAAATGAACCTTTGGTCATGATCCTAATCAGGAGGGATCCGGCACGGGTCTCCAAAATCCATCTGGGCGCGGGGATAGCTGAGGAGACGTAACAACCGACAGGGATATATAAGGAGGCTTAACAAGTCTGTGCCTCCTATTAGATCCTCTTTTGTTCGCTTATGGCCAAACTCGTTCTCATCCCTTAACTCGAAAGCCCACCTGGGATTCTAATTATCATTGGTTGGGTGCGATATAAAAATTATAGGCTGAACGAACCTGAAAGACAGGGTAACGAACGCCTCGGATACCCAGGGATTTTCGAAGATCCTCCCCAACATTGAAGGGTCAAAAACGTTCTTTCTTCGATAAAAACCATTCAGATAGTTCAATTACATTGGTGAGGCCGCATTCCATCTTGTTTATCAGTTTCTGATTCTTTAAAGATAGCAGGATTCCAGAAAGGGATGATTTCGCCATTTTAGTGATGCGCCTCTAGATCCGCCTGGATCATAGTGCCGCCTGCCTCAATCAGGGTCTGCATCACGGCCTTCATCTCGCTGATCATATCGATCTTTACAGGCGGCGATGATTTCAAGGGTTCCAGAGAAGAGACGGGCGTGAAAGATGGACTAACACTGAGGAGAGAGGATCTAGCAAAGGAGCCGTCTGAAGGAGATTCTAGAGATAAATCGGTACCATGGGAGGCAAGATCATTAGAGGGCATCTCTAAAATGTTATCCTCCACCAAAAGGGGGATCGATATAAGACGCCTCAGCAGGCGTAGCATCCCCTTCTGAGGGAAGCGCTTCAATAGATGGCGCATCAGCATGAGGGCAAACTGCACCTAACTGTTATATTTCGGCCTTACTGCCATCTTTACTTTCGCCATCCTTGCCATCATCGGTATCAATCGCGGAGGGCCGGCTGCGGCTCCGCCTCTATTTCGCGATAAAGGCCAAGGCTGCTCCCAGGGCCAGAAGGAGTATGATTCTCAGTATTCAGTAAAGATCGCTGGGGAGTCTCTGGACATCGGCCCGCGAAGCCTGTCCATATCCCGGTGGCTCCATATGCCTTTGACCAGGCGGATGATTTTCAGGTTGGTGGAAGCGGTGCAGGAGGTAGATAATCCATAGGCGGTGTACATGCTTGTAATCCTTGATCAAGGGGAGAGACCGCGGGCTGGTAGGGAACGGGGCATAGCTTATACCCAAGGGTCACTTCCGGGTTCTTGATATTATACCCTTGAATGTCCGCCACCAGAGTCCCATTGAAGGTGGTAACGAAATGGGTAAGCCCCTTAATGGTATCGACATCTTTCAGCTCTACGTTCCATGACAGGTAGATATCAAGGTAGTAATGGCCAGGACAGTCCTGGCACGACAGGTGAATGATCCAGAGATCTCCATCTTTATGAGTGAGTTCATCGGCAATAACCTCAAGTCTGGTATTGCTGGTATTTGTACTGAGATCCCTTAAGAAAGCCCAGCTCGCCCACATCGCGGACATATCCAGTAATAAAGGCCTTGTCTACCGTGTCCAGGTAGATGTTGTGGGTAAGAGTCTCCTGGGCTGAGGAGTTCAAGGCGCTTCCTTCTCCAGGGACAATATCTATAGAGGTGAATGCGGCGAGATATAAAAGCATAATCAGTACCCTATGGTCTAGTGCCGTCCTATACATATCCTCTCGCCCCTAAGTTCCGTCTCTCTCTACTTAGTATCTCAGTTCCACGAATATAGGGAATGGATCGAGTTTTTTAATAGGCCATCTAGACAGTGAGTGTGTCTAACACGCTAAGGTTAATTTAGTACCAATTTAAAAAGAATCAAAGGATCCTGTATATTTCGAATGTAAAAGCGCTGGGACACAAGGATTTACGATGAGCCCATTTCAAAACTATTTATA
>Ga0181520_10004234_pt1 | contig 24266 bp, 16 predicted proteins | sample PEATcosm2014_Bin_29_FD_132451 | JGI IMG/M metagenome (GOLD analysis project Ga0181520, IMG submission 132451) | Peatland microbial communities from MTU Mesocosm Facility, Houghton, MI, USA - PEATcosm2014_Bin02_30_metaG | ecosystem: Environmental > Terrestrial > Soil > Wetlands > Peat | place...
AGTGGCATCTACCGCTATCGCAGCGGCCAGGTCTACACTCCCTATCAACCAATCGATCTCGATGCGAACACAGGCGACACCAGCTTCTGCGATGGGGCCTTCAACCAGGACGTAACTGGGATTGATAGCTGTCGGGTTGTGGTTTCGAACAAAAACGCTCCGATCAATACGGTTGCCTACCTGAATTCGTACACGGGGGGTCAGAACCCTACGCCGGGGCCGACCCAGGGAGCGCCGCTTCCGGGAACGCCGGAGTATGTGATCTATGGGAGCGACGGTTTCAATAGCGACACCTCGGTGTACCCCACCGGTGTCTATTCTCCCGGCACGCCCGTCGATCCCAAAACCACGCACTGGATCATCAACAACCAGGCCTACGCGCTTTCGGTGAACAATCCCTATCCGGGTTGGAGCAGAAGCTTGCTTCGCGGGCAGCCCTACAGCGATTTCGACGCAACCATTGTGAAAACCTTCCCCATCGCTGAGCACGTGAACCTGCAACTGTCCATGGCAGCCTACAACGTGTTGAACCAGCAGTTTCGCGGAGTCGGCAATGCCTTCGTGGGAGCAAGCAACTTCACGAGCAACGCTGAGAACACTTCGGGCAGCGTATCCGGCTCGGCCTCGGGCAATCGATTCGTGATTCTGGGGGGCAAAGTCGTCTTCTGATAGCTCGATGCGCAACCTTGCATTCAATCAACGGCGGCGTCTCCGCGCCGCCGCCGCCCAAAACTCGCTGAGAGCATCGCTGCTGCTTGACCTTGCGCCGCAGTTATTCACAATCCTGATTCCAATTAAATTTTTGTGACCAACGGCGCTCGCCCCGTGACCGACCGCCATGGAATGGATTTGTGACGGCTGATTCGCGGTGCGGGATGTTCCTGTAACTCATTCAAAGTAAATAACATTGGATCATAATCAAAGTCGAATGCGTATCAGCCGTATCTGATCGGCCATGTCACCGGCCGTCCCCGAATCACGATCTCACAACCGGAGAAGACCAATGATGCTCCTACAAAGCCGTCGTCGCCGCGCCTTTGCCATCAGCCTTGCGTCCTGCTGCGTCTTGTTCTCCGCACCGACGAAGATACTTGCCGACCCAGCTGCCGCCGACATTCCCTCCCCCACGGTTGCGCCCGAGCCTCGCAACGTTGACCAGCAAATCAAGCTCGCCAGCGATTACCTTGCTGGCCACGGCGTTGCGCAGAATTTGAAACTTGCAGCTTATTGGTACGAGAAGGCCGCAGGCGCCGGAGATCCGCGCGCGGAACTGCAGATCGGTTACTTCTATGAGGCTGGCATCGGCGTTCCCAAGGATCCGGCGCGCGCTGCACACTGGTATCAGCTCGCAGCCTCCGGAGGACTGGTTCGCGCAAAGGTGAATCTTGCCGTGGCCTACTTGTGGGGCACAGGAGTTCCGACCAACGAAAAGCTGGCTCTAAAACTATTGAATGAAGCTGCCGGCGCAGGCAGCGGACTGGCAGCTTGCTATCTCGGAGATTTCTATGCCTTCGGAATCGGTGTGCCTGTGGATCAGGCTGCCGCCGAGCGTTGGTATCGGAGGGGTGCAGGTCTACACGATCCTTTGGCGGAATTCGATCTGGGCACGCTCCTGTTCAACGGCCCAAATCACACACGCGACCTGAGCGCTGCCGCGTCCTTCTTCCGCGAATCGGCGGCGTCAGGCTATGTTCCCGCAATGCACAGCCTGGGACTGCTTCTGGTTCGCAATCCCGCGCTTGCCCGATCCCCTGGCGAGGCAACAGAACTTCTCAACCAGGCGGCAAATGCAGGCAATTGGAGGTCGTCAATGCTGCTCGGCGTCCTGGCGCGCGACGGCAACGGAGTTCCCAAGGATAGCAAGGCCGCGTACTATCATTTCCGCGTTTCTTGTCTGCAAGGCGGGGACGAGGCGAAGAAGCTCCTTGCGACCGACCTGCAGCTCCTTTCGGCCAGGCTGGGTTCCTTTCAGTCCCAGACCATCGGTTCCGAAGCTGAGCAATGGTTTTCACAGCACCATTTCGCGCTTGCGTTCGTCGATAGAGAGGGAGAGACTCGGGACGGGTTCCCCGTGCTTGCCTTGGGAGATCCTGGAGACGGTGAGCACGCGGCGCAATTGCTGACATCGCCCGACAATTAGCGGCGGCACGGTGCCGCTGCGCTGCGAACTTGATGGGGCGGCCCCGTTTTCTCTCAAGGTTTCACTACACTGGCGGTTTTGCGCCACGACCCTGCTTTTTTAGCGGAATTGCTGCGATTGATCGACAAATCGGTGACAATGCAATCAACGCCAATCTTTCTGGTACGGAGGCAGGTTCGTGTCAACACCCAGGACTTCTTGGGCACATTCCCGGCGCAGCATCGCAGCGGCTGATTCTCCGGTCCGATCGGTGCTGACGCATCCGGTCGTTTTTGTTGCAGCGTTCACGCTCATCGGAGTCCTGTTCGCCGCGCAGGCGTGGCTCCAGCTTTTCCAGTCCGGCTATCGCATCAGCGCCGCCCTTGTCGTCGGGTCCTGGGGGTCGCAGTATTTCATTTGGGGAATCATCTCGTGGGTGCTTTGGCGCCTGTACCGGCCCTTCATCCAGAAGGCAAGCGCCCTCCAGATTTTGACTATCGTATTCCCGGTTAGCCTGGTTACGTGCTGGATCCAGGAGATGATTTGGGTCATCTTTATCCGCACAGTACCCGTCGACCGGCCGCCCATGCCCTATTGGCAAAGGGTTTCATTCAACTTCAAAGGTGACCTGGTGGAGAGCATGGTCATCTTCTGGGGGGCGTTCTTCTTCTTTCGCGGCTTCGGCTACTATCAGCAGTTTCGTGAAAAGGAGACTTTCGCCGCCCGGCTTGAAGCGCAATTGGCCAACGCGCAAATTGCGGCGTTGCGGATGCAGCTGAATCCGCACTTCCTCTTCAACACCATGAACAGCATCTCCAGCCTGATGCGGAGCGACATTGACGCCGCCGACTCCATGTTGGAACAAATGAGCAGCCTGCTCCGTATGACATTGGAACGAAGAGACGTTCAGCTCATTCCCCTGCACGATGAAATCGAATTCATTGAGACCTACCTCGCTATGCAAGACAGGCGCTACACAGGGCGAATCACTCGGACACTCTCCGTCGATCCAGAATTGCATGACGCATTGGTTCCAGCCATGATTCTGCAACCGATTGTCGAGAACGCTTTTGTCCATGGATTGTCGAAACTGAATAGGGGCGGCGAATTGACGGTTGAGGTCTCCAGGCACGGCGACCACATAAGAACCTGTGTCACGAACAGCGGTATCGGCCTCTCGATTGACACGAATGGTTCCGGCGCCGGCCATGGCGTTGGATTATCCAACGTGAAAAACCGGCTGCGCCTGCATTACGGAGATGATGGTTCTTTCCTGATCAGCGAAGTAGATCCAGCCCGTGTGCAGGTTTCCATTGAATTTCCGCTCCAGCTCTCACAGCCCGCTCTCGAAACTGTCACAAGGTTCGGTGTGTGATGATCCACGCAGTCATCGCAGATGACGAAGTCCTGGCGCGCCAGAAACTGCGCCAATTGCTTCGCGACGAAAACGACATCGAAATCGTTGGCGAGTCTGCTACCTCCCTTGAGACCATCGAGTTGGTGCGCGCCGCTAATCCCGAGCTCTTGTTCCTCGACATCCATATGCCCGGCATGGATGGATTTGATGTCGTGGGAGCGCTCAGCGACCAGCCGGCAAATCCGGTCCCCCGCGTCATCTTCACCACGGCGTACGACCAGTACGCGGTTCGCGCATTTGAGGTGAATGCCGTCGACTATCTCTTGAAGCCATTTACGCGCGAACGGCTTTGCGCCGCGATTCAGCGTGTCCGCGAGCAGTTCGCTCTGCCGCAACAAAATGCCGCCTCGGGCAGTGGCTCCGCCTCGGCTCTCAACCTGTACACCAATCGCATTGTCTTTAAGTCTCGCGGGCGCATTCTCTTCCTCCCCGTCTCCGATATTCGCTGGATCGGCGCCGAGGGCAACTACGTCCGCCTTTGCACGGCTACTGAAACACATCTCCTGCGCGAGACCATGGCGCACTTGCAGGATCGTTTAGACCCTCGAGGATTCCTCCGCGTTCATCGTTCTTTCATCGTGAATCTGAAGTATGTAAAGGAAGTGCGCAGGGAAACGAACGGCGACTCCGTGGTCATCCTCGACAACGGCCAAAGAGTCGCAATGGGCCGCAGCTACCGTTCGTCCCTCGGGGATCGCCTCCATCGCTCCTGATCTTTCCGTTTCTTGAAGAGCCTGTCCTGTTTCTACGGGTGATTCATTCGCTCGATCTGCATTCTGGCGAATGTTCCTGGCCGTTCGTCACGCCAGCTCGGCGATCCAACCCTAAATCCCTCTATTGGAAGGCGAGGCTCGCGAATCTACTGAATGGAAGAAGCCGGGAGCTTGCATCAGTTCGCCGGTCTTCATCCATATACGCGGCTCCTCCCGGCTGGCTGCGATTCGTCCCGTCGGAGATTGTATTCGTCACTCCGCAGGACCATGCGCACGCTTTGGACTGCAGCGTGCACGTTTTAAGAAGTGAGGTCATTGTCGTGTTAGAAACCCTGGAAGCTCCCCCGGAGCAGCCGGCGCAGAGGCTTCGCCTATGCGTCCTTCCCGTATCTCGGCCAGTCCCGGCGATTGCCTTATCGGTCGCGGTAGACGCGGATGCGCGCCGCATCTCACAGGCTTTGACCGAACCGGAATACCTCGAAGCATGGATCTCGTTGCCCAATCACTCGAAAGATTCGCGAATCATCGCCTCGAAGAGCGCGGATGGCTACCGCCTCGACCAGATCCGTGCCGGCTGCTCCATCGCCAGCTTCGTCGGCTCATTCCTCTTTTGTCATCAGCGCAAGATACGCCTGTCATGGCGCGACGTAGCTGACCCCGGGATGACAGAAACCCTGGTCGATTTCCGCATTCGCGGCAACTTCGCGAGCAGCATTCTCGAACTGCGCCACACAGCTCTCCCATCCGATAGAGAATTCTTCTGGTATCAGCAGCTTTGGGGCGTCTCGCTCGCCAGGCTCGCAACGATCTTGCGCTCTGCATAGTCGCGGCAAAGCACTCGCGCAACGTTCACCGCAAATTCGACACCCACGAATTGTTGTTGGCAAGCGGGCTGTGCAGCGCCCGCTTATCGAACTGAAGCGCTGCTGAATGACGCTAAAGTTTCTTCTGGTTGGCAAAGGTAACCGGTTCCAAGGTCACCGAAGCCACATTGCCGGCGGAATTGCCGCTAAATGACGCAAAAGTTTCATTGAGTCGGAAAAGGTAACTGGCCTCAACGTCACCGTAGCAACGTTGACAGCGACCTTATTACAATCCACGATTCATAGTACGTTTCATGAATTTAAGGCCGCGTCATTAGCTTATCCGTAAATCTCAACTACGAGAGGGATCAAATATGAATAACCTAGCTCTGAGGCTGTATATCAAAGTCCAGAATCTGGCAACCAACGAACACGGCCAGGATTTGGTCGAATATGCGTTGGTTGTCGCGTTTATTTCACTGGCTGTCATCACCAGCGTCAAGGGCGTTGCTTCCGCCGTAAACACTGTGTTCAGCAACGTCAGCAACTCGCTGTAGTAGTGCCGGCTCAACTATCGGCCATAAATTGCTGAAGGGGTTCGGGGGCTGACCCCCGGGCCCAGCAGCGCGGTCACATATCAGCGTATCCGCACAACAGCCACATGATCCGCGCGCACCGTTGTCTTTTGCGCATCACGAATTGATGTTCATATTTCTTCACGTTGGCTCTGCCTTTTCCGGAGGGTCTTGATTATGCGAAGGCGGTATGCCAACCATTGATCAGAGTGGTCTGCATTTGTCGTCGCGTTTTCCGAATCAGAATGCTATTTGGAGAGGCCAACGCGCCGCATCAGATTGTCGAAGTGCGGATCGGAACGCTCTCACTCCACGAACATCTCTTTTCACCAGCGCGCGTGTGTCCGCAGTTTGAAGTGGACAGTCTCCTCGATGAGTGGATTATCGCCATTCACACGGCGACTGAAATCTGGGCTCCATGGATCTCTCATGCTTGGGAGTTCCGAGCGGATCACTGGCTACCCGGGCGTTACTGGTCGGAAACGGAAGGATATCCAGATCAAAGGGGCGTCACGGCAAGTTTCGTCGAATGCGGCTATCATCCCATTCGCGACAACGCAAGACTTCACAATGTTTTACTCACGCTCTACTACCTTTAAGAACATCGTACGGGATGCGAGCTGAAGTTCCCTCGCTTTTTGGCAGAAACAAGGTTTTCCGACCTTTAGATAATGCGAGTCTCACTGAGTTACAAGCAGAATCGGCGCCCGCCAGAAAGCCGCCTTTTGCGTCGATGGATCGAGGACCGTGACCTGGCAGTCGTATTGGCCGCGCGGAAGATTGTCCACACCTAGATCGAAAATCAGCGTCATCGTCCCGAGTCGGTTTGCCGGGTCCGGAGCGATCGTCTTCGGCGGTGTTTCGTACAGCTTCCTTCCTCCCTGGTAGAGGCTGACGAATGCGAAGAGAGGCTGAGGCATCGGAGCTGGAGCTGGGGTTGAGGTCTGGTTCTGCTTATAAGCCTGGAAGTAGACATAGATCCGCCGGCCGGCGCCAAACACGCGCGTCACGCTTGGGATCAGCTTCTTTCCATCCTGAACGAGCGGATTGACTGCCTCATCCTTCGCCCTGTCTTTTGCTTTCGCAGCATCGTAGATGGCTTCCTTCAAATCCACGCGCTGGCTGCTGAGAACGACGGCGCTGAGCGGGACGCGCTTTTCTTCCTTGTTGAGATTGGGAATGACGAACGTCGTCTGAAAAGTTCCTATGCGGCCCGTCTCATCGTCGCGCGCCAGAAACTTGATTGAATATTTGCCGGGCAGCAGCGTAAAACCGATGTCGTATTCGATTGGCCGCTTAGCGAGCTCGGCTGCCGTAGCGTCAGAAAGTTTGATATTCACATTGTCGCGAACGTTGGAGACGGTTGTGCCGCCGACAAGATCCTTGATCTCACCTACAAAATCGATCAGCGTATGCTCGGCGCCGCCGCGCTTTGCCAAGGCTAACTCACGCCCCGGGATTTTCACGACGATAGGAACGAAATATTCAGCTCGGTTGAGCTGAAAGTAGTCGATTTCCATGGCGATGGTTAGATCGGTGATGGGATCGTCCAGCATGAGCGCGTCTTCAAGCTGGCGCTCGCGGTCAATGTCAGTAAACTTACTGAATTCCTTGCCGGCATAGTAGCCCTGGCGATAGTCGAGTTTCGCATCCTGATTTTGCGCCAGAGTGATCCTGATACGCCGGAATTTGCCGTTTTGATCACCATTGGTGGTGTAATACGCGAGGATGTAGTAGTCCGAAATGGCTTGTTGTGCCTGCACAATGCCGCGTGTCAGGTCGTTGTTGTCAAGGAAAGCTTTGCCGCCTGTGTCGCCGGCGAGCGCGTAAAGCGTGTCTTGCGATTGCTGAAAGTTGCTGGTGACCGCCTGCGCTGCCGCACCGGTGTAGACACCCTGGTTGCCTGGCGAACCCTGGGTCGCGTCGCCCAGCGGCGCCTGCGCCACCAGGCCGCGTGCGTCGACAGTCCAAATGGAAACCCCGGCTTTGATCGCCGCATCCGCTGTGGCATGCATCTGCGCCTGGTTGTCGATCCCTTGCAACCGAAGGCCGCTGGCAAAGTAAATGAGCGTTTTCTTTTCGTTTACTTGTCCCAGCATCCGGGCTGCTGTCTGCAGCGCGGAGAGTTGCCGGTCGGTGTTAAAAACGTTGAACTCGCTGTCATCCTGCCCGAATGCCGCGCCAGTATCGGCGCTGCTGGCATCGTCAACGGTGTCCGCGGAACCCCGTCCTTCCCCGACAACCATGGTCTCGAGGATGCTGAGCAGCCTGTTGCGGTCGGCCGTGAAGTCCTGGAGGATGTCCACCGACCCGCCCTGGTAGCGCAGGATGGCGACCATATCCACAGTCGTCATTTGCGTGCGGACGAACTGCTGCGCAGCGGACAGCGCGCGCATTTCATCCGACGGCGGCAACGCCGTCATGTCGAAGTAGAGAGCCATGAGCCGGCGGTTCTTGTAGCGTTCGTTTTCGATCGATTCGGGAGCGATCTGCTCGTGCGCCAGGCGATTGTAGATCGTGACATCTTCGTTCGCCGTCGTCTCTGCGGGCAGCGGTTGGGCAGTCGCGGCCAAATCCTCATGCTCACAATAGCGGATCGTCTGCGGCGCGCCATCTTCGGTCAGCACAAAGTCTTTCGCGGTTAATCCATGAAGGAAGTTGCCTTGCTTATCTTTCACCTCCACGGCTTCCACGACCAAATTGGATTGCACGGTCAGCGTAAAACTCTGGGTTTCACCCGCGACCTTGTTCTGGCCTATCTGTTGCGGACGCGAGCCCGATGCCGCCAGGAGGAAGAGGAGCAAAACGCCGGGAATTCGCATCATTGGAATCTCAAATGCACAGTTGTTTCAAGGCTGCGCATCGCGCCGGGAGAAACCGGCAAGCCGAACTGCGTGCTGGTTATGAGGTTATTCCAACTGGAAAAGGCGGCGTGATTGAGTGTATTTGTCGAAGTGATGGAGAAATCAAGATACAGTTTTCGGTGCGGGCGGAACGTGCGCGCCAGCGAGCTGTTCAGCGTGAGCTGGTCTGGCCCGATAATCGAGTCTCTGCCCGCAGTTCCCCATTGCCCAGTTGCCGGCGCGGAATAAGCCCCTGCGTTCAGATGCGCGAGCCCGCCCGTGTTGTAGATGGATGCGCCAGTAAGATCAGGCCGGATGATGTTCGTAAATCCCGTGCCCGGAACGGCAGCCGGATATAGAGGTGTCTCTGGCAGCCCCGATCCCCAGGTGAAGGTGCTCAGCACCGTCCATTCCTTCAGCATCCTGCCACGCCAGCCGCCCAGCAATGTGCCGCCCTCAAGGCCCTGCCCGCTGGTGTATTGTCCCTGCACGTCGAGCAGGTGGCGTTGATCGAATGTGGAGAGCGAGCGCTCGGCCCGCGGATCGAGCCAGTTTTGCGCCACAACTGCCGACGGTGAGGACAAAGCAGCCGATTGCGCCTGGCCCCCGCTGCTCGCCGTGATGTGCCCCTGACCGCCCAGGTACGCGTCGTCATCGATTGACTTTGAATAGGTATACCCAAGCGACGCCGTAAATCCGCCGCGCAGCCGCCGCCTCAATTGGATCTGCCCTGCGTTTCGAATTGAGTTTCCGTTTGAATTCTCGTACACAAATCCCGAAGGACAGCCTGGGCACGGATTCGGCGCACCGAGCGGATAGCTATTCGGCAAGATCTCCTGCGGGCCGTGCGTTCCCTTCGTTCCCTGGTAGGTCGCTGTCATCTGCAATGCAAAAGGCAGATCGCGCTGAACCGACAATTGCCACGCTTGCGCGTAGCCGATGCGGAAGTTCGGATCGATGCCAAACGTATTCACAGAGGGGCAACTGAACCCGTTGGCCAGCGTCAACGGGCATGTAGTGCTGTTCTGAACACTCAGACTCTTCGAGAGCGGATACTGCTGCGCCATCTGCATCACAATGCCCTGATACACCGAAGTATCGGGATAGATTCCGTATCCTGCTCGGATCACCACTGTTGAGGCGGGAATTGGCCGCCAGGAGATTCCAATCCGCGGTTCGATCATGCTGCGCTCAGGCCGGATCAACGAAGCCGGATAATGACCACCCGTGACTGATCCCACCGGATCGCTGCCCAGCACCGGCGCTGCGGCGGTGAATCCGCTCGCAACATCGAGATTGACCAGCCGCCCAAACAGTTCCGTGATTGGCGCGCCGTAGTCCCACCGCATTCCCGCATTGATGGTAAGAATGGGCATTACGCGCCAGTCGTCGGTGAAATACGCGGAGTATAGCGGCTCGCGAAAGTACTTGTCCGCATTGCCGAAGGCGATGGCGCTGGTGTCGGGCACGCCGATAAGAAAGTCCGCAAGATCGGAGCCGCTTGCCGATCCGCCTGCCGGGCCTTCGGTCGCCGCGCCTGTAAAACCAAATGCTCCGCGCGGATTCTGCTCGAAGAAGTCGTTGTACTGCTGCTTGTGGAATTCGCCTCCAATCGTAATGTTGTGCTTGCCGGTGTAAATCAACGTGGAGGCTGAAACTGAGTTGGTCACATTGCGGTTGAATGCGCTGTTGGCATCGCTCAATCCGGCAAATCCGCTGGAGAAGCCGAGCGACGGCGGACCCCAGTCGGCGGCGTCCTGGTCGCTGCCGTTGATGCCGGCCGCGCCCGAGATGTTGACACGATCCTCAAAATTGGGCGTCACCTCGGTGCGGAGGCGGCTGAACGTGTAACCGGTGAACAGAAATATGCGAGGCTTTAACCGGTGCGCCCAGTGGATGTTGCCGTTGACGCCGAGTGTGCCGGTTTGATCCACGAAACCGAAAATATTCACGTTGCTTGACCGCGTGCTCTGAAAGTTGAACGCTCCATAAAGCTGGTCTTTGCGACCCAGCGTCTTGTCCAGATGCGACTGCAGCGAGTCCTGATGCGTGTTGTCGAGAACTGGCGCCTGATAGTTGTAGTTCGACACATCCGCAATGTTGGGAAGCGGGTAAAGCTGCATCAGCGCCTTTGCTTGTGGGCTCACGGGAACCTGGTTATTGGAATATGGGGTGCCCGTCGCCGGATTGTAGACCGTCACCGGTTGGCCCAGCGCATTTACCAGGCCAGCCAGGTTGCCTGCCTGCTCGGCTTCTGTGGGCACCAGACCGGCATTGATTACAGAGCTGCCGTTGCGCGTCCACTGGTATGAGACAAAGAAGTTCGGTCCGCGCGGCAGCCACTGGCCAATCTTGATTGGACCCTGCAGTGTGGCCACTCCATTGAAGTCGTTGAACGCGGGCTTTGGCGCCTCAATGCCGCTCTGCGAATAGGGACGCGCATTCAGCGTGGAATTCTGTTCGATTGCAGCAAATCCTCCCGTATACAAAGCCTTGCTGCCTGAGCGTGTATTTCCGAAAGCCGAATTGGTAGCGTACTGCGAAGTCGCCGCATTATTGACGCTGCCTTGCACGAGATATCCGTCCGCGCTTTGCTCGTTTTCTTCCTGTGGTTCCTTGGGCATCTCGGGCGCGCTGCTCTGTGCGGATTGTTGATCAGGTTTCTTCACCAGAGCGGCACTTGGCGCTTGCGGTAATTCCCGCAAAGGTTGCGTAATTTGCGCGCTTGCAATCAGCCGATCGACCGGAAGCAACTTCAACTCCCATGCGGCCGCCGGCATATTCGGCACAACTGTTACTTCGGCATGGATCGTCGCGAAGCACTGCATTTCGACTTCGATCGTCCACTTTCCGTCCGCCAGATCATCAAACTGATACGAACCTTGCTGATCGGAAACGGCGGTCGCCGTCTTGCTGCCTTGTGTCGCTTTGATCGTCGCACCGGGCAGCGGCAGCCCGCCAAACCTCACGACGCCGCGATACGGGGAGCCCGCGGCGGGCACTGCGGCGCAAAGCATCAGCGCCATGCAGCAGACCGGGATGTAGACCGCTCGCCCCCAAAGCATGCGAGAACTCCCCCTCTTGCGCTAATTAGCCGACGGCTGCTCGATGTGATCGATTATCATCACCTCGACCGGTGCCTTCTGCGGTTCTAACTTCAGGCCGAGTTGCTCTTGCAGCGCGGTGAAAATCGAAGTAACAGAATCATCCGGTGTTGTTGTCTGCGAAACTCCATCGAGAACAAAATCATAGCTGCCTTTCAGGCCTGTCTCGTCCACCACCGGGCGATTCCCCACCTCGTCAAATCGCGAAAGCCAGTCCGCCGTCAGGTTCATGGGCCAGGCGCTCGCCGTGTATCGATTCGGCCCCGACCTTGCGAGCCGCGACCAGTGCGCACCCGGAGGTGGCTGTGTTCCGGGCGGAGTTCCCGGCGGCATAGGTGTTGCCTCGACTTCTCTAATCTTGGGCCCACCCTTTGCAACTACGAGCGCGTAGACCGGCACCTCATGCGTCTTAAAGCTGACTCGAAGCTGAAAACGATCGGCCAGCAGCGACTGCACCAGCAGGCGAGATTGTTCGACGCGCTCCGCCTGGCCGAGTTTGTTGATGGCTCCAATGTCCGCCTCCGAAGCCTTGGCCTGCACGTCGAAGAAATCCGTTCTTACCCAGCTCGGCCCACCGACAATCTGATCGTTATTCTTTGTGGAATAAGCCCAGCTAATGAGATTTTCGATCGATACATGCTGCGCCAGGAAGTTCCCAGGATCCATCCTGAGATTGAAGCCCGGGTGGGTTTCGTTGTTCGGCTTGATGGTGGCCACTTCAAACGCTCGCCGCTGTCCTGCCGGCGGGTGGAGAAGCGGCAGATTCGCCTGTATGGCATGCAGGATGCCAAAGCCCAGCAGCCGCGCCACGATCACAAGAACGACCGCGCCCAGCAAAACCCTTCTGTGCTGCCTCGCTCTATTCATGAACGTAATCGACCTCACATATTGGCATGGTCAACGCCAGAGGATAACGTTAGGAGCCTGCTCCCCTTAGACACCCGAGATCAGCATTTTGTTCCCGCGATGAACATTTTCGTGCTGTCATATGGCGTTCTGTCCGGTGCCGTTTCGTTTCACGTGGTCGATACGGCGAGCCTGCGGCGCGCACAACAGCGCAAAGGGCCAGCGCCATGCAGCAGACCGGGATGTAGAACGCTCGCCGCCAAGGCATGCGAGAACTCCCCCTCTTCCGCTAATTCGCCGACGACTGTCCTACATGGATTCTTACGCACAGGAATCCTGTGGCTGCGCTCATCTTCGCTGCTACCTCGTCTTAGCATTGGCTGTGCAGCAGGCGAAGCCCACGCGCAGATGCGTGCCTTGCATAGGGGGAGAATTCAAATGTAAGACGTCGACGACCTCCATTTGGCTCGGACTCCGCCTTCAATTCTTGGCCGCCGCTCCTCATTCCGTTCCGCCGCGACTAATTCGGCGACGGCTTTTCTACATGATCGATCACGATCACGTCGTCCATGGCCTTGGTCGCCGTGAACTTCAGCCCTAGTTGTTCCTGAACCGCTGTATATAAACTCGGCGGCGCATCCGGATTGTCTCCCGCCGGCGGTTGAATGGGTCCGTTGGTACCGCGGAACTGCGCAAACTGCGAATCGTCCGGCGTCCATTTCAAGTTGAAGTCGTAGCTTGCCGTCAACCCTGTCTGATCTACTACGGGTTTGTCCATCACCCCCGATTGCATCCAGCTTGCGAACTCCTTCATGGTCATGTTGCGCACAATCAGGTCGCCAAAACCCCTCAAGCCGAATCCCTGCGGGTCATTCGGCCCCGCCGTCGTCTCCTTCATTTTGGGGCCGCCGGCGGCGACCTGGATCGCGTACACGGAAAGCTCACGCTGCTCGTGGTGAAACTTCAGCGCGAATCGATCGGCCAGCAGCCCTTGCATCATCTCGCCCATCTGCTTGATGCTTGGCCTTCCGGGGACGTCCGCAACTCCGTCAATATCGTACAGATCGGTACCGAGCCAGTCAGGAGCGCCGATGATCTGCTTGGCATGCATTCCATAGGCAACGGCAATCAAGTCGTTCACATTCGTATGAAACGTTCTCGTGTGCGTGCCGTTGAATCCGAATCCCTTCCCTGGCTGGTTCGGCTGACTGGGTTTGATCGTGGCCACGTCGAATTTCGGATGGGCATCCGACGCCATCGGTTTGATCGGTTCAGGAATCGGCCACGCTGCATCTTCCGTGGTGCGCTCCAGGTTCAGCGTCAAGCCATTTGGCCCTTGCGTCCATGTGCCGTCGATCGTCTTCCCGTCGGCGCTCATTTTGCCTTCGTATTTGCCGCCGATCGCGTCCATCGAGAAGGTCAGCGTGCCGCCATCAAACGTCGTCTTACCCGCTACGAACGGCTGACCGCCCTGATCGATACTGTAAAAAGTCAGCTTGTAGCTGCCATCTGCCGCCTTCACAATCTTGATTTCCGTCCGTAGATCGCGATTCGCCTGCGCAATATGCAGTGTCCCCTGCCAGGTGCCGACAATGTCCTGCGCAGGAGCTGGCGTGGATGTTTGTGTTGCCGGCGCACCGGCGGGTGCCGCTGGCGCAGCCGGTGCCGCCGCGGGCGCCGCGCTTGGCGCTGATGCCGGCGCGGTGGCCGGGGTCTGAGCAATCGCGCCTGACGCGCCGACCGCCGTCAGCACTGCAATCGCTCCGGCTGAAAACCACCGCTGCCCATAAAACGCGATTCTGCCGAGACGCAGTTTGCACCCAATCCGATTCCATCTCATAGTGGAGGGCTCCATGTTCCGCGCCTATCGCAATTGCGAGCAGGACGCCAATGCCAGATTTTTCCGGTCCGGAGAAGAATACACCTGTAGGATCAATTACGCGCCCTCTGCTTCCCAAGTTCCCGCCCTTTATCCGTCATTTCAAGCACCGCAGTTCGACTCGCAATTAATTTGGCGACGGCTGCTCGAGTTGGTCGGGCCTCAGTCGAAATCTGGCCGGGAATGGCGCACGGCTCGCTACTGCAGATTAGGTCGCGGATCCCAGAATTAAAGATGCTGAGTTTCGAGCGGCCGGGGTTCCCGACCGTCTACCTTATGGAGAACGACTTCTTAGAGCTTTCCGTTGTGCATGCGGTGTTGTGGGTTCCGACCCGGGGAGGAGAATGTTTGTTGTGACAAAACACGAATGCAACAAACCGACCATCGGCAGAAGACGAACGCTGATTGTCGCCACGTTTTCTGCGATTGCCATTCTTTGCGTGTGTGCCGCGGCCCAGGCCCCAGCGGCGCAATCCTTCGACGTTGCCTCAATTCACATCAACAACACGGAAACCGACGGCCACCACCACATCGTCAGCGACCCGGCTGAGAGCCACTTCCGCACCGTTAATCTCGCACTTCGCGACCTCATTCAGTTTGCCTATGGCGTACCCGACTCGCAGATTGTGGGCGGGCCGGCTTGGCTCGATTCCATCATGTTCGACATCGACGCGAAATCCGACTCCTTGGTTGATGCCGAGTTACACGCGATGCCGACCGAACAGGCGCGGTATGAGAAACAACTGATGGTGCAGGCGCTGCTGGCCGATAGATTCAAGCTCAAGGTCCATCAGGAGACGCGGCAGTTTCCTGTCTATACGCTGGTTGTCACTAAAGACGGCCCCAGGTTCAAGCCGTCGAAGGCCAATGGCACTACCATCGATACCGGCCAGACGCGCCTGCATATCGCGGGCAGCGATGACACCATGAGCATCCTCGCGCGCGAACTGGCTCAGATCCTGGGCCGCGTTGTGGTGAACCAGACCGGGCTCACCGGCCGCTACGACGTCAGTCTGCGCTGGACCCCGGACGATGCTGCTGCCGCGGCTCCTACCACTCCCGATATTCCGCCTGACATCTTTACCGCGATCCAGGAGCAGCTTGGGCTCAAGCTAGAATCGGCAAAAGGACCCGTCCCCGTGCTCGTCATCGACAGCGTAGAGAGACCTTCGCCAAATTAGCAATCTGTAGATCGCCAGAAAAACGACGTTCTATTCAGGAGCGAAAATCTCCTGACGCGGTGCCGGCTCCTCGACTTATCCGACGGTTACTCTCAAATCGCCGAAGTGTTCATCGAGCGTCAGGAAATCAATCCGTCGGGAACTCAGAAATCTGCCTCCCTGGCGTTCGATTCGCGCATTGGCGATAATGCGCCAATCCACCAGAACTAGAACTGGCTTGGTTCTGATTTGCTGACTGCCATCGAATCGTCACATTCTCTGGTCGGGACGCCAAATTCGAAGAACCTGTCGTGGAAAGCCTTTCGAGGATTCAGATTCGCAGCAGAGCAAGCTTGAGAAGGTTAAAGGTCGATTGTTGTATTCCGCCAAGATTTCATGAGCTCACTCGAATCACATCGGTTTCGCCTCCGGTTCGAATGTGGACGAAGAACAACTCTAGCCTTCCGTGCTTCGGCTATGGAGTCAACGGCGGCTCGAAAAGGTCGGAGCCAAGAGCTAGAAGCAAAAAGGGCAGACATCATTATGGTGTCGGCGGCGCCGCAGGGCCTTTGCTGTTGGGAGGGTCGACGGTGTTGAACTTTCGCGCCAGGTCAGGCGTCGACTGCACGTCTTGCGCAGGCGGATTGTTGGCCTTCGCTACTTCTACGCCAAACACGTAGCTCGGCCCGAACATGTTACTTGTGAAGATGACCAGCGTCTTGTCCGGAGAAAAGCGGACATTGGGCTCCTCGCGATAGTAGTGGTGCGACATATTGACCAAGTGTTCGGAGTGGAAGACTCCTGGCTGCCAGAAGCTGGGCTCGTTGAGCGCGCCTTCTCCGCCCGTGATCAATTGCGGATGGAGAAGCTCAATCCACTCGCCGTTTGTGGACCTGGCCACCTGCCCGGGGTCGCCGCCGTCATCGCAAAACAGCGACAGATCACGAGTCAGGTTAAAGTGAATGCCCCACTCGTCTCGTTGCATGTGATATGCGGTGCGCTGCCCAGTCTTCAGGTTATAGCTGGCAAGAAAAAAGTCCTCGCCCTTTGGGTACTGCCAGTCATACCAGATTGTCTCGCCGTCGAGGCCCCAGAATTCGTGTCCCGCGATCTCCATCAACATCGTGCGCTTGTGGATGAGTGTGTTGTGGGTGCCGTCGGTGTGGATCATCCAGATGCGGTCCACCTTCTGCCATGGCCCCTCGTGGCAATACATCAGCAAAGTCGGATCGGTGGGCGAGAAGAGCAGGTGGTTCACCCAATCGGTGGAATGCAGAAGTATTTTGATGTCCCCCGGCTTCTCCCCGTTCGGCCCCGGCTCGAGGCGAATGGTGAATAGCACTAGGGGCAGTCGCGCCGCGAGACGAGCCTCCATCATCGCGCCCTTATCTGTGGGCTGGTAATGCGGCCCCTGCGCCTCGCTGGCCACGCGGTTGTCCGCGGCGCCGGCGGATTGAGATGAGGCGTGGAAGTTCGAACCGTACTCCTTTCCCGTCGCGTCGTCCTCGATGTAGGTTCCCGCCGCCAGTGTTTCGTCCGCGTTAACGCTCACGATGTTTCGTTTCGCCGGCAGGTCCACCAGCTTGCGAATTGTGCCAGTGTTGGTGTCTGCCTTGTACACCGAAGTCACGCCCGTCGCTGGATCGGTTTTGGTGAAGAACACGCTGTTGGTCTTATACCCCGCCACCAAGGCGTGAACGGTGCCCGCGCGCGGCCCGCGCGTATCGGCTCCACTCGCACTCTCCTGACCCGTCGGATTCGCCACCAGCAGCTTCGTGCTACGCGTCGCCAGGTTCAGCACATGGATGCCGTCCGGCGCGGTGTAGATCATCTGCTTCCCATCCGGTGTATACGCATTCACATTGAAGTAAAATCCGCCGGAATTGGGCTCGTCGCTCAGCCGCCAGACACGATGTCCCGTGTCCTTATCCACCCAGCTTCGCGGTATTGATCCGGAGGGTGTGGTTTGAGCAATGCAGGCAAGAGGTTGGATCAGGAGAGTGAATGCGGTGACGGTGCGGAGTCTCATTGCGGAAACACTCCTTCAGGCTGAGCTGAAGTAAAACATGCCGGAATCTTCCTTTCGTCTTCCCGGCATTAACGAATATACGTCGAGTTTCACCGGAGCGTATCCGCGAAGGACTTTGCCGGGATCAATTGGCGAGGCGTCCGCTTTATGTCTTCCTGCAGCTAGCCGCCGTTGAAGAATGTGCGTTCATACGATTGCCGGTTGCAAGCGGGCGCATTGAATCTATAATGCGAGGTCATGTTCACACGTGGATTATCGATTGGCTTTCTACTAGCGGCATTGACGGCCTGTGCGAGCGGCGCAGCACAGTCCGACGGAACCCCCCATTTGGACAATTCCGGCGGGCGATCTCATCTCATAGTGGATGGGAAGCCGTTCCTCATTCTCGGTGGCGAGCTCCGCAACTCAAGCGCGTCCAGCCTCGACTTTATGAAGCCTATCTGGCCCCGGATGGCCGCCGACAACCTGAATACGTTGCTGGCGCCCGTTTCGTGGGAGCTGATTGAGCCCGAGGAAGGCAAATTCGATTTCTCGCTCGTCGATGGGATGATCGCAGCCGCCCAGGACAATTGTCTCCACCTTGTATTCCTGTGGTTTGGAAGCTGGAAGAATGGTGATTCGTTCTATGCCCCTGCATGGGTAAGGTCGGACCTGAAGCGGTTTCCTCGCGCGCAGGACCACCAGAGCGGCAACCTGGAGATCCTTTCGGCGTTCAGCGACGCCGATCGCGACGCGGATGCACACGCATTCGCGGCGTTGATGAAGCACATTCGTGCGGTGGATGGCAGCAAGCATACGGTGCTGATGATGCAGGTGGAAAATGAATCCGGTGTCCTCGGTTCGCCGCGGGACTATTCCCCGGAAGCTGAGGCAGTCTGGAAGAGCGACGTGCCTGAGCGGCTGCTTTCATTCCTCGTGAAGAATAAACAGTCGCTCCAGCCGGAGTTACTTGATGTGTGGAGGAAGGCGGGCTTCAGGAATCAAGGTACATGGGCAGAGGTCTTCGGCGCTTCGCAAAGAGCGGATGAGATTTTCGAGGCTTGGCAATACTCTCAATACATCGACGCAGTGGCAGCGGCAGGCAAAGCGGAATATCCCATTCCCATGTATGTGAATGCGTGGCTAACGCAATACCCCGGTGAGCCTGGAGGCGAGCACCCCAGCGGTGGCGCGGTCTCCCGCATGCTCGACGTCTGGCTTGCCGGAATCTCGCACATTGATGCGCTGGCTCCCGACATTTATCTGCCAGACTTGCGGGGCGTCCTGGCTAGTTATGACCATTTGGGAAATCCGCTGTTCGTTCCGGAGACACGCGGCGGAGAGGCGGCCGGCGCGAATGCCCTGTATGCCTTTGGTCAGGGTGCCATCGGTTTTTCGCCATTTGCCATCGACGGAGCGAACGATAATCAGCCTCTCACGTTTGCATACGACACACTGAACAGGCTTGCGCCACTGCTCACCGGCGTCGGCCGATCGCAGATGACGAGTGTGGTCCGGCAGGCCGGAGACACCAAGACCGCCATCGAGCTCGGCGGCTATTTGTTGCGAATCCAATATCAGGCAGGAACGCAAGCTCCGGGACCGCTGCGACAGGAGTGTCCGAATGTCCCTCCTGGCGCCGCGATCGTCATCAACACTGCCCCGGACGAATTCGTAATCGCCGGAGAGGGGCTGACTGTCACCTTTCTTCCTGATTCTCAGGGGCCAGATCGTGTCGAGTTGATGAGCGTTGAAGAGGGTACGTTCGCGAATGGGACCTGGGTGCCCGGACGGCATCTCAACGGCGATGAGACCGACGGTGGCAATTTCCTCATCTTCTCTTGCGCCGCGCCATCCATTCAGAAGGTACGGCTCTACCGGCACGACTGAGGTCCACTTATGTTTTTCGCGGACATTCCCCGGGCCGACCGAATCGCGGGGAGCCGGATTCATTTACGGAACAGCCGACATGGCGCGGATCGTCAGCTGGGAGAGCGCATTTCCAGGTCTCCTGGATTCGCCCCTCAATGCTTTTGCCAAAGGGTTCTGGGGATACATCGAAGGAATCAAAATATCAATAAGTATAAATATATTGAATAACTTGTGGTGATGAGGCGACTCCTGAACCAGATTAAAAATAAGTTTTCTATTGACAGTCGTGATTGAGAGTGGTTTTATTTTGGGCTGAGGTCGGACCACCGCTATTCCAGCCGCGGAAGAATCGCGGCGCTCCCCACTGTTTGGCGTTGGTGAGATGCTGCAAATTCTTCAGCGATAGAGTCTGTTCTCGACCACTTCCACTTCAAGGAGGTTTCCCCGTGAACTCTCTGAAAACGTTTAATAAATCAGTCACTACGGTTGAAGGTTGCAGTGATAACAGGGCCAAGGTGGCGTTAGCGATTTTCTCTTTGGCGCTGTGCCTCGTGTGGACGGCGATACCGGCAAGAGCACAGACCGCAGGCGAGGGTTCCATCGAAGGCACAGTCGTTGATTCGACTGGGTCCGTCATTGCGCACGCAAACATCAAGATCACCAATGTGGCCACTGGTGTCGCTGCGGTCCAGAACTCCACGTCGGCAGGTTTCTTCAACTTCGCTCCAGTGCTTCCCGGCACCTATACTGTGCAGATTGAGGCGAAGGGGTTTAAGACGCTGGTGCAGGACAACGTGGTTGTCAACGCCCTGCAGGTCAGAACGATCAGCCCGGTGCTGAGCGTAGGCACTGAAACGCAAACCGTCACCGTCACTGGCGCTCCTCCCGTGCTCGATACGGCCGATGCCACCATCGAGACTACGATTCAAAACGCCGCCTACTCGGGTCTGCCTATCCAGATGAACGGAAGCCAGCAGCGTGATCCGACGGCCTTTGGCACGCTGACACCGGGAGCACAAGGCGGCTCGCGCCTGCCCGTTATCGGCGGCACCGGGAACTACCTCGGCCAGCTTTACCTTGACGGCATGCCGGCCGAAACCGTCAGCCAGCAGGGTGACAACCGGCTCGTTTCGCTCACTATGAGCGTTGACGCAGTCGATCAGTTTCAAGTTCTCAGCAGCACGCCGCCCGCCGAGTATATGGGCGCAGGCGCCGAGAACTTCACCATGAAGTCCGGTGGCCTGCAATACCACGGCCAGGTTTCGGATTTCCTGCGCAACACAGCCTTCGACGCTTGGTCGTTCACCAACAAGTGGGCGACCACCAAAAACGCGGCGGGCACGACCATCTATGCGCCCAAACCGCCTGAGCACCAAAACGAATTGTCGATCAGCGGGGGCGGCGTCGTGCCCCACACGGGAAAGAAGCTGTTCTTCTTCGTCGCCTATGACAAGTACCACGACCGCAACGTCGTTCAACCCTCTCTATTTACGATTCCGAGCGCTCTGATGACCCAGGGCAATTTCACAGAGCTCAATGGCGGCGTTGGAACAGGATTGACAGGTACGGGCTCCAACAATCCACCAATTATCGACGATCCAACAACGACAACCTGCAGTGGCAGCACTTGCACACGGCAGCCGTTCGAGTACAACGGAACATACAACGTGATCCCTCCAGGCGACATTTCGCCAATCGCCAAGGCGATGGAGTCGTTTATGCCATCGCCCACCAACACCGGTTCGCTCGTCAATAACTATCTCGGCGGCACGCCCAAGGGCTATGACAATCACCTCACCGATTGGCGCGTCGATTACGACCTCAACTCCAGACAGCGCATCTCGTCGGTGGGCACGATCGGAGTCGAGAACTATCTCAACAACTTCAGCACTCCTTATCTTCCCCTGCCGTACACCGGCGGTGACCTCGCCAACGTTTATCCGAAGAATTACATCGTCGAGGATGCTTACACCATCACCCCGAACGTCGTGAATCAGTTAAAACTCGGGTTCACCCGCTTCTTCCAGAACATTCACGACTCCACACAGAATGTGAAGCAGTATGAGATTGGGACCATGGGGGTCACCAATCTCCCGCAGGGCCAGGCCGGCCAGGAGTTTCCGGGAGTTTCGTTTGGAACCTCAGCGGCCTTCGGCACCGTGCAAACCACCTGGACCGGAAACAGTGGCTCCGTCGCCACCCAGCTGACCACCCCGAACAATTATGCAATCACTGACAACGTGGAGTGGCTGAAGGGCAAGCATGCGCTCTCCATGGGCATGACCTTCCAGTTTCAGGAGATCAACAACGCCAATCCGGCTACATACACAGGCTTTCTCCAGCTCATGTTCAATCCATACTCGACTGCCAACTTTTCCGGGACTTCGTTGACCACGGGAACAGCCGCGGCTCCGTCCGGCTACTCCTACGCCAGCTTCCTTTTGGGCGCCGTCGGCGGATCCACTTCCAACGACACGTCCGCGCCGTCTCTCGGGTTGCAACCTGTGAGCGAAGAAGGCGGCCGCTACAAGGTCATCTCGCCCTATGTGCAAGACAGCTACAAGCTAACACCGAAGCTCACTCTGGACCTCGGCCTGCGCTGGGACTACCTGCCGCCATTTCACGAAGTCAAGGATCACTGGACGTTCCTCAATCCCAAACTCACCAATCCGCTCACGAACACGCCCGGCCTGCTTCAGTTCGCCGGAAACTACGGCGGCTCCGGAGTCAGTTGCGGTTGCACTACTCCCGTGAAAACCTACTGGAAGAACTGGGGACCGCGGGTCGGCCTCGCCTATCAATTCAACAGCAAAACCGTCGTTCGTGCCGGCTATGCTCAAGTCTTCTCGCAGGGCGGCGGCGTGGGCGGCCGTGGCGGTGCCTTTAATGGAACGGGCCAGACCGGCTTTAACAACACTGCAATAGGCCCCACCGAAAGCGGCATCGGTTCAGGTGCAGGACCTGCCTACTGGCTGAACGGGAACACCGCATACCTCGGCGCCAACGCCAACACGGGGCTGTTTGGACCGGCGTTCGCGGGTTATCCGGCACCGCCTGCGCCCGGCGTGGCCGCACAGGAGCTCAACACGGGGAACTACTTGAACGGCACATCGTATGTGAGCGCCAGCACCGTCTCCTACGCCGACCCCTACTTTTCGGGCCGGGCGCCGGAGCTGGAGCTTTATAACTTCGGCATTGAACGTGGCATCACCTCGAACATGACGCTGGCCGTCAACTATGTCGGCAATGAGAGCCACTTCATCATCAACTCCACCAACACCGGCACCGGCAATGCGCGCGGGTATTGGACTAACCAAGTGAATCCCATCTACCTGGTCGCTTTGGGACCGCTGACAGACAGCACAGGCAAGACGCCCCTGCTGAATGCGCAGGCCACCCCGGCCAACGTCGCGCTCGTTGAAGCAGCGGTTCCCAGCGCGCCAGCTCCGGCATTCTTTACCGCGGCCGGAGCGGCCAGCAGCAAAGCCACCATCGGCCAGATGCTGACGCCCTTCCCGCAATACAGCGGCGTGAGCGACACATGGGGCAACGTGGGCAACTTCAGCTTCAACTCGCTTCAGGTCACACTCGACCAGCGCCTGAGTCACGGACTCACCTTCGATGTGAACTACACCTTTGGAAAAAACCTTGGAGATGACGGTCCCTATCGGGATGGATACGATATACCGTCCTCCGCCATTTCGCATGGGACCAAGTCGTTCAAACAGGATCGGATCGATCGCTCGTGGACAACAATCTCCAGCCCGAGCACGCTGCATGTTTACAGCGTGTACGCGTTGCCATTTGGCCGGGGCGGGATCGGCGCCGACAATCTGCTGGTCCGCTGGCTCGCGGGCGGCTGGCAGATTTCCGGCATCTATCAATTCAGCTCGGGAACTCCCTTGCAGCTCACTTGGTCGTGATGCAGCGGAACCAACTGCCCGGCACAGGGCCAGAATATGCCCGATCTAGCCAGCGGCTACGCAGGCAACAGCCGCATCATTGGGAAGTATGGAACCAGCCCGAATGGAACCACCGCTTGCAACCTGGGCATCGCTCCCATCGGGGGCAAATGCACTGCAATTCAGTACGTCGACCCTGCTGGCTACCAGGCACCGCAGGACGTTGGCACCACTACCCCAACACACGTTGCGCAGTACTTGATTGGAAATGCTCCACGCACGGCTCCATATGGCGTCAGAAACCCCAACAACTGGGATCTTGATACCGGCATTCGGCGAAGCTTCCCGCTGCACCTCGAAAACGCCGAATTCGTCTTCGAGGCCGATTGCCTGAATACCTGGAACAATGTGGTTTTCTCGGGGCCCAATGGCGCATGGTCCTCTGGATCGACTTCCTTTGGTGCAATTACAGGCATCTCCAATAACCCGCGCGACTGGCAGTTCGCCGGCCACATCAACTTCTAGCCTCTTCATCGCCCACCAACCCTCTGAGCCAGATGCGTTGAATTCCGCGCATCTGGTTCATTGGGAATGTTTCAATTCCGGGTCGAGGCGGTGCATGCCAGCTCGGAAGCTGAAACAAATGCTCGCTATCGGCTTGCCATCGTGGTTGCGGCCCACTGCATAGAATTGCCAGCGTCCGGCGTTCTTGCGATACTGTGTCAAGCGAGCTTTTCGGGTTGCTTTCCTGTCATCCGTACTGTCAAACTGTCCCACCGTACTGTCAAACTGTCCCACGTTCTTTTTTCCTCGAACCGCAATGCGGCGTGTTTTTCGAGCGCCGAAACTCGCCGGAAATGTGTTGGAGACTTGAGAAAACCGTAGCTCCGGGATTGGAATACGGTAGCGTGAGCCAATCAGTCAAATGGTGATTCTAAAGGGCGGGAGTAGTTCAGTGGCAGAACGTCAGCTTCCCAAGCTGAATGTCGCCGGTTCGATCCCGGTCTCCCGCTCCAACACCCATC
>Ga0181520_10004236_pt1 | contig 24261 bp, 22 predicted proteins | sample PEATcosm2014_Bin_29_FD_132451 | JGI IMG/M metagenome (GOLD analysis project Ga0181520, IMG submission 132451) | Peatland microbial communities from MTU Mesocosm Facility, Houghton, MI, USA - PEATcosm2014_Bin02_30_metaG | ecosystem: Environmental > Terrestrial > Soil > Wetlands > Peat | place...
GCCATCGGATGCGCCCAGCCCGGCGAATACGTCAGGTCCTGTCCCACCCACAGCAGCAGCACGACGGCAATCACGGAAAACTGCCCTGCCAGAACCAAAAACGTATGCCCCAGGTCGCGCCGCTTGTCCAGCGCCTCCACTTGGTCGGGGGTCAAATTGCGCTCTTCGGGGGGAAGCAGGGAATTCGCCATTCTCGATCTCCAGGCAGCCCGCTCGCACATCTGGGCCACCTACCTCAATCATTCAATCACAGACCGCAAGCGCTCCGCTACTCGGGCCCGAAAGTCGCCGAGCCAGATGGTTTCTCTCGTTCAATTCGGCCCAAATCGATCCTGTTTGACGAAATCATTCCATCAGAAACGCCAGCGACTGCAACGTCGTTATCTCAAACGGCTTGCGGCAACGCACATTCGTGCAGGCAAGTTTATCGTCGCGCCGCACCATGTACGACTGCGCCTTGGCGAACCGTGCGCGATCGCGCTCATCGGCATTGCGCGGCAATTGAGCCTTCTTGCGCCGCACCACCCACATCACTTTATACTCGGCGGCCTGCCCGCACTTCGGACAGCTCAGCGTATGCGTGCGCGCCTCTGTGGTCTCGTTAAAAAACTCCCGCTCGTCCATGGGCCCCAGTTCTTCTCCACAGCCGGCGAGTAGAAATCTCGCCGAAAAATTCCCGATTTCCGCCCCGGCGCACCAATAGATGCAACCGGAAAAACGGCTCGGGCCTTCCGCTTACGCTCAAACTATTCCATACTCTTCCTTGCCATGACGAAACGCAAGCCAGCCAAGTTTTCGGCCACCAAGGCGGTCAAAGCCAATGCGCGCGAACGCGTCGGCCAGCCGAAGCCCGCCCGTGTCGTCGCGACCGAGCCCCGCACCGGGCGCGAGACCAAGCACAAACCCAGGCTCGACGAACTCATCCGGCAGGAGGACTAACCATGGCGCGTGCAGTCGGTGTAGGAGGCATTTTCCTCAAGGCGCAGGACCCGAAGGCATTGTCCGCCTGGTACGCAAAACACTTCGGCATCTCCAAGGCCGACGAAACTTCGCTCTTCTTCGACGGTCCGAGCGCCGCTGGCATGACCGTCTTCGCGCACTTCCCGCGCGACACCGAATACTTTGGCCCCGGCCCGCAACAAGCGATGGTCAACCTGCGCGTCGACAACCTCGACGAGATGCTCGCCCAGCTAGCCGCAGCCGGCGTCACCATCGACCCCAAACGCGACGACCACGCCTTCGGCCGCTTCGCCTGGATCGTCGACCCCGAAGGCAACCGTGTCGAGCTGTGGGAACCGCCGGCGTCGGAGTCCGCATAAGACTTGTCAATCAGCACGACCCTGGGGAAGAGGGACAGGCCTTCGTCCGCGGGGTGAAGGCCGCAGATTATAGTATTGTGGTCGATCTTTCAACCGCCCGAGGGTTGGCCCATGAAACTCTCGTTGTTCATCTGCACTGCGATCCTTTTGCCACAGGCGATCCGGGCCGCTGCTCAATCGGGACAGTCGCTCCCGTCCGACGGTCTCGAATTACTGCAGAAGGTAGCGCAGCACTATGCGGACGCCAAGCAGTATTGGATCGAATCGACGGAAGAGCGCACCATAAGCAACGATTACGTTCGCCAGTGGACCAAGACGGTCGCCGTGGCGGCCGAGGAACAGGGCGGCCGTACCCATTTTGAGGGCCGGACCCAACTCGGGGACGCGGCCGAGATTTCCGACGGCCTGACAATCTGGAAGTACCACGCCACTCAACACCGGTACACGGCGAAGCCGGTGGTGGAAGGGCCTGCGGTCACAAAACCCGGCCCCGTCAGCCTTTCCGAAATGGGATCGATGCGAGCCAAAAACCTTCGCAAATCGCTCGCGGCTTCTGCCGAACGATTCAATTCTGCGGAGCGCCTTCCGGATGCAGTCCTGGTAGTGGATGACCGCAGGCATTACTGCGCAGTCGTTCATATCGGACGATCCGACCTTAAGCGAACGGGACCGGAAGAGAAGTTCGAACAGAGCATCTGGATCGACAAGAGCACAAGTACGATTCTGAAGGTCGTCGAGCGCTCTTCCGGCACTCTCAATGGCATTGCCCAAGATGACCAAGTCACGACGCTCTACACTCACACGGTATTGGATAGTCCGCTTCCAAAGAGTCTCTTCGCGTTCTCACCACCGCCCGATGCGCACCAGGTGATTGCGTTTCCGAGCCCAATGGAGGAGCCGTTCGGAGCGGCCCTAATTGGTGATCGCGTGCCTGCGCTGAAGCTCAAGGCGGCTGATGGGACCGTCACTCCCATCGAGTCCTTTCGTGGCAAAACGGTGCTCATTGACCTGTGGGCGACCTGGTGCGCGCCGTGCGTTGCCGCGCTTCCCGCGCTGGCCAAGCTCGCCGAGGAGGGGAAAGAGAAAGGGCTCGTCCTGATCGCCGTAGACCGAGACGAGGACCCGAACAAGGCTGCCGCGTACCTCAAAGAGAAGGGTTTGGCCTTGACCAACTTCCACGACGGAGACGGACAAATCGAGTCGATGCTCGGACCTTCGCCGCTGCCGCGGGATTTGATCATTGATCGAGTTGGCTGGGTTGTGGTTGATGCACAGCTCGACGAAAACAGGTTGCGCTCGCGTCTGGCGGAACTCGAGCCGGCGTTCAAAGACTTTGCTCCGAAAGCTCAAGCCAATCCTTGTGTGGCCTCGAAGTAAGCGATGTGGGCGCCGCGGCAAAGATGCGGCCTCAACGAGACGAGCAAGCAGCTTCTTGGGTCTATGGGTGGCCAAACCCTCATTCACTCATTGGTAAAAAGCATCGAGGCGCGAAGGGTCTTACTGACGGCACGCCCTCCTAACTCCGCAGCACCAGCAAACTCCCAAGCAACGCCAGCGGCATCGCAACCATGCCCACCTTCAAAAACTCCCACGCCGTGATCTCCACCTTCTCGCGGCGCAACGCGATCAGCCAAAGGATCGTCGCCAGCGAGCCGGTGACGGAAAGATTCGGCCCCAGATCGACCCCGATCAAAATCGCATGGGCCACAATGCCCGATTCCTGCGCGTGTCGAATGGCCGCGCCACTCATCAGGCCGACAGGAAGGTTATTCATCCCGTTCGCTGCCAGCGCCACCGCGTAAGCTGATGCGCCTTTCGCGAGCCAGCCGGGGCCGTGCACCAGCATTTGCAATCCCGCCAAACCCGCGCGCAAAAGGCCAGCATTTTCGAGCGCCTCCACGATCACGAAGAGACCCGCGACCAGCGGCAGCACCGACCACGAAATCCCCCTGACGACGCTTGCCACAATTCTGCGATTCCGCGACGCCACCACCACCAGCGCCACAACTGCCGCGCAGCAGGTAGGCGCGCCCAGAGGGAGTCCGAAAGCCGAAGCGCCGATCAAGGCTGCCGCTGCCAGCAGCAAACCGGCCAGCGCAAGCCTGCCTTCGGTGGTCAACGGCGCGGGCTGCACCTCGCCCTCGATCGGCTGCCGCAGCTCCTCGCGCGCGTACCAGCGCAGGCACACAAAAGTTATCGCGATCGAAGCGGCCGAAGGGAGCAGAAAGATGTCCAGCCACCTCAGTAGCGGTGGAAGACCTGGGCCGAAGACGACGAGATTCGCGGGGTTCGAAATGGGGAAGACGAAACTGGCCGCATTCGCGATGAATGCGCAAGCCAGCAGATACGGGGCGGGGCTGACCCGCGCCCGCCGCACCACGGCCAGAACCGCGGGCGTCAGCACCACAGCCGTCGCATCGTTCGAAAGCATCGCGGTGACCACGATGCCCACGCCATAGACGAGCACGAACAGCCGACCCGATGAATGCTTCGCATGACCCGCGGCAATGCCCGCTGCCCAATCGAAGACGTGCTCTTCGCGCGCCATCTCCGCAAGAATCATCATCCCGGTCAGAAAGAGGTAGACATCGAGCCCTTCGTAGACCGCGTGCGCGGCCTGCCGCAGCGGAATCAGCCGCGCAATGACCAGAAGAAGAGCCCCGCCGCAAATCCACCAAGCCTCGGCGATTTTCCGTGGGCGCAGAAGCATGCACAAAATGCTGGCAAGGGAGACGATCCAGACGGGCACCATAGTTAGGATGCGATTCGAGTCATTTCAAGTCACCAACCAGTTCCGATTCGGGAATTTAGCACTTCCATTCCCCATTCTGGGGCGCCCTACAGCCGCCCAAAGAAATGTGAATGCTTGGCTTCCTGCCTCCTTCGGTGTAAGACACTTTCACCCTGGAATGCAGCAATGTCTTACGCAGTAAGACATGCGAACGGACCTGTCTTACATCTGTAAGACGAATGTCCAACAAAGGTAAGACCCTTGTCTGCCATTGTCTTACGCCGCACTCCTTCCGCCCGACGTCGGTTCCCCCCGAATGCCCACTGCAGTACACGCGGTCGTTGCGCGAGCCAGCCATCGCTGAGATAGCGGTAAAGTACGTCCTACGGCGGCGTAAACTTGAGATATGACAAAGGAACCCACCTTGACGTTTCGTCTTTCGATATCGGATCACTTCCAATGTTCCCAATGCGATGAAGGCAAGTTTGAAGGCAGGTTTGCTGTATCTACGACCATGTACGATCTGCTCGCTTCCTTCGAGGATCACGTCACAAGGTGGCACACAGGAGAAGGCGGAACCACTACCGTCATCTTGGCTCACGAATCGCGGTAATTGCGATTGGTTTGTGCGTGAGCTGCGGAGGTAAGCCCAGAAAACCGTCCTCACAGTGAGGGGCCCTTCGGACCGCATGTCGAGTTTTTCGCGACCTTCCATGCAGTGTTTTGAGACGTTACATGCGCCATGCCTCTGGCGTCGTAAGTAAATTTATGCCAAAGTTTGCGTTGACACGCAGCAAATCTGTAGAAGATGATCGACGCCCGTGAAACATGCGAAAATCTGCATCAGGAATGGTTGGCAGGCGGTCTTACGCCGGAAGCGAATCGAACCAGGCCGCCAACTCCGCATGTCCATGCTCACGCGCAAAGTCCGCCGGCGTTTTGCCCTGATCGCTTGCGTGATGCGGATTGGCTCCGTGCTCCATCAACATCTCCGCGAGATCGATGCGATTTGCTGCCGCCGCGGAGAAGATAGGCGTGAAGCCCCCGGCCTGCGTTGCGTTCACGTCCGCGCCATGCGAGACCAGCAATTCGATCGTTGACGGATTCTTGCCTAGAGCAAGCGCTGCATGCAGTGGCTGATTCTGCTGCGCGTTTTGCGATATCGCATCGACGCGCGCTCCGCGAAAAATCAACGCGCCCACAGACAACGGAGTTCCGAACGCTGCTGCAAGATGCAGCGCCGTCCAGCCATCGCTGGAGAATTCCTCCACCGCAGATGCCTTTTCGCCGAGGATGGCCTGCAATCGCGCCTCATCGCCTGTCGATGCAGCTTCAAACACATCGAGCGGAATGCCCAGCGTGGCGAGTTTGGCCGCGAGAAGAAGGCTCACCTTCCTCTGGCCCGTGTACACGGCCCAGAGCAGCGCAGAGACACCCTGCGCATCGCGATATTGGGCGAGAGAAGGATCGTTTTCGAGCGCGGCCCCGACTGCTGCCGCATCGCCCCTTTGGATCAGTTGAAAGAAGTCCTGGCTCACTGGTGGTTCACGCTGTAGGGTCCTGGAAGTTTCGGTCCCGCATTCGCCGCTTCCGCATCGGGTCTGGCGGGCTGATTGGTTCGTTTGGAATAAATGCGGAATTGCACCACGACGTCCAACACCACCGGAACGGGTTTTCCATCCTTTGTCGCCGGCTGAAAGCTCGCTTTGCGAATCGAGTCCGCTGCACTTTCATCGAGCCCAAACCCGATCGGCCTGCTGACCACAATCTCCTGCGGTTTGCCGTCGGCGTCAATCACCGCGTGGTACAAGGCCATTCCGGCAACGCCGTTTGCCTGGGCGTATTCGTTCGATGGCGGCTCAATGGTGGAAAGCAGCTTGGCCTTCTGATCCACGCCGCTTTGCCGGTAGATCGCAGGATCAGTGGGTTTGTAGTCGGCCTGGTTGGCGACGGCCTGGTAATAGAGTTTCCAGAAACTCGGCATCGCTGCAATCATACGATCGTCGAGCCCCTGCGCAAAGATGTGATCGATTGCATCGCGCAGCAGATAGGCCGCATGCGCAGGCGAAATTGTCGTCGTGACGCTCGCGGAGTCGGCCGGGCGTTCGGCTTCCGGCGCCGCATTTATCTCGGCCTTCGCCTGATCGGCATCGCTCAGCTCGGTCGCGGGTGCTGCAGGTGTTCCGGATCCAGCATTCCCTGCAGGAGTTTCCTCGCCCTTTTTGCCCTTCTTCTTTTTCGGAGTCACAACCAACTCGCGATCGATTGTGATCTTCAGGACCTTTTTCTTCGGCGTGATCCGCACCTTGTCCACGGCCTTGGTGGGATCTTCATCGGGCCGCGCACCCAGAAAATGCAACCCATAGCGAATCCCGGTCAGCTCCACCTTGTGTTTCGAAAGATGCACCTTGTCGATCTCGACCAGGCTCAGCGTATAGGAACCTTGAGGAGAGTGGCCGGTCAATTTCCCGTGTTCGTCGAAGCTGAGCGAGTTGTCGAGGTAGCCGTCGCGCATGTAAAGCGTCTTGCCCACCAGAAGCTGTTTGATCTCGTCTTCGGTGATCGCGCCCGTCTGCGCATCCTGCGGCGTCGCCGGTGCAGGCTGGTTGGGCGCGGCAGCAGGAGCTTGCTGAGGAGTTTCCGCCTCAACTGAAGTTGTTGGAGCCGGCTGCGCCGGCGCTTCTGGCTGAGTAGCGGCAGGCTGTTGCGACGCATCGGGCGGCGCCGCGGCGGGCGCTTGTGCGGCAGCGCGCCCAAGCGTAAACGCGAGCACGGCGCCCCCCAAGGCCGCGGTCATTCGCGGGGAAAGCGCGGCCCGCAAGCATCCGGAGGACGAGAAAGGGAAGTACTTCATCAGGGGAACCTATGCTCAGAATGTAGCAGGACGGCACTGGTTTCCCGCGTTGGAATTGGATGAACCCGCGTTACTGAGGTGTTGCTGGGGTCAACGGCGACCGGTCCGCATCGCGGCTGGATTAGCGGTCAGGATGCGCCAGTTTCCACAGAATGCGCCTAAATACCCCGAGGGCGTGCTTCGCGTCTGTGGATGTCAGATTGATGCGCCGCAGCAGCAGGCGAAGGTCATGGCGGTTCGCGGCCTGCATGATGCGAGGTGAGTAGCCCGCAGCCGTCATGGTCTGCTCAACGACCTCAGCCAGCCGATCGAGCGCTCCCGATGCGGAATTCCGGCCGGCGCCGACATCTTCGAAATGCTTGGATTCTGAGTCAGGATCCTCATTCGGGAGCGCCCGCGTCAGCTCATAGAGGCAAACCGCGACAGCCTGGCCGAGGTTCATCGAGGGCTGACGCGCGTCCGTAGGGATTTCCACGAGCAAATGGCAGTAAGACAGATCCTCGCGTGTCAGACCGTGCTTCTCTGGCCCAAAGACGAGGCCAACGCGGCCTCCACGCTGAAGCTCCTGCTGAACAAACGGCGCAAGCGCAGGGAGCGGAATGACTGGCTGCTCCGGCTTGCGATACGTGAGGGTGCCGGTGCCGACGACGAAAGTGCACTGGGCAATTGCCTCCGGGAGAGTCTCGGTCTCTCGCGCGTTCTTGAGCAATTCGGGGGCGCCAACCGCGGACTTTGCCTCGCGCCAATGCGCCTCAAACGGCGCAACTACCGCCAGCTGAGCGAACCCGAAGTTTGCCATCGCACGCGCAGCTGCACCAATGTTGAGAGGGTTGCGTGGTGAGACAAGAACGACATCGATGCGGTCGCGTTGGATTTCAGCCAGCAAGCACCCATTGTAGGGTGACTGTCTCCGGTACACTCAATCGCGTATGGTTCCCGACCCCAATCTAAATACGAATGCGCTGCAATCCGAGGTCGAAGCGCTGTGCGCGACGGCGCGGTGGTGCTATGCGCGGGGGTGGGTTCCGGCCACCAGCGGCAACTTCAGCGTGCGCGCCGGGCAGCACATCCTTATTACTCCGAGCGGACTCGATAAGGGCACGCTGATGCCCGGCGATCTATTGGAGATTGACCCGGAAGGCCATGCAGTTGCGGGGAAAGGCAAGCCTTCAGCGGAGACAGGATTGCACGCAGTGATCTATCGCGAGAGGCCCGGTGCCCATGCCATTCTGCACGTGCACACAATCTGGAATACTTTGCTTTCCGGGCGATTTGTGGATGCGGGTTATGTGGAGATTGAAGGCTATGAGTTATTGAAAGGCTTAGCTGGGGTTAGCACGCATGAGCATCTTGAAAAAGTGCCGATCCTTGGGAATTCACAGGATTATGGGCTTCTTTCGGCGAATCTGGCTAATGCGCTTCACCGATTCCCGGGGGCGCATGGGGTTTTGCTGAGTCGGCATGGGCTTTATACTTGGGGTGAATCGGTGGGTGAGGCGCGGCGGCACCTGGAAGCGCTGGAATTCTTGTTTGAAGTGGAAGGACGGCGGCTGGCGGGCGCGATCAACTAGAGCTTGCTGTGGCGCGAAATTGTTCCACGTGGAACAATTTTGGCGGGCCGAGAGCTTTGGCGATCTCCAAATTGTTCCACGTGGAACAATTGTGACAAGTACCACCGATGATTTGTGCTGTTGCAGATTTATTCGAGAATTGTGATTTAGTCTGGCCGGACTTGACACCAACGAATGCCGATTCATTGAGGAGATTGGTATGGCTGTTCTTCGCTTCCCCCAGTCACCCCACGGACGTGGACCTGTCCGCGGGGACCCCGAGGAGAATCTTCAAATCGACTCCGAGGCCGAGATTCGCGTGGCGCTTGCTCCGCTGGGCATCGACTATGAGCGCTGGAGTCTGGACCGGGTGCCTGACGATGCTAGCGCCGACGAGGTGCTGGCGGCGTATACCAATGAGATTGACGAGATGAAACGGCGGGGCGGCTATGTTACGGCCGATGTGATTGACGTGAACCCCACGACGCCGAATCTTGAGGCGATGCTGGCGCGTTTCGACAAGGAGCATACGCACGACGAGGATGAGGTGCGGTTCATCCTCTCTGGGCGTGGGATTTTTTTCTTACATTTGGACCAAAAGGTGGTATCTGTTGAGGTCGGCCCCGGCGATATGCTGCGCGTGCCGCGTGGGACTACGCACTGGTTCACGCTGTGCGAAGACCGGCGCATTCGCGCCATTCGCTGGTTTCAGGCAACCTCCGGTTGGACTCCTCTCTACACAGTTTCAGGCTTGGAAAGAGGCTATCAGCCGCTTTGCCTCGGGCCTGCTTATCTCGGGCCGCGCCTTCGCTCGACAATTTCCGCATGACGGGCGCGCGCCCTCGCGTTCTTCTTCTCGATGTCGAGGGTACCGTCGCGCCTATCTCTCTTGTCAGCGAGCAGTTGTTTCCGTATGCGCGCACACACCTCGCTGATTTTTTGAAGCAAAACTTGCAGAGGCCGGAAGTCCAGGCGGATTTGAAACTTCTTGCCGAAGAGAACCGTGCGGAGCTGAGCGAAGAGAGTCCTACCTTTGGTGTTGAAATCAGAAACGAGCTTCATGCGCGTGCGTATCTTCTTTGGCTGATGGACCGCGATCGGAAGTCGACGGCGCTCAAATCTCTTCAGGGGAAGGTCTGGAAGGCTGGTTTCGAGAGCGGCGCGTTGAAAGGCACGCTCTTCGCCGATGTTCCGGAGGCGTTGGGTCGCTGGGCTGCGGACGGGAAGGTTGCTATCTACTCGTCGGGTTCGGTTGAGGCGCAGCAATTGCTGTTTCGTTATTCGACCTTTGGCGATTTGACGCCTCTGATCTCGAGTTATTTCGATACGCGGAGCGGTGCTAAGTCGGACAGCGCGAGTTATGCGGCGATTGCCGCGGAGTTGAAAGTTAAGACGCACGAAGTGCTCTTTTTCTCCGATGCCGTGCGCGAACTGGATGCGGCGCGGGAGGCTGGCTGTGCGACACGGCTTGTGATGCGTGAGGGCAATGCGCCTGTTGAGGATGCGCATGGGCACGAGGCGATTTCATCGCTCGCTGGAATCGGAGCCTAGGGAGCTCAAAATTCTTCGCACATTCGATGTAGAAAACACAAATAATGGGAGGGGGGTGGGGTCGCCCCTTTTCCTTTCTTCGAGCTGTCGTCTCCTCAATGGTCATCGTGGTGGAGCTTCATCGCGTCCCTACGGAAAGGCCGAGCGGCTCGTGGTGAAAGTCGAAGCAGCCGAAGGCCTTCCCTCAGGGGCTGAAGCCCATCGCTTCTTATCGGCCATTTACGGCACGGCTGAAGCCGTGCCCTTTCAAAACCAGACTCCCACCACAGACTGTCAGGGTTGTCTCTCCAATTCGGCAGACGAGTTCGGCTGATGAGCGAACCATCTCCCGTTGCCCAGTCGTTAGTGCAATTGTCCCTTTCGCTCCGGTTCGGGTTGGGGCAATCTTGCTTGAGGTGGAATGGCGATATCACAGACGCTTTGCGGCGGAGTTGGCAACCTGCGCGGCATAGAGGAGCTGGGTTGACTCGGGCGCGGTGAAGACCTTGAGGAGCAGGCCCTGGGCCACGCAGGCGATGAAGTTGCGGATGTTTTCGGAGCCTGAAAGAGGGGGCATGGCCTCGCGATAGGCTTTTGCAGCGGTTTTCTCGGCCCGGTCCACGCGTCGGCATTCGGGTTCGTCATTGTCGCGCGTCGACAGGGCGACGCGGTAGGCGTTTTCCCTGGCCTCGGAACAGCGGGTGACGGCGGAGGTGGGTGCGGGGATTTCTTCGAATAGGTTGGACATCCTGTTTTTCCTTTGGCTGATCTCTCTTTAGTGTGCACGGAGGGAGGGAAATTATTTGCAAAAGGGGACTGAGGTCAACCATTGAGGCGAGGCAAAAGTGGTCGATTGGGGTTCGTGCTTTCCCACCCAAGCAAAGCTTGGATGGGGCACCCTCGGTCGTGGGGATTGATGTGCCCATTTTCGTGCAGATTGACGCAACGCAAAACTGTGGATTGAAACTGTCGGGACGGGTGGCCGTTGGCTTTAGGGTGACGTTGGGTGAACCGACATGATGTGTGTGGCAAGTGGGTCAGGGCCGCTGTGCTACTCTCGACGCAAATCTGTGACTACCTCGAAGAATCAGCTTTATTACGGCGATAACTACGAAGTGCTGCAACGCTACGTGAAGGACGACAGCGTCGATCTGGTGTATCTCGATCCGCCGTTCAATTCACGCCAGGATTACAACGTTTTGTTTGCGGAGAAAGACGGCTCGCGGTCGAGTTCGCAGATTCACGCGTTCGAGGACACGTGGGAGTGGAACATCGACGCGGAGCGGTCTTACGAACACATTGTGGAGCGCGGCGGACGCGTGGCCGATGCGCTGCGGGCGTTCCGGACATTTCTTGGTGGCTCGGACATGATGGCGTATCTGGCGATGATGGCTCCTCGGCTGGTGGAGTTGCGCCGGGTGTTGAAGGAGACGGGATCGATCTATCTGCATTGCGATCCGACGGCGAGTCACTATTTGAAGATTCTGATGGATGCGGTTTTTGGGCCGCAGATGTTTCAAAACGAGATCTCATGGAGACGATCATCGGCCCATAGCGACGTCAAGCAAGGCATGCGACGCTGCGGGCGGGTACGAGATGTTCTGCTGTTCTATGGAAAATCGACTGCTAACGTTTGGAACGTTCTCTATACGCCGTACACGGACGAGTATCTTGCGTCTGAGTACAAGCACATCAACGGAGAAGGTAGACACTACAAAGAGACAGATCTTACGGCCGCCCGCCCCGGTGGAGATACCGAGTTTCTCTGGAGGGTGAAGCGTCGTGAAGGTCGCAAGGAGCGGTGGGACGCTGACCTCGACAGCGAACATCTCACCCCGAAGGGCGGATGGGAGTATAAGGGTGTTCCTCCTTATAACGGTCGCTTCTGGGCTTACTCGCGAGAGAATATTGTTGCTTTCTTCAAATCGGGCCACATAATTCACCGCGAGACCGGCATGCCACGCCTTATTCAGTTCGCCGATGAAATGCCGGGAGTTGCTCTTCAAGATGATTGGGGCGATATCAATCGCACCGGCGGAGAAGAAGATCTCGGCTACCCCACGCAAAAGCCGGAGGCACTACTGGCGAGGGTCATTGGATCCAGTTCGAATGAAGGCGACTTAGTTCTCGATCCGTTCTGCGGATGCGGCACTACGGTGCAGGTGGCGCAGCGGCTTAATCGCCGTTGGATTGGGATCGACATTACCCACCTCGCGATCGGTCTTATCAAGAAGCGTCTTTCGGATGCTTTTGGGCCGGAGATCAAGGCCACCTACGATGTGATCGGCGAGCCGACGGATTATGCGGGGGCAGCCGCGTTGGCTGCCGAAGACAAATACCAGTTCCAGTGGTGGGCGCTGGGACAGGTGGGCGCGCGGCCTGCCGACCAGAAGAAGGGCGCGGATCGCGGCATCGATGGGCGGCTTTACTTTCATGACGACGATTCGGGGCAGTCGAAGCAGATCATCTTCTCAGTGAAGGCGGGCGGGGTGACGGTTTCGCAGGTGCGCGATTTGCGCGGGGTGCTTTCACGAGAGAAGGCGGAGATTGGAGTGTTTCTCTGCTTTGAGCCGCCGACCAAACCGATGACCAAAGAGGCGGCGGAGGCGGGGTTGTATAAGTCGTCGGATGGGACGACGTATGCGCGGGTGCAGATTTTGTCGATTGAGGAGATTCTGGAGGGGAAGCAGCCGGAGTATCCGCTGCATCGGCGGGATGCGACGTTCAAGAAGGCTCCGCGGAGCCGGCCTGCGGCGGCGGAGAATTTGACGTTGCCGTTGTTGCCGGGGGATGAGGTTTGAGGGGAGTCGCGCTGGGTTTGGCGTCCGTGCTTTCCCACCCAAGCAAAGCTTGGATGGGGCACCCTCGGTCGTGGGGATTGATGCGGCGTAAATGCAACCGCAGGTCCTTCGACTCCGCTGCGCTTCGCTCAGGATGACAGCAGCGGGTCGGCGTTTGTGCTTTCCCACCCTCGACCACCCCAGCGACGAAGACCCGTCCCTCTTCCTCGCGAACGAAGACCTGTTCGTGGGGCCCCTGTCGCAGGGGACCCCGGATAGCGGAGCTGGGATGGGGCACCTATGATGACGCTGCCTGAAAACCTCCGGGCCTGAACAGGCTGCGGAGAAGTCAAAAGTTTCGAGAAAAATTGTGAGATACATCCCTCAGCGGCTAAAGCCGGCGTCGATCCAATCGACTTATTGGCACGAGTCAACTCGTGCCCTTCCGAAACTGCTCTTGGGACGCAGCCTGTAAAGGCCCATGCTCCCTGCGTGAATGGCTCACGGAGCGCGTTGGGCTATCGGTAATTGTCTCGATGAATGCATGCCGTCTCCGAGCATTACCCCACAACTGTGTGCAATTCTGCCCATTCAGGCTCAAGTCGAGCGTCTAGTCTGTGAGGCGAGCGCGGACGCTCGCCGATGCGACCCTCGTTGTTAGGGGTGCCCGGATATTCGGCATCGGCCCTATTGGAAATACCACGATGAGGAAATGGAATCAGGCAACGTCCGCGATTGAGGGCCAGTTTACCGGCGTCCACACGCTTGGCCATCTGAGCGTCCGCGAGGGCAGTAAAGCAAAAAACGAATCATAACCGGAAGGGTCATCGGCCCGTCCAATCTACAGAAGGACCGCCAAGAATCAATGGGCTCAGGGAGACTGAATGTGGTTGCGCGGTTTCGTTCTTGTCTTGCTGATTCTCCCCGCCGGTCGTATTTCACTTGGCGCCCAGGCTCCGAATTCTTCTCCTCAAGAACGACAACCCCTCGTAAAGGCGCAGACCAACGCCGTGGTTGTGGATGTTGTGGTGACCGACCACAGCGGTAAGCCGGCACTTGGCCTCAGCAAGCGAGATTTTGACTTAACCGAAGACGGCAAGCCACAAGCCATCGATTTCTTCGAAGAACACTCCATCACGAGCGCGCCTGCCCCCGCTTTTCCCAAGTTGCCGCCGCATGCATTCTCCAATCAGCTTTCGGGCTCGCAAAGCGATTCAGTCACAGTGCTCCTTCTCGATAGCCTCAATACCTCGGAGGAGAACCAGGCCAATGTTCACAAGCACGCCATTGATTTCCTAAACAATCTCCATCCCAACGGACCAATAGCCATCTTCAGCCTTAATACAAAGCTCCATCTTTTGCAGGAATTCACTTCGGACACTTCTCTCCTTCTTGCCGCTGTCAACAGCAAGGCTGCCGCACCTGGGACGACGATCGATTCCCGCACCCGCGACGACGATCTTCGCGACAAGGAAGAAGTTTCGATGACTATGCATGCGGATCACCCAGAGGCCGCAGAGGCCGATGCAAGGTCATTAGCCGAGCATGCTGGTAAGCAAGCAGGAGGGCGCGCTTCCCTAACTTTGACAGCACTCCAGCAGCTCGCGCGATCTCTTGCCGCGATTCCGGGCCGCAAAAACCTCATTTGGTTCGCGAGTACTTTTCCAGTTTCCGTCTTCCCCGATGGATCAACGCGCGAGACGCTCAGCAACGGAAGCGAGATTCCCGATGTTCTTCGCGAGACGGTGAATCTCCTCGCACAAGCCAGAGTTGCGATCTATCCCATGTCGGCCCAGGGGATTCTCGTCGATCGAACCATGAATGCAGATTCGGGCGGTCAACCGCAGGGAGACAGTTTTGAAACGAATCCGTTCCAACAGACCTCAGCGAATGCAGCGAATACTGCCTCCATGGAGCAGTTGGCCTCGGAAACGGGCGGAGAAGCCAGCTATTCCTCGAATGATCTGACCAAAGCGATGGTGCAAGCCGTTCAGAACGGAGCCCACTATTACACGCTGGTCTACACGCCGATCAATACAAGAATGGATGGCAAATTCCGCCGCATCGATGTCAAACCGATACAAGGCAAATACAAGCTGGCTTACCGGCGCGGCTATTACGCTGATAACGGCACAACAACCCAAAGCGATCAGAGCACGGATCCCCTGGCGCGGTTCCTGGTGCCGGGCGTGCCGAGTTCCACGCAAATCACTTATCAGGTGAGTGTGGCTCCCTCTGCGTCGCAGCCGGAACCGAATGGAATGCGAGCCGGCGGCAATGCGAAGCTCGCCGATCCTCTCGTCCGCTATCGGATAGATTTTGCAATACCGGCGAAAAATGTGAATTTGCAGCCCGGGCCGAACGGGACCCACATTGGCAAGGTCGAGGTTGCGCTTGTCGCCTACGATCGTGAAGGGAAACAACTGAACTGGACTGCACAATCGGTGACGGAGAGTCTTGAAGCTGAATCGTACGCACGTGCAGAACAATCAGGTTTACCGGCGCATTTGGAAATCGACCTCCCTAAGATCGATGCATTCGTGGCCACTGGGGTCTACGACTGGGGCTCCCAAAAGATCGGGACACTTGAAATTCCGGTGAGCTATGCTGCTGTTTCATTTGCGGCACCTCCACCTGCTAGCGCATGTTGTTCTGCCACGGCGTCTGCTGAGGCGTCCAACGCAGCAACAGAAGCGGTACCGCAGCCCGGGCTGGAATCGAAGAAGGCATCGCCGGACGAGCCGGTGCTGATGCTCAGGCCTCCGCCGCGTACCGCTTCGAATTTGGTGATCCCAGAAGGCCATATCCATCTTGACTTCGTGGTAAGCGATACTGCAGGCAAGCCGGTCACCGGACTCGAACCATGGGATTTCAAGCTGTTGGACAACGGTTCGACAAGAAAGATCTTGTCCTTCCGCTCCTTCGATGGAGTCGCTGTCAAGCCCGATCCACCCGCTCAGGTAATTTTGCTCGTCGACACAGTGAATTTGCCATTCGAGCAGATAGCTTTTGTGCGTGAGGAGCTTGAACATTTTTTGCGCAAGAACGGCGGCCATCCGGCGCAGCCCGTTTCTCTCTTTCTGCTTACCGATATCGGGTTGCACGTGCAGCCTCGTCCTTCGGTAGACGGGAATGCACTGGCGGACGTCGTGCATCGGATCAACGGCGGTATAAGCAGCATCAACTCAGCCATGGGAAGCGGTGGTTATCTGGAACGGGTCCAGTTGTCGGTGCGCCAACTAGCGGCAATCGCGGAGAACGAAGCAAGAAAGCCGGGTAGAAAGCTGCTCATCTGGCTTGGGCCCGGCTGGCCGATGCTGGACAGGCCCGCGGACGGGTTTTCCGAAAGGGATCAGCGGAGATACTTCGATACCATGGTCGAGCTTTCTACGCAATTGAGAGAGGCGCGGATCGCACTCTACAGCGTGGCTCCCCTCGACTCATCGGTGGGAAGCGGCAGTTCCAACCTTCTCTATCAAGCCTTTTTGAAAGGAGTGCAGTCGGCCCAGCAGGCAACGACCGGCAACCTGGCCCTGAAGGTGCTTGTGACGCAGACTGGCGGGCAAATCATGGGACCAAATAACGACCTGGTAGGGCAGATTGAAGGTTGCATCTCGGATGCAAACGCGTTCTATACGATCTCCTTCAATCCCCCACTTGCCGAACACGCCGATGAGTACCATTCCATTCAGTTGCAAGTGAATCAGGCTGGTCTCACGGTGCGGACTAATGCGAGTTATTACAATGAACCGCCAGGCAATTAGCTGAGCGTTGATGCTTTCAGTGGTAGTGAAGCTTCGGTTTTCGCCTTACACTTGACTCATGATTCGCCAGATCGCGCCTCTGTTCTTCACTACCGACATTGCCGGTACGCTTGCCTATTACAAAGACAAGCTGGGCTTCGAGTGCCAGGGGACGTGGCACGATCCGCCGGTGTACGCTATCGTTGCGCGCGACCGGCGTGCGATTCACTTCCGCTGCGCTGAGCCGCCCACTGCGAATCCCGAAAAATATGCGGACGAACTGCTGGATGCCTATCTCTCTGTCGATGACGGCGACGCGCTTTATGCCGAGTATGCTGCCAAGGGTGTGGAGTTCACTCGGGAACTTGCCAATATGCCATGGCAGACGCGCGAGTTTGTGGTGAAGGATTGCGATGGGCGGCTGCTGGCTTTTGGGACGAGCTTGTAGTTGTTGCTCTACTAAGACCGACGGTGCGATGGAGGACGGCGGATTCGTTCCGGGGCTGAAGCCCGCTTCGTTTTGCCCTGATTCAGGGGCCTAAAAGGCCCCTGCTCCCTCCAGATTGCGGCGAGCGAAGGTTCGTGCTTTCCCACCCAAGCAGAGCTTGGATGGGGCACCCATAGTCATGCCGATTAGCAACCGCCGGTCCTTCGACTTCGCTACGCATCGCTCAGGATGACAATGCCGGGTTTAGGTTCGTTGCTTTCCCAGGTCTCAAAAGCGAGACCTGGGGCACCCATTGTCGTGCGGATTGATGTTTCGCGCAATGAAACAGTGCCCCGTGAATCGATGTTGGCTGGGATAGGCTCTAAGTATTGTGTCTTTGATCGTGGTCTGGACTAACCCTGCTGCGGTTGCATTCAACGAGCTGAGTCGAGCGCCTCTTGTGCGCTTCTCGGTGCTGGCGTTGAGTTCTATCTTTTTTCTGGTTGATCCGTTTGCGGCGATTCCTTCGTTTATTGCGATTACCGAGAGCGCGGATGCGGAGCGGCGGAAGCGGATGGCGCGGAAGGCGGCGCTGACGTGCTTTATTGTTCTGACGAGTTTTGCGCTGGCGGGGCAGCTCATCTTCAGGATGTTTGGGATTACGCTGCCGGCGTTTGAGATTGCGGGCGGTCTGATTTTGCTGCTGATTGGGCTGGACATGCTGGAGGCCAAGCGCTCGGCGACGCAGGAGGCGTCGGGTGATCAGGAAGAAGGCGCGGCAAAGGAAGATGCGGGGATTGTGCCGTTGGGGATTCCCATGCTGGCGGGGCCGGGGGCGATTTCGTCGGTGATGGTGCTGGTGGGGCCGGTGCCTGGGTTTTTCCATTGGCAAATGGGGGCGATTCTGGGGTCGATTGCGGTGACGTGCCTTGTGAGTTATTGGGTGCTGGCAGGTGCGGGGCGGGTGCGGGCGGTGCTGGGGGAGACGGGGATTCGGATTTTGGTGAGGATTATGGGGTTGCTGCTGGTGGCGCTGGCTATGCAGTTTTTCGTGAATGGGTTGACGGATTTGGGGATTATTGCGAGGCAGGGGTGAGAAGAGCAGGGAATAGGGAATAGGGAATAGATAGGCGTTCAGTGACATAACGGCTAAATCTTGGCTGGCTGAAGCGAAATCGCGTGGACCCTGACGTCTGAGGAACTGTCGACCAAGAATTTGGAGATTCAAGCAAAACTTGGCCGGGTGCAGTCTCTGCACGGTCGTCCGCATTCGGCGGTCAGCATTGACTGCGGGAGGCGATCTTGTTTGGATCGGCCTTACTCCTTCACCACCGCTACGAGCAATCTGACCGCACCTCTCTGGGTGCCGCCGCTCACGGCTCCGAACGGCCGGATGCGAACGGGAGCAAGAGAGGAATAGACTTTAGTTTAGGATCGAGGTTTTGATTCTTTGAGTCCACAAGCACCTCGCCTCTAAACTATCGAGAAGATATCGACATCGACTGCGGGCCGATTTGCAATGGAGTCCCCATATATTACGACGGAGACTTTGGCTTGGATTTCAACAAGAGCTTCGACTTAGGTACACATCAGCCCGCAGCCGGACTGTTTCGTTTACTGCTCATCCCATACATACTCTGCTGGCGAAATGTTCGGCCTTTCCGCAGCAGACACAACCCTCGCAAATATATGTGGAGTTCTTTATGGCATTCGTTAAGACGCTCGCGTGGTTCGGTGTCACCATTCTCTCCGCGGTGCTGTGCTTTGGACAGACGTTTACGGTCGGCTCCACGACCACGCAACTGAATCCTTCCCAACGTGGTTCTGTTGGAACCTACTGGCCTGACGGAAACATGGGAGCCATTTTTCACAATGGCACGAATTATGTGTTTGCACCGACGACCGCCCCTGGAACAGTCCAAATAACGCTTCCAAGTCTGAATACATGGACAAGCGGCCTGAGCCTCAACGCGCCCACCACCAACCTCGCCTATGGAGGGGCGAATTCTTTCGATCAGAACTACGCTGGCGGTCAAGCAGTGTACTACGATTCCGCTTCGGGTTATCTGATCGAGCTTTATCACGGGGAGCAGCATTTCTGCGGTTTCAATTGCGGTGGGAGTCCTTCCTATTCAGCCCTCGGCCTCGCCTACTCTACCGACTTTGGAAACAACTGGCACAAACTTGGCGAAGTCATCAGCCCTCAATCGGCGTGGACGAACGGCGGGGTGAATTGCCAGGCAGATGTCAGCATGGGTACGCTGTTAGTCGTCGGCTCGTATCTTTACACTTACTACGACGATAATGGGACTGGGTGCAGTGGCGAGCAGCTTGCGGTGGCGCGAGCCTCCATTTCGTCCGTGGTCGCAGCGGCGGTGGCCGGAACCCCCTTCACTTCCGGGCCGGGAACTTTGTTTATGAAGTACACCGGTTCCGGAGCCTGGACCGGCAACGGAGTAACGGATTTAGCTAATCCTCAGAATGGCGGCGGGGCGTTTGCCGCGATTGCAACAGACCCTAATGGTGGTGGTATCTACATGCCCAGCGTGAGGTATGACACCTATCTTAATCAGTACATCCTCGCCTATTCAAACTTCGACGAAGCAGTGTTGATGACTTCTTCCGACGGACTGACTTGGGGCAATTCGCAGAACATAGTTACCGGCGGAGGAGCCCCACCCAATGCTATTTTCTACACCACGCTATTCAATACTTCTGGAGGAGACCCGCAAGTACTAGGGCAAAACTTCTCGGTGTTCTACGTCGCGCCATTCGGTACCTGGTCAAATTCTAACCTTTACAGCGTCGCGATCAGTGTTGGTTCACGCCCCGCGCCGCCGGTTCTCAATCAGCCGGTGGTGAATTGATGAATGCCTCCGGCAAGCCGGAGGCTTAATTTGTGAGAACCCAGTAGACGACTAAGTGCAGATTCCGGTCGAAGTTTCGGTTCGGCCATGAAAGGTTGTTGCGAGATTCGAATGCAGCAAAAGGACCGGGACGTTGTTGCCTCCATACAGGCTCTACGCGCCATTGCAGTAGTCTTCGTGGTTCTGAACCACTTTTTTCCCGCCCGCCTTCCAGGTGGCTATATCGGCGTGGACATTTTCTTCGTGGTTTCCGGCTTCCTGATCAGCTCGCATCTTCTCAGGGAACTCAAGGGCGGGAGCTTAAACTTCAGCCGGTTCTATCTCCGGAGAGCCCGCCGACTCTTGCCCGCTTCTCTGCTCGTGCTGGCGTTGACTTGCTTAGCCGTCTCTCTATCGATGCCCTCGGCCTGGCAAGTGGCCAATTTGAAGGACGCCGCCGCCGCCGCTATCTACGGTGTGAACTGGCGGTTTGCGGCCAATGCGGTCGATTATTTCGCGGACAGCGGCTTCCTTTCGCCGGTCAATCATTACTGGTCGTTATCGGTAGAGGAACAGTTCTATCTCGTCTGGCCGGCGCTCCTGTATTTCTCTCTCCGCATCGCTATCGCCAGAACCCGGCGAACCGCCGAGAGCCTGATCCCCGTTGTCATCGGGGTTCTCATGGCTACTATCCTGGCGCTTTCGCTGATCTCGGCGATCCTGGCGATCCATCACAGTCCGTCGGCCGCTTATTTTCTCACCTATACGCGCGCCTGGGAGTTCGCAGCCGGGGGCCTAGCGGCTCTTATGCTCGGCAAGCTGAAGAATCGGTTGCAGGCGGGTTGGATTATGCCGCTTTTCGGTGCCGCGTGGCTGACGCTCATCGCTTCGGGCCGGTTTCTCAGCCCGGAGTCAGGCGTTCCCGGTCTTGCCGCGGTCCCGGTGGTCCTCGCCACGGTGATCGTCCTTGTCATCGGGGACGACCACGGTTCGCCTCTGGCGCAACGGATCGTGGGTTTTGCACCCTTTCAATGGCTCGGTGACATTTCCTATTCGCTCTACCTCTGGCATTGGCCGCTGTTGATTCTTGCACCTCTCGCCCTGGGAGTCGCCAAGCTGAGAATCGCCTATCGGATAACCCTGCTTGGGATCTCGCTCGTCCTGTCGGCCATCACGAAACGATATGTCGAAGATCGTTTCCGTTTTCCCCGGCCTGCGCAAAAGCAGATGGCGCCGTCCTTGGGCAGCGCGTCCGCCCTTGCCGCCTATTTGCTGATGTCGGCGAGCTTGGCAAGCTGCGCCTTTCTCGGCGCCCGGTTGCTCGAAAGCAAAGCAATCAAGGCCGGCGAAAGGCTTTACCGACTTTCGCTGAATCCTGGCCCCTGCTTTGGCGCGCGCGCGACCGAGCCCGGAGCGAGTTGTCCGGATTCTCATTTTTTGGCAGACCGAGATTTCGCCTTGGTGGGCCGGAGGACGCAGGTCAACGTGTTCCCCTATGGAGAGTTGGTAGAGAGGTTCCCAGATAATGTCCGTTGCCAGAATGACCTGGGGAATCCGGCTGTTGCTCCGTGCGAGTTCGGCGCGGCGGACAACGCGACCAGGGAACGCATCGCTCTTTTCGGCGATTCTCACGTCGGCATGTGGGAACAGGCTCTGGCTACATTCGTTGTGCCGCGGGGCATACGCGTTCAGTCCTTTTCCGCGTCATCCTGCGCCATCTCAGCCGATGACCGCGCGCTGACGTTCTATATGCTTCCCCAGTATCGCGACGCATGCCGAATCTGGCGTCGGGCGGCTGCAGCGGCGATCATCGCCGACAAGCGGATTGACACGGTCGTTATATCGGGTGATGCCTACAAACAGAAAATTCTCAATGAAGCGGGGGGGTGGAGTGAAGACGACGGTCGCGGGGTCGCCGAAATCCTGCAGCGTTTTCGCGCGGCGGGAAAGCGAGTGGTTGTGATCGACGACATTCCGAGTCTGCCGTTCGAGCTGCCTGATTGCCTGGCGCGGGCAAGAACAAACAACGATCCATGCACCGTCGACGAAACCCAAATTCCAACGAGTACGCCGCTTGGACGCGCCGTAGCGCTGATGCCTCCAGGAGCGATCGATTATGTGAACTTCAAAAATGTGTTCTGCGATGGTGCCGTCTGCCACACGGTGATTGGTGGCATTCCCGCCTATTTGGACTCCAATCACGTTACGTCGCCCTTCGCGCGCAGCCTGGCGGCCCGGCTCGAAAAATTGATCGTTAAGAATGGCCCGGCTGACCAGCATCGATGATCGATTGTGTTGGCGCGGGCTAGTGCCCGGTTCGTCCACCTTCAGGCCGCATCTCCCACCTACATCACTTGGAAACAGGCAAATTGCGGCCGTTCGACAGCTTTCTTGTTGTTTTGGCATTCAGGATGTTTTTCGAGACGGCGACGAATTGCCCTTTCCCACAGAACTCCGGATAAATTTCCGGTTCGCTGACCCCACGCTGAAGCGCGGGGCTAACAAACCCTGCGCCTACGGCGCGGATTTCCGCGGCGGACGAATCGGGTTGCCGATTGCTGCTCTCCGAAGTGCTGCGCCGTCCCTACGGGACTCCGGATAAATTTCCGGTTCGCTGACCCCACGCTGAAGCGCGGGGCTAACAAACGCTGCGCCTACGGCGCGGACTCCGCGGCGGCCGAATCGGGTTTGCCGGTTGCTGCTCTCCGAAGACATGCAGGATGGATTTATCTGGAAGGGCGTCACGGTGGTGAACCCATTTGGGAAGGTGCGGCATTCGTTGCTTGAGGCGTTGCTGGTCGATTGAACAGTTGTCAGCGCTCAGTGGTCAGAGAACGAACGGGGCACCGGGTTGCGCCGTCCCTGCGGGACTCCGGATAAATTTTCTGTTTCGCTTACCCCAACCCCACGCTGAAGCGCGGGGCTAACAAACGCTGCGCTTGTTGGTCGAGTGATCAGTTGTCAGTGATCGGTTATCAGAGGGATATTGTGGCATCGTGCTTTCCACCTTTCCGCAGAGGACGCGGAAGGATGGGGTACCCGGCTATCTTGGGACATTCGGCGCGTGTTTTGAATATAGGCTGATGAGTTTTCAAGCGCTCCACCGTTGACTCACCTGCAAAACCGTGGCTAGACTAGTTTACTGATTGACCAATAGGGCGGCGGCCAGCGGCCAGCCCGCTCGGAAAAGGAAAAACCCATCGTGAGTGAATTGAGAGTTGCCCGTCCGCAATGTATTGGCAGCGGCCAGCCCGCATTGCCTAGTGACTTGTTACCCCTTCAAGGATACGACAGTGCCCGTTGCAGCGATTGTCACGCCAAGGTCGCGGTTTGGTTTGCAAACGGGCAAGGGACGCGACGCGCTCATGCCGTTGGAATCGATACGGATGAGCCGGAACTGGCAGCGATGGTTCGGGCCGGTGTACGAGGGGGCGCTATCAGCCTCGATTACGATCCGAGGCAGTAGTCTCCTCAGAGACCCCCGTCATGATGTCGCTCTACTGTTCACCGTGCCGGGGCCGAGAGCCCGGACGGTGAGCCTCCAGGACAGGCCGGTGTCGATTGGAGCGGTATGGCGACGAAGAAAGACCCGATGAGCGCGCTAGCGAAGAGACGTTGGCCTAAGAGTAAAGTCTGGGGGCAAGGGCAATTCGCGGTGCTTACATGCGCTTATTTTCACCCGAGCGCACAGCGCATGCAGTATGCAGAAATCCATCTGTTTGTATCCCGAGATGAAGCGGAGGAGTATCAGAAAACGATGTACTGTCACGCGGACACGAAGGGCCTGTGCAGGGGCAAGCACGACATCGTGGACTTGGGGAGTTGAAATGGCATACGCAGTCCGTCGGCGGTACACTGCTACGCATGGACCACTGCTCAGCGCCTCTGACATCCGAAAGCCAAGCCCGCGCAGTGAAGGCGGAGCAAGACGGCACTTTGGACATGCTGAAGGGTGACCTACTCTGCGAATGTGGTGCGCACGTTGGGGCAATTCGGAAGCCCTATCTGGACGGACCAAAGGGTGGCCCCTTGCATCCAACGCTCCATTATCGATATGAGCCGTCCCGACTCCCGGCGGGAAAAAGCTACGACTCAAAGAGATTCCGATAGAGGCTAGGTTCGTGATCGTTCCAGCTTCCCATTCAAGAACGGCACGAAGTGCCCTTTCCCACAGAAAGGTCGGGGTTTCCACAGGCATCTTGGCTTGTGTTTTTGTTGCGGGGTTGTTATTGTCAGGGAGTCGCAATTGCGAGCGGGAGAAGTTTGGCCTGTCGGGTTGCGAACGAGAGTAATGTGTGTTATTCTCGAAAAGTTGCATAAGCAGCAGTGGAGCCTCCCGGTGGCTGTATGGCCTGCCCGTTGAGGGAAGTGGGAAGCTGGTTCGTTTGGGTACAGGTGAAAGCGTTTGACGCAACCCTGAGCCCCCTGTAGGGAATCCCGCAGAGGACAAGCCGAACAAAACCATTGATTGCAAGACCCGA
>Ga0181520_10004237_pt1 | contig 24254 bp, 25 predicted proteins | sample PEATcosm2014_Bin_29_FD_132451 | JGI IMG/M metagenome (GOLD analysis project Ga0181520, IMG submission 132451) | Peatland microbial communities from MTU Mesocosm Facility, Houghton, MI, USA - PEATcosm2014_Bin02_30_metaG | ecosystem: Environmental > Terrestrial > Soil > Wetlands > Peat | place...
CCCGACGGTGTCGCGCATGACCATCGCCGTCCATGTCGGCCGCCAGGCGGCCGAGCAGGCCACCAAGCAGCTGACCAAGCTGATCGACGTCATCACCATCGAGGACATCACCGAGATGCGCAAGGTGGCTCACGAGCTGATGCTGATCCGGATGCACGCGCCGGCCGAGCAGCGCTCCGAGATCCTCGCCGTGGTCGGGGTCTTCCTGGGCCGCATCGTCGATATCGCCGCCAGCTCGATGGTCATCGAGATCACGGGAACCACCGAGAAGATCGACACCTTCGTCGAGCTGATGCGCCCCTACGGGATCACGGAGATGGCCCGGAGCGGGGCGGTCGCCCTGGTGCGGGGGGATCAGGCCGGGATCAGGCTGGCCGACCTCGGCCTGGAGGCGGAGCCGCCCGGAGGCTCGAGGGTGGGGGCGGGGTCCGCCGGCGCGGGCATCACCGCCGACACGACAGGGGACATCTAGTGCAAGGCAGAATCCACGCCGTGATCACGTCCCCGGGCCGTCACCTCTCCGCGACGGCCCGATCCGAGACCCACCGGAGGAGCACCCCGCGATGACCGCCCGCATGTACTACGACGCCGACGCCGACCCGGCGGCCCTGCAGGGGCAGAAGATCGCCATCCTCGGCTACGGCTCTCAGGGCCACGCCCACGCCCTCAACCTGCGCGACTCCGGGTACGACGTCCGGGTCGGACTCCCCGAGACGAGCAAGAGCCGGGCGGCGGCCGAGGCCGAGGGGCTGCGCGTCCTCAGCCCCGCGGACGCCTGTGCCGAGGCCGACGTGATCATGGTGCTGATCCCGGACACCCGCCAGCGGGCGCTCTACGACACCGCCATCGCACCCAACCTCAAGCCGGGCGACATGCTGATGTTCGCCCACGGCTTCAACATTCGCTACGAGCTGATCCATCCCCCCGCCGGGGTGGACGTCAGCATGGTGGCGCCCAAGGGGCCCGGCCACCTGGTCCGATGGACCTACGCCGACGGCCAGGGTGTCCCCTGCCTCTTCGCCGTGCACCAGGACGCTACCGGCAAGGCCCGCGCCCGCACCCTGGCCTACGCCCGAGGCATCGGCGGCACGCGCGCCGGCGTGCTGGAGACCACCTTTGCGGAGGAGACCGAGACCGACCTCTTCGGAGAGCAGGCGGTGCTCTGCGGCGGGGTCTCCTCGCTGGTCAAGGCCGGCTTCGAGACCCTGACCGAGGCCGGCTACCAGCCCGAGCTCGCCTACTTCGAGGTGATGCACGAGCTGAAGCTCATCGTCGACCTGATGTACCAGGGCGGTCTCTCGTACATGCGCTACTCGGTGAGCGACACCGCCGAGTACGGCGACTACGTGAGCGGCCCCAAGGTCGTCAACGAGACCAGCCGCCAGGCGATGCGCGCCCTGCTCAAGGACATCCAGGACGGGACCTTCGCCAAGCGCTGGATCGAGGAGAACGAGCTCGGGCTGCCCAATTTCCTGGAGTATCGCGACGAGGATCGACATCACCCGGTCGAGAAGGTCGGCGCCCAGCTCCGCTCGAAGATGAGCTGGTTGGGAGCCAAGACCGCGCCGGGCATGGAGGAGGTGCTCGCATCCGAAGGTGACGGTACCGTAGAGAGGACTCAGCCATGAGCACGAGCGCGAACGGATCCGACGAGGGGGGCGGCGTACGCGGCGAGGGGGGATCGAGCGGAGCCGGCGCCGGCGCCGATTCCGTAAGCCTCGGCAATCCGCTCCTCGTGAAGCGGGCTCCGGAGAAGCTGGAGCCGCTCACCATCCTCGACACCACGCTGCGGGACGGCGAGCAATCGCCGGGTGTGACCTTCAGCGCCGAGGACAAGCTGGCCATCGCCCACCAGCTGGCCCGGCTCGGCGTCGACGTCATCGAGGCCGGCTTCCCCTACAGCTCCCCCGGCGACTTCGCCGCCGTCACCGCCATCGCAGAGCAGGTCGAGGGGCCGGTCATCGCCGGCCTCAGCCGCTGCTTCGAGGAGGACGTCCGCTCCTGTGCCAGGGCGCTCGCCAAGGCGAAGCGCGCCCGCATCCACGTCTTCATCGGCACCTCGCCCATCCACCGCGAGGGCCAGCTGCGGATGACCCAGGCCGAGGTCTACGAGCGCTCGGTGAGCATGGTCCGGCTGGCCAAGTCATTCCAGGATGACGTCGAGTACTCGGCCATGGACACGACCCGCACCGAGCCCGACTACCTGGCCCAGGTGCTGAACGGCTGCATCGAGGCGGGGGCGACGACCATCAACCTCGCCGACACGGTCGGCTACGCCACTCCCGACGAGTGGCGCCAGCTCATCGAGTGGCTCTACGCGCAGGTGCCCGCCATGGCGGACGTGACCGTCTCGGTGCACTGCCACAACGACCTGGGCCTCGCCACCGCCAACTCCCTCATCGGCATCCGCGCCGGCGCCCGCCAGGTCGAGGGCTGCATCAACGGGATCGGCGAGCGCGCCGGCAACACCGCCCTCGAGGAGGTGGCGATGGCGGTCCGGCTCCACCCCGAGGTCTTCGGGGTGGCCACCCGCTTCGACCACACCCAGCTCTTCCGCACCTCCCGGCTCGTCTCCCAGCTGAGCGGCATGCTGGTCCAGGCGAACAAGGCGGTGGTGGGCGGCAACGCCTTTGCCCATCAGGCCGGGATCCACCAGGACGGCATGCTCAAGGACCGCCGGACATTCGAGATCATGGAGCCGAACGAGGTCGGGGCCGGCTCCAGCCTGGTGCTCGGCAAGCTGAGCGGCCGCCACGCCCTGCGGGAGCGGCTCGGGGCCCTCGGCTACCGCCTCGACGACGAGGACCTCAAGCGAGCCTTCGTCCGCTTCAAGGAGCTGGCCGACCGCAAGCGCGAGGTCACCGACCGAGACCTCGAGGCGATCGTCGCCGACGAGCGCCAGGGGGCGGCGGAATCCTTCCACCTCGAGCACCTGCAGGTGAGCTGCGGAACCAACCTCCGGCCCACCGCGACGGTGCGGATGCTCCTGCCGAGCGGGGAGAGCCGGGAGACGGTGGCCCTCGGCGACGGTCCCATCGACGCCACCTACCGGGCCATCGACGCACTGGTCCAGGTGGAGGGTGACCTGGACGAGTTCGCGGTCCAGGCCATCACCGCGGGGATGGACGCGGTCGGGGAGGTGACCGTCCGGCTCCGGCACGACGGCGCGCTGAGCGCCGGCCGCGGCGCCGACACCGACATCATCGTGGCCGCCGCCAAGGCCTACGTCCAGGCTCTCAACCGGGTGGCCGCATCCAGGGAGAGCGGCCCGCGCCTCACCCCGGAACGCATGGGCGCCCAGAAGGTCGCGACGGAGGTCACCAAGTGACCGAGGGCGCGCGCACGCTCTTCGACAAGATCTGGGATTCCCATGTCGTCGTCGAGGAGGAGAGCTCGCCCGCGCTGATCTACGTCGACCTGCACCTGGTCCACGAGGTCACCTCCCCGCAGGCCTTCGAGGGGCTCCGACTGGAGGGACGGAAGGTGCGGCGGCCGGCTCAGGTCGTCGCCACCATGGATCACAACGTGCCCACCACCCAGGACGTCCTGGGCGGCGCGGACCAGATCAGCCGGACCCAGATGGAGACACTTCGCCGCAACTGCGACGAGGCGGGCATCACCTGTTACGGCATCGGGCACCGGTGGCAGGGCATCGTGCACGTCATCGGGCCCGAGCTGGGCCTCTCGCTGCCCGGCACCGTGATCGTCTGCGGCGACTCCCACACCGCGACCCACGGCGCCTTCGGCGCCTTCGCCCTGGGGATCGGGACCTCCGAGGTCGAGCACGTGCTGGCGACCCAGTGCCTCCGCCAGTTCCGTCCCCGGACGCTGGAGGTCAGGATCGAGGGTGCGCTGGCGGCCGGGGTCACCGCCAAGGACGTGGCCCTCGGCGTGCTCCACACCATCGGCACCGCCGGTGCCGCCGGCCACGTCGTCGAGTACACGGGACCGGCCGTCCGCGACTTCTCCATGGAGCAGCGGATGACCCTCTGCAACCTCACCATCGAGGGTGGGGGGCGGGCCGGGATGATCGCTCCGGATGCGACCACCTTCGCCTACATCGAGGGCCGGCCCTTCGCGCCCCGCGGCGCGGACTGGGAGGCGGCCGTGGCCGCCTGGAGCGAGCTGCGCAGCGACGCCGGTGCCCGGTACGACCAGACCGTCGTCATCGACGCGGCCTCGCTGGAGCCGACCGTCACCTGGGGGACGACCCCGGCGCAGTCGGTGCCGATCACCGGCCACGTGCCCGACCCGGAGAGCTTCGGCGACCCGAACGCTCGGGAGTCGGGGCGCCGCGCGCTCGCCTACATGGACCTGGTCCCGGGCACGGCCATCGAGGACATCCCCGTCGACGCCGTCTTCATCGGCTCCTGCACCAACGGCCGTATCGAGGACCTGCGAGTCGCCGCATCCGTGCTCGAGGGCCGGACGGTCAAGGGCGGGCTGCGCGTCCTGGTGGTGCCGGGATCGGCGCAGGTGAGGGCTCAGGCCGAGGCGGAGGGCCTCGACCGGATCTTCCGCTCCGCCGGCGCGGAGTGGCGCAACACCGGCTGCTCGATGTGCCTGGGGATGAACCCCGACATCCTCCAGCCCGGGGAGCGCTGCGCCAGCACCAGCAACCGCAACTTCGAGGGCCGCCAGGGCCGGGGCGGGCGCACCCACCTGGTCTCCCCGGCCATGGCCGCGGCCGCCGCCGTGGCCGGCCACTTCGTCGACGTCCGCCGGCTCGGCCGGTTCCAGGAGGAGCACCCGTGAGGCCGTTCCACTGCGAGCACGGGGTGGTCATCCCCCTCGACCGCTCCGACGTCGACACCGACCAGATCATCCCCAAGCAATTCCTGAAGCGGATCGAGCGAGCCGGCTACGGGACGTTCCTCTTCAATGACTGGCGCTACGACGACAATGGAGCGGCGCGGCCGGAGTTCGTTCTCAACCGGTCCGAGTACCGGAGCGGCACCCTGCTCGTCGCGGGGCGCAACTTCGCCTGCGGATCGTCGCGCGAGCACGCCGTCTGGGCGCTCAACGACCAGGGCATCCGGGCCGTGATCGCCCCCTCCTTCGCGGACATCTTCCGCAACAACGCGCTCAAGAGCGGGCTGCTGCCGGTGATCCTGCCCGAGGATCAGGTCCGCCAGCTGCTCGACGTGGCCACCGAGGAGCCGGGGGTGGTCGGCATCGTCGATCTCGAGGAGCAGTCCGTGAAGGTCGGGGACCTCAGCTTCCGTTTCGAGATGGACCCCTTCGAGCGCCGCTGCCTCCTCGACGGCCTCGACGACGTCGGCCTGAGCCTCATCCATGAGCCGGCGATCAGCGCCTTCGAGGCGCGGCGGCCGGCGTGGATGCCCGACCTCTCGCGTGGCGTGGAGGCGGGCCGATGAAGGCCCGTGTCGTCTCACTGCCGGGAGACGGGGTCGGGCCGGAGGTCACCGGCGCCGCCCTGGGCGTCCTCTCCGCGGTCTGCGCCGAGGCCGGGATCGACCTCGAGGTGGAGGAGCGGCTGGTCGGGGGGCGGGCCATCGACGAGACCGGCACGCCGCTGCCCGAGGCGACCCTCGCCGCCTGCCGGCGCGCCGACGCCGTCCTGCTCGGAGCCGTCGGCGGCCCCAAGTGGGATCACCTTCGCGGCGCGCTGCGCTGCGAGGCGGGGCTGCTCGGGTTGCGCCGCGGGATGGGCGTCTTCGCCAACCTCCGCCCGGTCCGGGCCCATCCCCGGCTCATCGATCACACCACGATCCGCCCGGAGGTGGTCCGGGGGACCGACATGGTCATCGTGCGCGAGCTGACCGGCGGAGCCTACTTCGGCGAGCCGCGCGAGCGATCCGGGACCGGGCCCGAGGAGACCGCCCGGGACAGCACCGTCTACACCGCCGCCGAGATCGAGCGGGTGGCCAGGATCGCATTTGCCCTGGCCGCCGGAAGGCGGCGGCATCTGACCTCGGTCGACAAGGCCAACGTGCTCATCACCAGCCAGCTGTGGCGGGACACGGTGACCCGGCTGGCCGGCGAGTACCCGGAGGTGGCCCTCGAGCACGCACTCGTCGACTCCTTCGCGATGCGGCTGGTGCAGCGTCCGGCCGGCGTCGACGTGGTGGTCACCGAGAACCTCTTCGGCGACATCCTGAGCGACGAGGCCGGGGTCCTCGCCGGGTCCCTCGGGATGCTGCCCTCGGCGTCGCTGGGGGAGGGCGGCGCCGGCCTCTACGAGCCCATCCACGGCAGCGCGCCGGACATCGCCGGCCGCGGCATCGCCAACCCCTACGGAGCCATCCTCTCCATCGCCCTGCTGCTCCGCCACTCGCTCCGGCGCGATGACCTGGGCCTGGCGGTGGAGGCGGCGGTCGACGACTGCATCACCGACGGTGCCCTTTCCGCCGACGTCGGCGGCTCCCTGGGGACCGAGGCGATCGGGGCCGCGGTGCGGGAGAATGTGGTTCGGCGCCTGGCCGCGGCGGGCTCGCCGCGATGAGCGCGCTGCAGATCTACGACACCACGCTGCGCGACGGTGCCCAGGGCGTGGGGATCAACTTCTCGGTGTCGGACAAGCTCCGCATCGCCGAGCAGCTCGACCAGCTCGGTGTGTCGGTGATCGAGGGCGGATGGCCCGGCTCCAACGCGACCGACACCGAGTTCTTTGCGCAGATGCGCGGCCACCGGTTCAACCACGCCGTGCTGGCCGCCTTCGGTGCGACCCGGCGTGCCCACGTTCGGGCCGAGGACGACCCCCAGCTCCGGGCTCTCTTCGAGGCCGGCGCTCCGATCGTGACCCTGGTGGGCAAGAGCTGGGATCGGCAGGTGACCGACGTGCTGCGCACCACCAACCAGGAGAACCTGCGGATGATCTCCGACTCGGTGCGCTGGCTCACCGAGCAGGGGAGGCGGGTGGTCTTCGACGCCGAGCACTTCTTCGACGGCCACCTGAGCGACCCGGGCTACGCGCTGCGCTGCCTGGAGGCGGCCCTCGAGGCGGGGGCCGAGACCGTCGGGCTCTGCGATACCCGGGGCGGGATGCTGCCCGACCACATCGAGCGGGTGGTTGGCGAGGTCGTCGGGCGCTTCGGCGGGGTGGCGGGAATCCACTGCCACGACGATTCGGGCTGCGCCGTCGCCAACACCCTGGCCGCGGTCCGTGCCGGCGCGATCCAGGTCCAGGGCTGCGTCAACGGGTACGGCGAGCGCACCGGCAACGCCAACCTCTGCACCCTCATCCCCGACCTGCAGCTGAAGATGGGGATCCCGGTGATCGGCGAGGATCAGCTCCGACGGCTGACCGTCATCGCCCGCGACGTGGCCGAGATCGCCAACGTGGCCCCGCCGCACTCCGCACCGTACATCGGCACCTCGGCCTTCACCCACAAGGGCGGGCAGCACGTGGACGCCATGGCCAAGGCGATCTACACCTACCAGCACATCGATCCCGAGATGGTGGGCAACCACCGCCAGACCGTGGTCAGCGAGCTGTCGGGGCGGGCGACGGTGCTCACCAAGGCCGCCGATTTCGGCGTCGACCTCGGGGACGACCAGGCCCTGGTCCGGCGGGTTGCCGAGCAGGTCAAGCAGCTCGAGCACCGCGGCTACTCCTTCGAGGGAGCGGAGGCATCCTTCGAGCTGCTGGTCCACCGCGCCCGGGGCCACCAGCCGCCGTTCACCCTCATCGACTGCATCACCCTGAACGAGCAGCGCGAGGGGCGGGCGATGGTCTGCGAGGCGACCGTCAAGGTGCAGATCGACGGCGAGGCGGTGCACACCGCGGGCGAGGGCAACGGCCCCGTCAACGCCCTCGACGCCGCCCTGCGCAAGGCGCTCACCCCGGCCTTCCCGGCGATCGGGGAGACCCAGCTCTTCGACTACAAGGTCCGCGTCCTGGACGGCCAGGACGGCACCGCGGCGGGGGTCCGGGTGCTGATCGAGAGCGGCGACCATCGCCGCCGCTGGAGCACGGTCGGCTGCAGCACCAACGTCATCGAGGCATCGTGGATCGCGCTCGCCGACGCCTACGAGTTTGCCATCGTCGAATGCCGCCGGCACGGCGGCGGCGCCCACCCGGAGACGGCGGAGCCGGCCGGGCACAGCTGAGCTGCCGGCCGACGGCGGCGGAGCGGGAGCGCGCCCGCAGCGGGGGCGCGCTCCTCAGCTCACCACGATCGCTCGGAGATCGCTCGGGAGTCGGTGGTGTCCGGCGCTCAGAGCCCCCGGCCGAGAAGCCCGCCCATCATCCCGCCCATGGCGCCGCCGGCCATCCCGCCCTGCACGGCAGAGCCGCCACCGCGGTACTCGTCGAGGGAGTGTGCCAGGATCGAGAGCGGCATCGACTGCAGCCAGACGCGGCCCGGGCCGGCGAGCTGGGCGAGGAAGAATCCGTCGCCGCCGAAGATCTTGTTCTTGATCCCGGGGACGGTGGTGATGCCGAACTGCACCGTGTCCTGGAAGAGGCCGACGTGACCGGGATGCACCCGCATCACCTCGCCGGCGGCCAGATCGAAGGTGATGATCTCGCCCGACAGCTCGATCCAGGCGCGGCCCTGGCCATTGATCCTCTGCAGGATGAAGCCATCCCCGCCGAAGACCCCGGCGCCCAGGCTCTGCTGGAAGCCGATCCCGAGGTTGACACCCTGGGTGCCGCAGAGGAAGCCGTGGCGATGGGCCATGAAGCTCATGCCCGGCTGCGGAGCCACGTCGACGGGGAAGATGGTCCCGGGCATCTTGGCCGCGAAGGCCACCATGCCGGGCTGACCCGCCGCCGTGTACTCGCTCATGAAGATCGAGCCGCCCGCCACGGCCCGCTTGAAGACGCCGCCGAGGCCACCGCCTCCACCGGCCTGGGTGGAGGTCCTCATCTGGACGGACGCCGTCATCCACGAGAGCTCGCCCGACTCGGAGAAGACGACCTCGCCCGGGTCGAGCGCCACCTCGAGAACCGGCATGACGGTCCCGACTATCTTTGCGTCCATCTTGGGTAGCTCCTGAATCCGATCTGAGAGATGATCCCGGTGTCATCGACCGGAGTGCGGTCGACCTGCTCGTCGCCCGGGGCGGCACGCGGGCGATGCCCCGCTGGCAGCATGGTACGCGGGGCGGATCGGTCGCGAGGAGATGGACGCGTCATGATCAGGCGGAAGGCCGGAGCGCGGCGGGGCAGCCCGCCGGCAGCGGCCGGATCGAGGCATCAGCATGGCTGAGGAACCCACCCCAGGTCAGGACGACGGCCACGGGGACTGGCACGGCGTGCCCTTCGACGTCCGGATGCCGACGGTGGCACGGAACAAGTCCCGGTACTGGAACCGCGACGACCCGCGCTTCTTCACCCCCAAGGTCTACGGCGCCGGCTGGACGGTCAACGTCTACTGGCTGACCCACCTGGTCAGCTACTTCCGCCGGCGCGGTCAGGCCCCGAAGAACCCGTAGCCGCCCCGCGAGGCGCGGGGAGGCGGCATCGGCGATCTGCGCCAGAGCCGGTGCCGCAAGCCGGCCGGAGGCCCGAGGGCCGCGCCCCGGGCCTCCGCCGTCCCCGCCTCAACGGGGCCTGTCCGCTCCTATCCGAGGAGCTGGCTCGCGTACGCCTCGACCTTGCTCAGCGACGTCGTGGTCCCCGTGCAGGCGATGCCCACGAAGGTCGTCCCCTTGACCGCGATGATGCCGAGTGCCGTCTCGGAGGCAGTCGGGGCGTACGAGTAGGTGTACGCCTGATCGCCCACCCCGGACTGGGCGGTGAAGCCCAAGCCCGCGGTCGTGGCGGCGGCCTGCATCGACGCCTCAGCCGTGGTGAGGTACGACGACGGGATGCCATCCACGATGCTGACCACGACGTCGAGCACGGGAGGGGTCTCGCTCAGGTAGTTGCACGACACGCCCGATGTGCTCGTCCCGATCGTGGTGGGAGCCGGGACGGTGATGCCCAAGGCGGCGCCGACGGCGCTGGCCGACGGGCACGACAGGGTGCCGGTGCCCGACGCCGGGGTCGCGGTCGCGGTCGACGCCGGCGCCGAGACCGCCGCGGTCGGTGTCGCGGTCCCGGCCGCGCCGCTCGACGACGACGAGGTCGAGGTCGCGCTGCCGCAAGCCGCGACAGCGACCGAGCAGAGCAGAGCGACACCGGCGGCGACGCCCAGCCGCTGACGCGTGGGGTGAGGCGAAAGTCTTGCGATAGGTGATTGAAATGTCATATGAGGACTGTATCAGGTCATTCCCGCAGCCGTCTCGCCCGGCGACCGGCGGTCGGGCGCGGGGCACGCGGCCCGGACGGGCATCCGTCCCGGTCGAATACCCTGTTGCCGCCATGCGGATCGCCATCACCGGGGGCACCGGTTTCATCGGCTCGCACCTCGCGTCGCACCTGGCCGATCAGGGTCACGAGCTGGTCCTGATCTCGCGGGGCGCGGGAGGGAGTGGCGCCGCCCCAACGGCGGCCGCGCGGGTCCCCGCCGACGTCGTGAGCGGGTCCGGCCTGGCGGCGGCGTTCGCCGGCTGCGACGCCGTGGTCAACCTGGTCGCGGTCATCGTCGAGAGGCGCGGGCAGACCTTCGACGCGGTCAACCGCCAGGGCGCCGCCAACGTCGCCCGCGCCGCCGTGGAGGCCGGGGTCGCGCACCTGGTCCAGCTGAGCGCCATCGGAGCCGATCCCGACCCGCGCTTCGGGTACCTGGCCAGCAAGTGGTCGGGCGAGCAGGCGATCAGGATCAGCGGCATCCCCCACACCATCATCCGGTCCAGTCTCGTGTTCGGCCCGGGCGACGGCTTCTTCGTCAAGCTGGCTCGGCTGATCCGGCGCACCCCGCCCTTCTTCCCCCTCCCCATCGCCGGTGACGGCCGCACCCTTTTCCAGCCCATCGCCGCCCAGGATGTCGCACGCTGCATCGCCATCGCGCTGGAGCGCGGCCCGGACTCACGGGTGCTCGCCATCGGAGGGCCGGACCACCTCAGCTACGAGCAGATCGTCGACATCATCCGGCGCCAGGTGGTGGCCCTCCCCCGGACGAAGGTGCACGTTCCCGTCCCGGCGATCCGGCCGGTGGCCGCGCTGATGGCGGCGGTGATGCGCGACCCACTGGTGACACCCGCGCAGCTCGACCTGCTGGGGCACGACAACATCACGGTGCCCGGGGCGGTGGCGGCGGGCTTCGGCTTCGAGCCCCAGCGCTTCGTCGACCGAGCCGGCTACCTGCGGCGGCGGAGCCGGTGAGCGCCGTCCGGCGTCTCGCCGAGCTGGGCATCTCCCTGCCGCGAGCGACCGCTCCCCTGGGCAGCTACGTGCCGGCCCGGCGGGCGGGGCACCTGCTCCACCTCTCCGGGCACCTGGCCAAGCGGGACGGCGCGGTCGTCACCGGCCGGGTCGGAGCCGAGATCGACGTGGAGACCGCCCGGGGATTGGCCCGCCAGGTCGCCCTCGACCTGATCGCCACCGCCGCGGAGGCCGCCGGCGGTGTGGACGCGCTCGCCGGCGTGATCAAGCTGGCCGGCTTCGTGCGCAGCGCTCCCGGTTTCGACCAGCAGCCCGCGGTCATCAACGGAGCCTCAGACCTGCTGGTCGACATCTTCGGCGAACCCGGCCGCCATGCCCGCTGCGCGATCGGGGTGAGCGAGCTGCCGATGGGCGCGGCCATCGAGATCGAGGCCATCTTCGAGCTCGGGTGAGGCGGCCCCGGAGGTCTCCCGGCACGGTGCCAAACCGGTTTTCGACCAGCACGAAGGTGTCATCGATTGGAAAGACACAGGGGGTAGAGTGAGCGGCACCGTGATGAACGACAACACGACCCCACCCCCTGACCACGACCCGACAGACCCGGAGAGCCCCCTTCCCAGCACCGATCCCTCGAATGGAGGCGACCAGCCGCCGGTGGACGCCGGCGCCGCCGCAGGCCCCGCATGGGGCGGCCCGCAGTGGGGCCCCGGCAGCCCCGGCGCCCCCGGCTGGGGCCCGCCGTGGAGTGCACCCGCGGGAGGCTTCGGCCCCGCCTACGGATGGTCGAACGACCCCTGGGCCGGATACCCGCCCTACGGTTCGCCCACCGCCTACCCGCCGGCTCCGGGGTCCCAGTCCGGCTACGCGCCGCTGGCGCCCGCCAAGCCGTCGCGCATGGCCCCGGTGGTGATCGCCGTCGCGATCGTCATCGCCCTGGTCTCCGGGGTCACCGGTGCGGGCATCGGCCTCGCCCTCAAGCAGAGCTCGACCACGACCCCCGGTGGCTCGTCGTCCACCAACAGCTCGGCGCCCGGCAACAGCTCGTCCTCGAGCACCGGTTCGTCCACCGGCACGAGCAACCTCAACGCCGCCGCCCTCGCGGCTGCCATCGACCCCTCGGTGGTGGACGTCGTGAACACGCTGGCGGGCGGTACCGGCCTCGCCGAGGGGACGGGGTTCATCATCAACTCCTCGGGCGACATCCTGACCAACAACCATGTCATCGACGGCGCCCAGTCCGTCACCGTCCAGATCGATGGCGCCGGACCACAGCTCCCGGCCACCGTGCTCGGCTATGACCCCGTCGACGATGTCGCCCTGATCAAGATCAACGACATCTCGGGGCTCAACCTCAAGGTCGCCCCACTCGGCAACTCCGACAACCTGACCATCGGCGCCGACGTGGTCGCCATCGGCAACGCGTACGGCAAGGGCGGTACCCCGGCGGTGGTGTCGGGGACGGTCGCCGACCTTGACCAGTCCATCACGGCGAGTGACGGTGGCAGCTCCGAGAACCTCACCGGCATGATCCAGATGAACGCCGACATCGTCTCCGGTGACTCCGGCGGCCCGCTGGTCAATGCTGCCGGCAAGGTGATCGGCATGGACACCGCCGGCACCGAGACCGGTGCGAGCTTCAGTGGGCAGTCGACCACCATCCAGGGATTCGCGATCCCGATCAACACCGCCCTGCAGGTGGCGCAGCAGATCGAGAGCGGGAAGTCCAGCGGGAGCATCAATGTCGGGTCCGGCCCCTACATCGGGGTCGAGGTCGAGGACAGCGCTGCCGCCTCCGGCGCCCTCGTCTCACAGGTGGAACCCAGCACCCCGGCGGCGAGCGCGGGCCTGGTGGCGGGCGACGTGATCGACTCGCTCAACAACACCCAGGTCACCTCCAGCGGCGACCTCAGCACCGCCCTGGAGACCCTCCACCCCGGAGAGAGCGTCCAGCTCGGCTGGGTCGACAGCTCGGGCCAGCAGCACACCAGCTCGATCACCCTGGCCAGCGGGCCGCCTCGCTGACAGCGATCGTGCGGCAGGGGAGCGCCCGGATGCGCTCTCCTGCCGCGCTCGACTCACCGCGGAGCGGCCGCGGATGAGGATGGGGCAGGTCTCGGTCACCGCGCAACGAGTGGCGGCCCGCAGGCTGACCTTCCCCCGGGTGCCGGCGGATTACGGTGATCCGGAGGCCGACCAGCGGCTCGGTCGTGACGTCGCCGGGCCGGTGATGACGGTCGATCCCCACTCCCCGATGACCGCTCACCTGGCGGCTCGCACGGCGTACTTCGACCGGGCCACCGTCCGCGCCCTGGACGCAGGCCTCACCCAGGTGGTGGTGGCCGGCGCCGGGTACGACGGCCGGGGGCTCCGCTACGCGAAACCCGGCGTCCGGTGGTTCGAGATCGATCATCCGGCCACCCAGGCGGACAAGGTCGCCCGAATCGCCCGCCTCGGCATACCGACCCCGCACCTGACCTTCGTCGCCGCCGACTTCGCCGGCGACGACGTGAATGGGGCACTCGCCGGGGCGGGCCACGACCGCGAAACCCCGACGCTCTTCCTCTGCGAGGGGGTGGCGGTGTACCTGGACCTGGCGGTGATCGCCTCCCTCCTCCGCGCCCTGCGCTCGGCGGCCGCGGCCGGGAGCCGCCTCGCCATCAGCGTGTCAGCGGCGACCACCGGCGAGCGCCGCCGCCGGTTTCAGTCCGCGGTGGACGCGATCGGCGAGCCGGCGCGCACCCTCCTCACCGCCGAGGCGGCGACGGGGCTCCTCACCTCGAGCGGCTGGCGGGAGCTGCCGGCACTCTCGGAGGGGCTGCCGCACAGCCCGCGAGCAGGCTTCCTCACCCTCGGGCCGATCCCGGTCTGACGGCAGCCTCGGGGCGGAGACACCCCGGTGTGCCGCTAGCCTCCGGCGGGAAGCTCCGCGTGGCCGCCGAACTCGCGGCGCATCGCCGAGAGCAGCCGGTCGCCAAAGTCGGCCTCGCCGCGCGAGCTGAAGCGCTCGTAGAGGGCGGCGGTCAGCACATGGGCGGGGACGCCCTCGTCGACGGCGGCGATCGCCGTCCAACGACCCTCCCCGGAGTCCGACACGCGGCCCGCCAGGTCGGCCAGCTCCGGCGAGCGGAGCAGCGCTCCCGCGGTCAGGTCGAGGAGCCAGGAGGCGATCACGCTGCCGCGCCGCCAGACCTCGGCGACCTCGGGGATGGGCAGCTCGTACTGGTAGTAGCGGGGATCCCGGAGCGGCGTGCTCTCGGCGCTCGCCTGCTGCTCGGTCAGCCCGACATTCGCCTTGTGCAGGATGTTGAGCCCCTCGGCGTAGGCGGCCATCAGCCCGTACTCGATCCCGTTGTGGACCATCTTGACAAAATGTCCGGCCCCGTGAGGCCCGCAGTGGAGGTATCCCTGCTCGGCCGGCGACGGCTCCCCGGTCCGACCGGGGGTGCGAGCGGCCGCGTCCACGCCCGGAGCGATGCTGCGGAAGATGGGATCGAGCCGCTCGACGACCTGGGGCTCGCCGCCGATCATGAGGCAGAATCCCCGGTCCAGCCCGTGCACCCCACCGCTCGTGCCGATGTCCACGTGGTGGACGCCGAGAGCCGCAAGCTTATCGGCGCGCTCGATGTCGTCACGGTAGTAGCTGTTGCCCCCGTCGATGATCACGTCCCCCTCGCTCATGCGCGAGGCGAGCGCGTCGACGGTGTCGCCGGTGAGCGCGGCCGGGACCATCACCCAGGCGGTCCGGGGCGGGGTCAGGGCCGCCACGAACTGGTCCAGCGAACCGGTGGCCACGGCGCCCTCCGCCTTGAGGGTGGCGACTGCCTGCGCGTTGACGTCGTAGACGACGCAGTCGTGTCCGTCCCGCATCAGACGGCGGACCAGGTTGGCGCCCATCCGCCCCAGACCGACCATCCCCAACTGCATCTTCGGCTTCCTCCCCGGGACCTGCGATTCCGCCTGCACCACCGCCGCAGGGCCGGGGAACAGTATGGTTCAGAGGCGACTGTTCACGACGGCACCCCGGTGGGAGTGACGATGGCGACTGGCCTGGCGCGTGACAACCGTTCGCTGCGAGGTGGCATCGACCTCGGCGGGACCAAGATCCAGGCCGTCGTCATCACGCGCACCCATCGGGTGATCGGCGAGGCGCGGCGGCCCACCCCCGTCGACGGCGGTCCGGAAGCGGTGGCGACCGCGATGGCGGAGACGCTCGGGGAGGCGGCATCGACGGCGGGGGTGGCTCCGCGCTATCTGGCCGGGGTGGGCGTCGGCTCACCGGGCAGCATCGACGCCCGTGCCGGGACCGTCTCGCAGGCCGGGAACCTGCCCGGTTGGGACGGCAGCTTCCCGCTCGGTGAGCGTCTCAGCGGTCTGCTGGGGTGCGCGGTGCGCCTCGGCAACGACGTCCAGGTCGCCAACCGGGCCGAGATGCGTCTCGGAGCCGGGCGCGGCCACCGCTCCTTCATCGGGGTCGCCTGGGGGACCGGGGTGGGCGGCAGCCTGATCCTCGACGGCCGCCTCTGGGTCGGCCGCGGCGCCGCCGGCGAGATCGGTCACGTGGTGGTGGTCCGCGACGGCGCGCTCTGCGGCTGCGGCCGGCGTGGTTGCGTCGAAGCCTATGCGGGACGGGCCTCGATGGAGGCGGCGGCCCGCAAGCGCGCGGACCGGGGCGAGAAGACCCAGCTCTTCCGGCTCATGAAGCAATTCGGCCGCACCCGGCTGACCAGTGGCGTCTGGGCCCGGGCCCTCGACGACGGCGACGCCATGGCCCACGACCTCATCGCCCGCGCCGTGGGCGCGCTGGGCACCGGGATCGCCTCGACGATCAACCTGATGGACATCGGCACGGTGATCATCGAGGGCGGGCTGGGCATCCGGCTCGGCCAGCCCTACGCCGACCGGATCGCGGAGGCGATGAGGCCGCACCTCTTCCTCCCCGACCGGGCTCCCGAGGTGCACGTGGCGGCGCTGGGGGACCTGGGCGGGGCGATCGGTGCCGCCCTGCTGGTGGGCGCGGCCGCCTGACCCGGGCTCGAGCCCGAGTGCCGGCGGGGCCGGCTCCGGCCGATCAGCCGGTCAGGTCCCGGCGCGGACTGCGAGCTGGCGCGAGGGTCCGATCAGATGGTGACCGCCGCCCAGGTGTGACCGCCGTCGTGCGTCATCAGCAGAGGTCCGGCGGAGTCGGTCAGCGACGCCTCGATCGCCACCCCCTGGGTGGCGGTGGTGAAGCCGATGTAGGAGATGCTGGTGTTGCCGCTGCCGGTGAAGACCGTGGCCCAGCTCCCACCCCCGTTGAAGGACGCCACGATCTCCCCGCCGCACCCGGCGGCGGCGACCGAGGTGGTCGGGCTCGACAGCACGGAGCTGCCCTGGCAGGCGGAGGGGAGCGCGGTCGCCAGCTCGGTGAAGGAACCTCCCCCGGTGGTCGAGGTGTAGGCCTTCTCCGTCGGCGAGCTGGTGCCGCCGTACAGCCCCGCCTCACAGGCGGCGATGAGATTCGTCGAGCTGGATCCGGCCAGCGTCGCGGGTCCATTGGCGGTGCTGCACGGCGCCGTCCACGCGGCCCAGGCCCCGCTCTGGAGGCGGGCGCCACCGGCCACGACCCGGTCGTTCTCCACCACCCAGCCGGAGGAGCCCTGGAGGACGAGCTGGGCCTCCGGGACGGGCCCGGCGCCGTAGGCGACGGTGGTCGGGGACGTGGTCCAGGAGTTGCTGCCCACCACGGCGGTGTCGATCAGGAAGTCGGCGGTCCCACTGATCACGGCGGCGACGGATCCCGCGGAGGTCTCCAGCTCCTGGATCGGGGTGACCCCGGTGGAGAGGTTGAGGCCGGGCAGGGCGACCTGGGTCCAGCTGGCTCCGCCATTCTGGGTGGCGTAGAGGTCATAGCCGTACACCCAGCCGTCCTCCTGATTCGCGAAACGGATGGCGTCGACCCCGGTGCTCCCAGGACCGGTGTAGAAGGCGGCGGGCGGAGGGGTGAGGCTGCTCCAATTCACCCCGCCGTTCTGGGTGCGGGCGAGCGCCAGGCTGCCGCCCACCGTGCCGAGCACCCAGCCGTCCTGGGACGAGACGAAGGTCACCGAGGCGGCCGCGAAGCCCGCGATCGGGGTCGGAGCCGGTGTCGCCGGGGTGGCAGACGGCGAGGCGGTGGCCACGGGCGAGGGCGAGGGCGAGAGTGATGCCGACGCCGTCGGCGCCGCCGACGCCGTGCCGCTGTGCGACGCCGTGGGGTGGGTGGTGGTGCCCCCGCACGCGGCGACGAGCGCCGCGAGCGCGAGCAGACCGGGGGCGACCCCCCACCTCGAAGCATGGATCCACCTCATGGCGCAAGCTCCTCTTCTCAGGCTCTGATGCGACGCTCGGGCTCTCGGCCGCTGAGACAAGCAACCCTACATCGGGTGACGCCGGCAGCAGGGAAGGCCCACCACATCGGGAGGGGGTCAGACGTCGGGCTCGGGATGGGGGCCGAGCTGCCGCAGGCCGTCAAGAACACGCCGGCGGCCAGCCCGCCCGCGACGGTCCCCCGTCTCGGGCCGGTCAGCCGTGTCGTGAAGACACTCCTCTTGCGGCACACCACCCTGCAATCGGATACGTGTGCCGGCGGCGTCCCGTGACACCCCACCCCGCTCCCCCGCTCCTGCTACCGTTGCGCGGTGCGGCCCTACATGCGGCTGGGTGAGCTGCCCCGGAAGCGCCATCAGCGCTTTGCGATCGAGGGCGCCCCGGCCTACGAGGAGCTGTTCAGCCGGGAGGGCTTCACCGGCCCCTCGTCCCTGCTCTATCACCGGCACATGCCGGAGGCCGTCCAGGACGTCGTCGAAGGCGATGGGGACGACATCTCCATGGAGAACGAGAAGGTCCACGAGCACGCCCTCCTTCAGGGGTTCCGGCTCCCCGCCCATGGCGACGCCATCACCGGGCGGCAGTGGCTGCTCGTCAACGACGACATTCGGATCGGTCTGCTCATCCCGCAGCGGCAGCAGAAGGCCTTCCTCGTCGACGGCTCGGCCGATGACGTTCTCTTCGTCCACAGCGGGACAGGGACGCTCCACACGCAGTTCGGGAGCCTCCGGTTCGACCATCACGACTACCTGGTGATCCCGCGGGGGACGGTGTACCGCGTCGAATTCGACCATCTCGAGAGCACCCGAGTGCTGGTCATGGAGGTCGCCGGCGCGGTCGACTCCCCGGACCGCTACCGGGCCCCCAACGGTCAGCTGACCGAGTTCGCCCCCTACAGCGAGCGGGATCTCCGCGCACCCGAGGCGCTGGAGCAGGGTGAGGGCACATCCCAGCTGTGGCTGAAGAGGGCGGGCCACATGTCCTGCTACTCACTCGACCACCACCCCTTCGACGTGGTGGGATGGGACGGCACCGTCTACCCGATCGCCTTCAACATCCACGACTTCGAGCCACGCGCGGGCCGGTTCCATCTGCCGGCGGCGGCCCACCAGACGTTCCAGGCCGCCAACATCGTGATCTGCTCGTTCACGCCCCGCAAGCTGGGCTGGGACCCGGAGGCGGTGCTCCTCCCCTATCACCACTCCAACCTCGATTGCGACTCGGTCCTCTACTACGTGGAGGGCAACTACGCGTCCCGCCGGGGCGTCCAGCAGGGCTCCCTCACCCACCACGTGAGCGGCTTGGCCCACGGGCCGCAGCCGGGGGCGCTCGAGGCCTCCGCGGATCGTCCCGCCGAGACCGACGAGCTGGCGGTGATGATCGAGACCTTCCGCCCCCTCCATCGAACCCAGGTCGCCCGCCAGGTGGTCGACACCGCCTACCCCTTCTCCTGGCATGACGGGGGCACGGGGGGGGCGAGCGCCAAGCGGTGATACCCGGGGACGGGAGTGGGCCCGGTGGGGGTGCGGTGGAAGGGCACGGCGGCGTGAGCGCTGGGCACGGCGAGGGAGCTGTCACCGCGTGGGTCCGCGGGGAGATCGAGGCCGGGGGCTGGGTGCGGGCCGGCGCGGCGACAGCCCAGCGGCTGCGCGAGCGTTACGGCGCGGCTGCGGTCGCCGATCTCTCCCTGGGCCAGCCCCTGGAGGCATCCGAGGCGGTTCGACAGGCCTTCCAGCGGGCGGCCTCGGCGGTCCGCCCCCGCCGCTTCGGCTACATGCCCAACCTCGGCTACCCCGAGCTGCGCGAGCGGATCGCCGAGGACGTCGACGTGGCCGGGGTGACCGCCCAATCGGTGGCGGTCACGGTGGGGGCGGCGGGAGCCATCTCGATGGCGCTCCGGGCCTTCGTGGAGGTGGGCAGCGAGGTGGTGGTGCTCGCCCCCTACTTCTCCGAGTTCCGCCTCTACAGCGAGGTCTGCGGCCACCGGTTGCGGGTGGCGGGCTCGGCCGAGGACGGCTCGCTCGACCTGGAGGCGATCGCCGCCGCACTCAACGACGCGACGGGTGCCCTGATCCTCAACACCCCCTGCAACCCCAGCGGCCACGTGGTCACCGAGGAGGAGATGCGCGGTCTGGCCCTTGTGCTCCGCGCACATCGCGGGCGGGGCGACCGCCCGCTGCTGCTCATCGTCGACGAGGTTTACCGCCGGCTCCTCTACCCGCCCCACCGCCGTGTCGAGCCCTTTCAGCACTACGCGCACACCGTGCTCTGCCGCTCCTTCTCCAAGGACCTCGGGCTGGCCGGCGAGCGGATCGGCTACCTGGCGCTCCACCCCTCGCTCACCGGTGCGGAGAGCGAGGCGGGACTGGCCCTCTGCCAGCGAGCCCTCGGCTACGTCAACGCGCCGGCGACCGCCCAGCTGGCTCTCCTCGAGCTGCCCAGCTGGGAGGCCGATGCCACCCCTTACCGAGAGCGCCGCGACACCATCGCCACCGCGGTGGCGGCGGCCGGTCTCCAGGCCGCCGAATGCCAGGGCGGGCTCTACCTCTGGGTGCGCAGCCCCTGGGAGGACACCATGGCCTTCACCGCGGCGCTGGCGGAGCGCCGGGCGGTGGTGGTGCCCGGGGTGGCGTTCGGGGTTCCCGACCACTTCCGGATCTGCTTCAGCGTGGAGCGGCCGGCCCTCCAGGTCGCGGCTCAGGCGCTGGTGGAGGCCGCCACATCCCGATCGGGGTAGGGTCTTTGGGCCTTGTGCACAAAGCACATGGACACCCGGCCCGTCCCGAGCGCACAATTCGCGACCAAATGCACGCTCTTCCTCGACCCACCCACCTCAACCGCGCCCGGCGCGCCGCCTTCGCCGCCCTGGCCCTCCCCGTGATCGTGATGAGCGCCTGCGGGAGCACCAGCCCGATCCTGACGAGCCCCCAGCCCGCCACCCAGTCGAGCATCGCCAACGAGATCCCGGCGGCGGTCAAGAAGCTGGAGCCGTTCGTGATCGCGAGTGACGCCTCGTACGCGCCCAACGAGTACGTCAACGCCAACGGTCAGGTGGTCGGGTGGGACCTGGAGCTGGCTCAGGACGTCTGCTCGGTGCTGGGGGTGACGTGCACCATCCAGGACGTCACCTTCGACGACATCATCCCGGCGCTGCTGGCGAAGAATCCCAAGTACGCGATGAGCTTCTCCAGCTTCACGCCCACCGCGGACCGCGAGGCCTCCGGGATCGACTTCATCACCTACTACCAGGCCGGGGAGTCCTGGCTGGCCCGGGTGGGCGGACCGACGATCACGGCAGCCTCCCAGATGTGCGGCAAGTCCGTGGCGGTGGAGTCGGGGACGGTCGAGGAGTCCGACGCCTACGGCTACATGGGTCAGAACCCGGGCGGTGGCGCGATCAAGGGGGACACCGACAACTGCACGGCGGCGGGTCTCAAGGACATCAACGTGGAGAGCTTCCCCAGCCAGACCAACGCCAACGCCGCCCTGATCAGCGGGCGGGCCGACTACGGGTGGGCCGATCAGCCCGTCGCCGACTACCAGGTCAAGCTGGAGCCCGGCAAGCTGACGATCAGCGGCCAGCCCTGCAGCATCTACCCGTACGGGGTCGCTGTCGCCAAGAGCCTCGGATTCGACAAGGCGATCGAGGACGCCCTGAGCTACGTGATCAACCACGGCTTCTACGGGACGATCCTCAAGAACGCCGGTGTCTCGGACGGTGCCGTCCCGGCCTCGGCCGTCGGCGTCAATGACAACAACCCGGTCGGCTCGACCTGTGTGCCCTCGTACTGAGGTCACCGCGCAACCGGCCGGCGAGTGATCCGCAAGGCGCCGGGAGAGGGCCGGTGAGTCTGCCCGGGGTGAGGTTCGCGTGACCGACCTCAGCGCGGACCCACCCGTCCCTCCCGGGTCCACTCGGGCACGTCCCGAGGCGATCAGGGCGGTTCCCCTGCGCCATCCCTGGCGGTGGGTCTCCGCCGTGGTGGTGCTGATCGTCCTGGGTGCGATCGTCGACACCTTCGCGACCTCGAGCCTCCACTGGTCGGTGGTGGGCCAGTACCTCTTCGACGCCCGCATCCCCCAGGCGGCCGTGGTCACCCTCTACCTGACCGCCATCGCCATGGTCGTCGGTGTCGGCCTCGGGATCCTGCTGGCGGTGATGCGGCTCTCCCCCAACCGGGTGATGGCCTGGGTCAGCTGGCTCTACATCTGGTTCTTCCGGGGGACCCCGGTGCTGGTCCAGATCTTCTTCTGGTGGAACATCAACACCATCCTGCCCTACCTCTCGATCGGCATCCCCTTCACCCATCTCATGGTTCAGGCCTCCACCAACACCCTGGTCACGCCGCTGCTGGCGGCGATCCTCGGTCTCGGGCTCAACGAGGCCGCCTACATGGCCGAGATCGTCCGGGCCGGCATCATCTCGGTGGACCACGGCCAGACCGAGGCGGCCCAGGCGCTGGGGATGAGGCGCTCGCTGGTGATGCGCCGGATCGTGCTCCCCCAGGCGATGCGGGTGATCGTCCCTCCCACCGGCAACGAGACCATCTCCATGCTCAAGACGACATCGCTCGCCTCCATCGCCACCGTGCACGAGCTCTTCTTCGTCCAGCAGGACATCTCCAACTTCAACTACAGGATCATCGAGCTGGTCATCGTCGCCAGCCTCTGGTACCTGGCCATGTCCTCGGTGCTGACCGTGTTCCAGTACTACATCGAGCGGCACTTCGCCCGCGGGTCGGTGCGCGGACTGCCTCCGACCCCGATCCAGCGCCTTCGCCGCATGCTCTTCCAGTTCCACGCCGCGCCGCCGTTGGGGAGCGCTGCCGAGCCGGATGGCGAGCCCTGGCTGCCACCCGCCATGCCTCACTCGGGAATGTGAGCTGATGGCCACGCCCATGGTCCGCGCCGAGGCCGTGCACAAGAGCTTCGGCCGCAATCAGGTTCTCCGGGGAATCGACATCGAGGTCGCGCCCCGCGAGGTGATGTGCATCATCGGGCCCTCGGGCTCGGGCAAGAGCACCTTTCTCCGCTGCATCAACCACCTGGAGAAGATCGACGCCGGGCGGCTCTGGGTCGACGGCGAGCTGGTCGGATACCGAGAGCACGGTGGCCGGCTCCACGAGCTGCCCGACCGCGAGGTCTGTCACAAGCGCTCCGAGATCGGCATGGTCTTCCAGGGATTCAACCTCTTCCCCCATATGACCGCCCTCGAGAATGTCATCGAGGCACCCGTCAGGGTCAAGAGGGAGCCGGTGGCGGCGGCGACGGAGCGCGGCCGGGCGCTGCTCGACCGGGTCGGCCTGGGGGACAGGCTGGACGCCCATCCCCGCCAGCTCTCGGGCGGGCAGCAGCAGCGGGTGGCGATCGCCCGGGCGCTCGCCATGCAGCCCAAGCTGATGCTCTTCGACGAGCCGACGTCGGCGCTCGACCCAGAGCTGGTCGGCGACGTGCTCAACGTCATGCGCGACCTCGCCCACGAGGGGATGACCATGATCGTGGTCACCCACGAGATGGGCTTCGCCCGCGAGGTCGGCGATTCACTGGTCTTCATGGACAGCGGGACGATCGTCGAGGCCGGCAGCCCGCGCGACGTCATCGGCAACCCGCAGCAGCAGCGCACCAAGGACTTCCTCTCCAAGGTGCTGTGAGGCAGGGTGGCGGCAGGCCGGCCGGTTGATCGGGGCTGGCCACCAGTGACATCGCCTGCTACGGTTTCCTCACCGGCAGCCCACCCGGAGGAAGGACCATGAGCGAGATCGGCGACAACCTGGTTCTGCTCGTCGCGGCCTGGACCGGGATGTTCCGGTCAGGCGCCGGCGAGGCCCTGGCCGGCATCCTCGACGAGCACGTGGTCTGGCAGGGCCTCCTGCCTGAGCTGCGCTGTCGGGACCGCGCCGAGGTGCTCGAGAACCTCTCGCGCCTGCGGTCGCGTCCGCCCCGGATCACCCGGATCGAGGCCGAGGAGTTCGGCGATCGGGTGGTGATCAGCGTCGAGGGCCCGGACTTCCCGCTCATCTCCGATGCCGCGGAGGCTCCACTGCTGGCACGGGGGGCGCCCCGCTCGCTGGTGTTCACCTTCCGGGCCGGCAAGGTGGTGAGGATGGAGAGCCTGCCCAGCCGCGACGCGGCGTTCGCCCTCGTCACCGCCTGAGCGGCGCCGGGCCGGACGGGCGCGGCCGTCCCTCAGCCGAGGTACGTGTAGTCGGTACCCCAGGTGAAGGCCACCTGGACGCCGCCGTCCGCGCAGGAGTAGGCGTAGTAGGTCCCGCCCCACGCCAGGCTCCAGCGCGAGACCGGCCCCTCCGCCGTGGCAGAGCAGCTGAAACCGTCGGCCACGTACGGCCGGCCCTGCGCCGACGCCGCCTGCCTGGCCACCATGTCGGCCGTGCTGCAGGTGGCACCCCCCGCGAGCGCAAACTCCGCCGCGGTCGATCCCTCACCCGGCAGGGTGGCCGGGCACTGACCCTGCCCCGCCGTCGAGGGCTGCAGTCCCGGGGCGGGCCCGCCGGCGGGGCCGGCGCCGCAGGACACCAGAGCGCACGCGGCCACCGTCAGGAGGGTAGCGGGAAGGATTCTCATGGGATCCAGGGCAACCGCATCGCGCGGCGGCGGCATCGCGGTGGCGGGAAGGGAGGGATTCGAACCCTCGGAGGAGCTTAACACCCCTCACCCGCTTAGCAGGCGGGCGCTTTCGGCCGCTCAGCCACCTCCCCGCGTGCCGCCAGTATAG
>Ga0181520_10004238_pt1 | contig 24249 bp, 23 predicted proteins | sample PEATcosm2014_Bin_29_FD_132451 | JGI IMG/M metagenome (GOLD analysis project Ga0181520, IMG submission 132451) | Peatland microbial communities from MTU Mesocosm Facility, Houghton, MI, USA - PEATcosm2014_Bin02_30_metaG | ecosystem: Environmental > Terrestrial > Soil > Wetlands > Peat | place...
CGGCGTCACGCCGACCTCCTGCCCGATGGCGATGGAGCCTATCGAGGTTGCGCCCCACTTGTTCACCGGGCGCAGCAGGCCGCGCGTCTCTCCGGGCAGCTCCGCGCCCGAGCGCTGGCCGAAGCCGAAGTCGCGAATGTACTGATAAAAGTGATCCTGGCCCACCTTCAACGCCAGTTTGACGGCGGCCACGTCGCTGGAGTGCTCCAGCGCTTCATGCACAGTGATCACGCCGAAGTGTTCGCCCTTTTCGTCGTGAATGGTGCGCCCGAAGAGGGTGATCTGGCCACCCTGGCAGTCGATGGGATCGTCGGGCTTGGCCACGCCCTGCTCCAGCGCCGCAGAATAGGTGACCAGCTTGAAGACCGAGCCGGGTTCATAGACATCGCTGACAGCATGGTTCCTCAGCAGCGCTGGAGTGGTGCGGCGAAAGAGATTGGGGTTAAACGCGGGACGGATGGCCAGCGCCAGAATCTGCCCGGTATGCACATCCTGCACTACCACCGTGCCGTTGTCCGCATGAGTGCGATCCATGGCGTTGTCCAGCGCGCGCTCGGCGAGAAACTGGATATTCTCGTCGATGGTGAGCGTCAGGTTCTGACCGGGCTGAGGCTCGCTCTCGCTGGAGCCGAGGACGTGGCGGCGGGCGTCGAGGGCGGTGTACATGCGGCCGGGGACGCCGTGCAACTGCGGCTCGAATTTCTGCTCCAGGCCGCCCAGGCCGTTGTCGTCCAGGCCCACATAGCCGAGCACCTGCGCGGCAATCTCGTTGTCCGGATAGAAGCGCTGAAACTCTTTCTGGAAGTAGATGCCCTTGAGAGCCCCGGAATCGATCAGCGCTTTCACGTGGGCGGCCACATCCGGTGTGACGCGGCGGGCAACCCAGGCAAAGCTGCGGCCGGCCAGGAGACGGGCGGTAATCTGCTCCTCAGTGGTCTGCGCGTCGTCGGGGTCGGTGTGGACAAGGGCGGCGAGGGCTTGAGCTGCGGCCGGCTTGTCGTCGATCTCGCTGGGCACGGCGAAGATGGAGTCCGCCTGCACGGTGATGGCCAACTCGCGCTGGTTGCGGTCATAGAGGATGCCGCGGCGCGGCGCCACTTCGAAGGTGCGCTGCTGCTGCTTCTCAGCGCGTTCCATGAACTCCTGGTGGCGCACCACCTGAAGCCAGAAGAGGCGCGCGGCAATCAGGAGAGCCCAGCAGAGAAAGAGCAGGCAGACCAGCCAGAAGCGCATCCGCTTGAGAGGCATGGCGCGCGGTGCGGGGTTAGGGATGGGGCGAACGGTGGACGGCATGGTCATCGCTCCGGTGATCACAGCTAGGAGCTAGTGGCTAGCAGCTAGAAGCTAGAAGCTGAGCCTTGCGGCGGCGCTTGCGCGAGAACCGGAACGGAGGCGTCGGACGGGGCGGCGGGGCGAACCATCTGACCCGGCTGCGGCTCGGCAAAGCCAAGTTCACGAGCCATTTTGTCGATGCGGACCGGATCGGTCAACCGCGCCTCACTCAGGCGCAACTGGCGATTCTCTTCGCGCAACTGCTCGATGGACTGCTTCTCCGCTTCGACGCGGTAACCGCATTCTATGGCGCTGAAGTGCTGCAAGCCATAAAGCATGGTCAACGAGAAGAGAATGGTGATGGCCGCGGAGAAGAGGCGAATCTGGCGGGCGTGCGCCGGATCGGGCGCCTTGATCAGGCGGCTGTTGTCGAAGCTCTTGGGAAAGTTGAACTCCGGCGTGCGCGAGCAGCGCCGGCGCAGGGGTTGCTGGGCCAGCAGCTCGGCGTTGCGCTCGGCAACACGCGCGCTCCAGCTTCTGCCCGCTTCATAATAAATTGTTGCACATGCCGCCATCTTTCCCCCCCTTTAGGGACTTAGGGCCGATTCCCTTAGTCCCTACCTTCCCTAGTCCTTGTTTCCCGCTTCTCAGCCGCTCTCAACTTCGCGCTCCGTGAACGCGGATTGCGTTCTAACTCTTCTTCGCCGGCGGTAACCGGCTTCTTAGTGAGAATCTCCCAGATTCCCTGCCGCGCTCCTTCACGCAGGCTGTCTTTGACGATGCGATCTTCCAGCGAGTGAAAGCTGATGACCACCAGCCGTGCGGATGGCTTGAGCAACCTGGGTGCGGCCTCCAGCAATGCCCGAATTTCATCTAACTCGCGATTGACATAAATACGAAGAGCCTGAAAGGTCCTGGTCGCCGGATGAAGGTGCGCCTGTTTCATTGCCGGGGCGGCTGATGTTACAATCCGGGATAACTGCCCGGTGGTTGTAACAGGCCGCCCGCGAACAATGGCTCTGGCGATTCTCCGCGACCTCCTTTCCTCTCCGTACTCGTAAATAAGGTCCGCTAACTCACGTTCGCTCGCCTCATTCACCACTTGACTGGCGGTTGGGCCGGAGCGCCGATCCATGCGCATATCCAGCAATCCATCCGCCATAAAACTAAAACCTCTTGAAGCCTCGTCCAGTTGCAGGCTGCTAACTCCAAAGTCAGCCAGCAGGGCATCTACTGAGGCCGGCTGCACATGACTGACTATGGAGCTGAAAGCCTCGCCGATCAAAGTAACTCGCGGCGCATGGCTTCCTAACTCCCTGCAAACCTCGTCCAGCTTGCCCTTTGCCAGATCGAGCGCTTCCGCGTCCCTGTCAAAGCCGATCAGATGCCCATCGGTACCGAGCAGCCTTACGATCCCGGCGGCGTGCCCGGCCAATCCCACCGTGCAATCCACCACCGTGGCTCCCGGTCGCACCCGAAGCCATTGCATCGATTCTTCAAAGAGCACTGGCGCGTGACGCGGTTTCGATTCGGTCATGCGCACCCCCTGGGGAGTACTTTTGAATACGAGCTACACATCGTATTCCGTTGCCGCTTCATCATCCTGTGCGTTGTAAGGATTGTTCCTCACACTCTCCCGCAAGCCTGTCAGGCTCTTCACGCGCAACATAGAGCCTTCGCCTGAAACCTTCACGTCCATATTGACCATGCCCGCTTTGCGCAGCTCCTCGGACATCAGCAGACGGCCCTGAGGGTCCATATCCGCCCGTTCGCCGTAGAGCGCGTTGCTGGTCATGAGCTTCTTGCGCAACGGCAGGCCCTTGGGCATCTTGAAGATTCTGGCCTGATACTGCTGCCACTCCGGCATGGGATAAATTTCCGCGTCCAAGCCCTCCCGGCTTGTGATATAAAACGCATTGAAGTCCTTGCCGTACTTTTTCTCAATAAAGGCCTTGAATTCGGCAGGCATCTTCAAACGGCCGCGGTCATCCAGCTTGGCTTTCGGACTGCCGCTAAAGCCGATTTGCAGATCGTCCCAGCAGCCCGCGCTTTCGCCAGTAGCCTCGATGGAGGTCTCTGGTTCGCCGGCCGGGTTTTCTGGAATCTCTGCCATTGTTTTCTCTCGGCCGGGCCGGATGAAACCGGGCGGCTAACAAAAAGTCCCATGCTGGCCCATTTGGACCCGCTTTGACAAAGATCGCATAAAAAACCGCTGTGCGCGAGTGGAAAACGCGCGTCAAGGGGAAGAGGAATTAGCGGAGGGGAGCGGGCGAAGAGCGTGGCTGGGGAAAACCACCACTAATAGTGACTATAATAATCTAAACTACTACAAATAGCGCTAGTTTACTCTTATGGTTCCGAATAATAATTATGCGCCCGGAAGCGCAGGATTTATGATATAGCGAACAAAAAGCGAATTAGTTGTCTTCCGTGGGTGGCATTTTATTTTTACCTCGCTGCCGTTCCGTTATCAGCTTTAACAGATAAAAGAAGACCAGCACGTTGGCCGCCAGCAGGCCAGCCCTGAACAGCGTGACTCGGCGCAGAATCTCGAGGATCTCCCACGGCAGAAATGAGGCGGTGATGGCCAAGGTGAGGTACTCGCCCCAGGCCTTTTCCAAATAGAGGCCGGTCCCTTCGAGGATGCCGAGAGCCGCATAGGCAAAAGCAGCCAGTCCGATTCGCCGCAGCAGCGGGTCGTTGAGGAGGGAGGCCTTGTCGAGGATGAATTCGACCAGGCGCCATTCAGAGTTGAAGTGCAGATGGTCGGCCACGCGCCCCAGCACCTCTGCGGCGTCCTTGCCCACCAGCTTGACAGCACCCACGCCGAGGGCGGCAAAGAGGAGGGCCTGCAGCAGCTTGTAGGCCGCAATAAGAACCAGCCCCTTGTCGTGCCGGTGCTGCGGGGAGAAATGAGAAGGGGAATCGGTCATGGTCGTGAGTGGAATACGCGCAATACTCCTGCTGTCTTTACGTTAACCGATGTGCGGCGGTTCTGCTTGTTTTGCTGCCGGGAAGTGGTGAAACAGGAAAGAACGGGCGTCAGTGTTTCAATTTCAGCAGCGCGTCGCGGTCGATCAGATTTCCGTCCATGATGAGGCCGGAGATGCGGCGGGCGTTCCAGATGTTCTGGGTGGGGTCTCCGTCTACGATGAGGATGTCGGCGCGGCGTCCGGGGGCGATCTGGCCCAGCTCGTTCCAGCCGAACTGGAGGCTGTAGTTGTTGGTGGCGGCGGCCAGGGCCTCGCGCGGCGAAAGCCCCAGACGGACCAGCAATTCCAACTCGGTGTGCATGGAGATGCCGGGCAAGGCGCCCTGGACGGGCGCGCCGGAGGCGGCCAGATAGTGCGGGAAGGCGGCAAAAAGGGTTTCGTTGATGCGCCACAGGCGGAGGGCCGACTGCTCGCCCTTCTTGCGCTGGCTCTCTTCCATGTAGCGATCCATGTAACGCTGTCCGATCGCGGGCAAATGTCTCGTCCATGACGCGAGTGAATAATCGACTTCACCCGTGGAGCGGTTGGTGGACTCGAAGACGCGGGCCGGGTCAAGCAGCGCGGCGGCCGGCTCCTTCCACAGGTTGCGATGAGAGGGCAGACGCGCGAAGTCGATGCTGAAGGTGGGCATGAGCGCGGCGTGATGGCCGGCCAGGAAGCGAGCGTATGCGCGCAGATGCAGGTCGGTGGGGGGCAGTCGCTCGGCGTAGTCGTAGGCTGTGGTGGCGGCCGGACCGTCCGAGTCTTCCACCAGCGGCCGCTCCAACTCGTCGGGAATCACGCCCAGTTCGTAGCGGCCCATGTGGGGCAGCGCATCCACGCCGGCCTCAATACCCACACGATAGGGGGTGGCCACGAATTCGCCATAGGTAGCGAGGCCCATCTGGTGCGCGCGGGCAATGATCCACTGGACATTGGCGGCGGTGAGGTTGTGGCCCAACCATATGGCGCGCGTTCCCAGCCGGACGGTGTCGTTGAGCTGGCGGAGGGAGTCGTCGGGGCTCAGTTCCCTGGGATGGTCCAACTGACGGAGCTTGAGCGCCCACTCCGGGCGCTTGGCCAGCAGGCTCCAGTTGTCGGTCGAGCCGGCCGAGTCCATCAGGTAGAGGTGTGGAGTGGGCGAGGCGTTCAAATCGACCGCGCCGCGCCGCGCGTCGCTGACGGCGACGATCGTGGTGACGCCCATATAAAGGTAGGCATTGGCCTGGCCTTGGGAGTTCATGCCGGCAAAGCCGTCGATGAGGCCGGGGATGAGGTATTTGCCGGAGCAGTCGATGACCCGCGCGCCCTTGGGGATGGAGACCGCCATGCGCGAGCCAACATCGGTGATGCGGCCGTCGCGCACGATGACGATGGCGTCAGGGAGGTCTTTTGCCGAGCCGCCCCAGCCGGATACGTCCACGACAGTGCCGCCAGCCATTACTAGCGGAACCGAGGGCGAGAGCCGGGGCGTGAGCGGGGACGGGGCTTGCGCACCGGCAGCCAGTGCAGCCAGAAGCAATCCCAGAGCGCCCGAAGAGAAGTTACGAGAGAGTCGCATAAGAAAAGCGGTCTTGTGTGGATTGTCGCACAGAGACTCGGAATCCGGCGATGGGAGTGGCACTCTCCCATCGTCTCGTTCAATACACCGTCTCTTCGACGAGATAGAGGTCGTAGGTATTATCGCCATTTGTGGAGAATCTTCGGACAAGGTAGTGAAGATCGTTGGCGGAATCGAATAACATCTGATCTTCCGGATCTCTACCGTAGGGTTGACCCTCTTTGCCGTCCACTACAACATGACATATCCCGCCGTCGAAGGCCGCATACGCCAAGTGCCGGCCGTCCGGACTGAAAATGGGCCAGAGGATGTTAACGTAGGATTTACCCTCCTTACCGTCCACAACCATAAGTGACTTCCCCCCAATTGCGGCCACATAAACTATTCGCCGGCTATCCGGACTAAAATGCAAATTCGAGGGCAATCCGATGTTGTCATAGGATTTTCCCTCTATGCCATCCGTCACGAGAAAATACTTGTCACTATCCTTTGCCAAATAGGCCAGCCGCCGGCTGTCCGGACTAAATACGAGTCTCACGATCTCGTCGTAGGGTTTTTCTCCAACGCCGTCCACAACAACAACTCTTTTCAAGCCAGTCGCAGCCACATATGCCACCCGGCTGCCGTCCGGGCTGAACATGATACCCGAATCGCGGATCCTACCCGGAGCCTCGAAGGTGATGTCGAAGGGGTTCCCTTGCTTGCCGTCCACAACGACAAACTGCTTCCCTCCCGCAATGGCCGAAAAGGCCACTCGCCGGCTGTCCGGACTAAAAGAGAAACTTCCTGGGACGATCAAATCGTAGAATGTCCCTTCCACGCCATCTACAACGAAAGCCAATTTCAGCTTCTTTCCATCGGCGCCGGCTTCAAAGCTTCCAACCATATAGCCCATTCGCCGGCTATCCGGGCTGAAGAAGACCCTGCCGATGGCATCGTAGGATTTCTCCTCTTTGCCATCCACAACAAAAAACGACTTCCCGCCGTTTCCAGCCCCATAGGCGTGTCGTCTACTGTCCTTGCTGAAGACGACTCTATCGACAGAGTCATAGTGTTTCTCTTCTTTGCCATTGATCACGGCAAACTGCTTCGCGCCGACTCTGACATGAAATGCCACCTGCTGGCTGTCCGGACTAAAATCAAGACCCCAAGGTGAAATATCGTCGAAGGGACCCTCCTCATTGCCGTCCACCACTGTAAACCACTTGTCGCCGGTTCTGGCGATGTAAGCGACACGTTGACTGTTCGGACTGAAGGCGGGACTCATTTTGGAGAATCTGTCGGAGTTGGCAAAATCGTCATATGGCTTTTCTTCATTGCCATCCACAACGGCAAACCACTTGTCCCCGGCTTTGGCCAGGTAAGCAACTCGCCGGCTGTCTGGGCTGAAGACCACAGCGCTGATGTCATCGTAGGATTTTCCCTCTTTGCCATCCATAACGACAGACCACTTCTCGCCGGCTTTGGCCAGGTAGGCAACGTGCCGGCTGTCAGGGCTGATGATCAGCATTCCTGGCACTTTAGAGGCGTCTATGTGACAGATAAACTTTTCCGAGGTGACGCGGCCGCCGTGAAAGAGCGCGGTGATCTGTTTGCAACCGGTGGCGGGAAGAACTAGAAGGAGCAGGAGCAGTGCTTTTATCGTTCTCATGGTCTTTCCTCTTGCGGGCGTTGCGCCTGGGGTGCGCACATCCACGCAAACTGCTTACTTATATTACTGCGTGCCGCTGGGTACGCTGGCCTTTTTATTGCGGCTGAGCACGAAGGACTTCTTGCGGCTGTCTTTGCTGGCATGGTCGATCTTCTTCCAGAAGCCCACAAAATAATCGATAGCCGAGATGGTAGAGACCAGCAATGTGAAGTAGATGGCGGCAACGGCGATCCACTTAACGGGCACAATGAGAAAGCCGAACTGCCACTGGTACCAGCGGTGGGCCAGCAGCGCCGAGACTACGGAAACAATCTGAGCGACAGTCTTGAGCTTGCCCAGGTCGCTGGCTTCGATGGTGAAGCCCTCCGAGGATGCTATGGAGCGCAGGCCGCTGATGAGGAACTCGCGGCCGATGATGACAACTACGATCCAGACCCTGACCACATCGGGGTTGTACGCCACCAGGGCGACAAAGGCGGCGGCGACCATGATCTTGTCGGCCAGCGGGTCCAGCAGCATACCCATGGTGGTGATCTGCTTGCGCTTGCGTGCCAGGTAGCCGTCCAGGCCGTCGGTGATCGAGGCCAGCACGAAGAGCACCGAGGCGGTGATCTCCTGCGCGCCGTATGCATGCCAGGGAAAGTGAGGCGTCAGAATCCACAGCAGGAGCGGGATCATGACAATCCGGCTCATCGTGATGGAGTTGGGCAGGTTCATGCGGGTTGCGTTCGCCGGAAGGATGCTTGCGGCCTGACACCATTATTGCATCGCGAATCGGGCCGGCGTCTCGCAACTCCGCGTCGCACCTCAGGCATAAGCCAATGCGGGACGAGCAGGCGGCTCATCCGCTTTGGTATCCGGCTGCCGGTTACGGCAACCGAAGGAATGTATCAGAAGATTGGAGTGACGGGCTGCATGGGCAGGGTTGGCATTTTCTGCTGTTGGCTATGCACTTGATGAAAGCCGACAATGGCAGCCGTGCCCACTGCCGCAAATCCAACGCCGGTCATGATCCAGAACGCCCTGGGCGCTCCTGTTTCCAGATAGACGACATCGTCATAAGCTACCGGCGTGACTCCTGGATCGCCATAGAGTTGCAGGCCGCAGGAATTCTCGTCGATGCTGACGATTCGGCCCGAGAATGCCACCCCGTTCTGCAACTGCACGCCGACCCAGTTGCCCATACCGCGCTTGAGAATGCGCGTGTGCACAACCTCCGGAGTCAATGGATTGCGCGAGGAGCTGGTCATCGGCATCCCCATCTGAAGGTCGAAGATATCGTTGTAAGCCACCGGCGTCGCCTCGGTATCGCCGTAGCGTTGCAGACTGAAGGACCGCTCGTCGATGCTGACGATCTTGCCTGAGAAGGCGACTCCGCTCCGCAAGCGCACTCCCACCCAGTTTCCCAACCCGAGCTTGAGGATGTGCGCGTGAGCCTTTTCGGGAGTAAGCGGTTTAGGCGCGGCAAAGGCCATCGACGGCGCCAGCAGCGCGCACACCAGAAGCGTGGCAACGCACTTTGAAAGAGTACGGCTGAGAGAATTCATCTTCGTTCTCCTTGAAATAAGGACTGCTTCAGATAGGAACGGCGCCGCACGGAAATAGTTGCGCCGCATTGAAAATAAATGCTGGATTAGCCGGCGGCGCATCGCGCTTCATCCTAACATTCCGGCCTTTCATCTGCTTTTCCAACCCTTCGTCAGGAACCCTGCGCGCGCCGCCATCGTACCGTTTATATTCCAACAAGAGCAAAATTTGAAAAGGGAGCGGCTCATGGAAGAAATCGTCAACGTCGAAGCAGTCAGCCGAAGATTCCCGCTGGACAACAGTTCAGCGCACCACCCGGCGCACAGTTTTGTCAGCGCCCTCACGCACGCCAGCCTGCGCGTCACCGCGGGCGAGTTTCTGGCGATTGCCGGGCCCAGCGGCAGCGGCAAGACGACGCTGCTGAATCTGATCGGCTGCATCGATCAGCCCACCACCGGACGCATCCTGGTGGATGGCGTGGATACCTCGCAATTGAAGCCCGGCAGCATGAGCAAGTTGCGCCGCGAAAAGATCGGCTTTGTCTTTCAGACCTTCAATCTGATTCCCGTCTTCACGGCCGCTGAGAACGTCGAGTATCCGCTGCTGATTCAAGGCGTGAGCAGCCGCGAGCGGCGCGAGCGTGTGGCCGAGGCGCTGGAAAGCGTTGGCCTCTCCGCCCGCGCCCAGCAACGCCCCGACCTGCTCTCCGGCGGCGAACGCCAGCGGGTCGCCGTGGCGCGCGCCATCGTGCATCGTCCCGCGCTGGTGCTGGCCGACGAGCCGACCGCCAACCTGGACACGCACAACGCCACCCAGCTGATCGACCTGATGCACGGCCTCAACCGCAGCCTCGGCCTCACCTTCATCTTCTCCACGCACGATGCACGCCTGCTAGATCACACCGAGCGCATCATCCGGCTTACGGATGGCGAAGTGGTTTCCGACAGCTCTATCGAAGGAGGCAGCCGTGGCTAAATTTCTTCTTCTTGCATTCAGAAACATCTTCCGCAACCGCCGCCGCACGCTTATGACGCTGTTCATGGTGGGCGGAGGCGTGGCAGGATTGCTGCTGGCCGGGGGCTACTTTGCCTTCATGACGCACGGCCTCCGCGAAGACACCATCAACAGCGGCCTCGGCCACATGCAGATCTTCACCGCAGAGCACTTCAACCGCGACGAAAACCGCGTTCTCGATACCGGCATCGAAAACTGGCGCCAGGTGGCTGCATCCGTCAAGACTGGCAGCCACGTGCGCGGCATCGCGCCCCGCATCGATTTCTACGGCATGGTCTCCAATGGGACCAAAGCCGCCGGATTCATGGGCAGCGCCGTCGATCCGGAAGCGGAACAATCCCTTGGCTTCATTACCTACATCGAGTCGGGACGCAATCTCGATCCCAAGCCCAGCGGCGAGGTAGAGGCGCTCATCGGCAAAGGCCTGGCCAAGTCCATGAACGTCGGCATCGGCGACGGTTTGACGGTGCTGGCCATGACCTCTGACGGCGCGCTCAACGGCGTCGATGTTCAGATCGTCGGTATAATCAACTCCGGCGCAGCGGAAAGGGACGCGCGCTATCTGCGCATCACACTGCCCGCCGCGCAGCGCCTGCTGCAAAGCGATCGCGTCACCAACCTCGTGGTGGGTCTCGATTCCACGGAAAACACCGATCGGGCCTACGCCGAAATGATGCCGCGCTTGAACGGCCTTTCGCAGCAACTGGTCCTCAAGAAGTGGATCGATCTGGCCACCTATTACAACCAGGTCAACTCCATGTTCAACGGAATCTTCCTCTTCATGGGCATCATTGTCTTCTTCATGGTTCTCATGTCCAGCGTGAACACATTGCTGATGAGCATGTTCGAGCGCACCCGCGAAATTGGCACCATGCTGGCCATGGGAACGCCGCGCGCATGGATCATCGCGCTGTTCATGGTCGAGGCCACCATGCTCGGCCTGGCAGGCGCCGCTGTCGGCCTGGTTGCAGGCAATCTCCTCGGCGCGCTGCTTAACTCCTCCGGGCTGCATATGCCGCCGCCCCCCGGCTACACCCAACCCATGCCCTTCAAAGTCCGCTACGTGCCGTTGGAGATGGTAGCCTCGTCCTTGCTGGTCATTGTCTCGCTGGCGTTTGCATCCATTCTTCCGGCGGTCCGCGCATCCCGGCTCAGAATTGCGGAGGCTCTTGCTCATGTCTAAAATCAACTCCATTCTGCGCGCATTCTTGCTGCTCTTTGTTGTGAGCTTTCTGCTGACTTGCGCTCTCGTCTGCCGCGCCGCAACTCCCGACGCCGATGCTCTGCTCAAGCGCTCCGACTCGTACCGCAACGGATGGCCCTCCTATGTGCTGCGAGTCAAGATCACGCACTTTGAATCCGGCAAAGCGGACGAAGATAAACTCTACGAGGTTTCGCAGAAGGGAACGGAGAAGACCTACGTTGAATTTCTGAGCCCGCGCGAAAAAGGCCAGCACCTGCTCATGTTGGGCGACGATATGTGGGTCTATTTGCCCGACACCAGCCGCCCGGTGCGCATCACGCCGCTGGAACGCCTCAGCGGAGACGCCTCCAACGGCGACGTGGCCCGCACCAACTACGCCGTGGATTACACGCCGCTTTACGTGCGCGCCGAGAAGGTTGGCAATGAGAATTGCTACGTGCTCGATCTTACCGCTAAGCGCAAAGGCTCGACCTATCAGCGCATTCTTTACTGGCTGCGGGTCGAGGACGCGCGCCCGGTGAAGGCCGAGTTCTATCTCACCTCCGGCAAGCACATCAAATCCGCCACTTTCGACGAATATGCAACTGTCGCCGGCAAGCCTCAACTCCGCCGCTGGACCCTCTACGACGAGATCCGCCGCAACTCGCACAGCGTGCTGGAGTACTCCGGCACCGCCCCGCGCGAATTGCCCGACAAGCTCTTCTATCAGGGACGCACGGATCGTTTCTGATAGATCGGCCTTCACTCTCGAATGAAAGGAAATGAAATGTTGTCGAGAATCAAACTGTTCGCCGCGTTGTCCCTGCTTTGCTGCGCACTGCTCATCTCCTCCACCGGACAACTTAGTGCCCAGGTACCGGCGGCGCCTGCACAAAGCGCGTCCACGCTTACTGTTCGCGTCACCGGAATACGAAACACGAATGGAAAGATTCGCCTTTCCCTGTACCGCGATTCCAAGTTCGTTGAAGGACGTGAGGTTGAGATCGACGCCAAGACACTGAGCGCCAATACCGTCTTCGCGAATCTGTCGCAGGGATTTTACGCGGTGAATTTGTTTCATGACGAAAACATGAATGGCAAGATGGATACGAATCTCTTTGGAATGCCGGTGGAAGGCTACGGATTCTCCAACAATCCCCACAAAAGAATGGGCAAGCCGGGATTCGATGAAACGAATTTCCAAGTGAATCAGCCGGAAGCTGCTATCGAAATCAAAATGATCTATTGGTGAAGGCGGCCTGAGCCGCTTGAGAAAGAACTGAATGTCTGAGTAAGGGTGAGAACGCGAAAAAGCCCGGCAAAGCCATTCGCAACCAACTTCGCAAAAGGAGACTGTGATGATGAAAACCCTCTTCAAATCCGAACGATATGCTGGAACATTCCTGCTCTGCGCCGCGCTGCTTGCGGCCTCCGCCACCCGGCTTGCGGCGCAAACGCAGCCTAAACCAGCCCCTGCGCAAATTACCTCCACACTGACGGTAAAAGTAACAGGCCTGCGCAAAGCAAGCGGAAAGATCCGTCTGACTCTGATGCGCGATTCAAATACAGTTGAGAAGCGCGAGGCCGAGATCGACACCGGGACGTTGAGCGCCCAAACTGTTTTCGAAAACCTCCCGCAAGGGGTCTACTCCGTCTTCGTATTCCACGATGAAAACATGAACGGAAAGATGGATTTCAATGAGATGGGTATCCCGGTCGAAGGCTACGGCGCCTCCAACAATCCAGAAAAGAGGATGGGGCCTCCCGATCCCGATGAAGCAAAGTTCACTGTCAATCAACCGAAGGCCGCAATCGAAATCAAACTGATCTATTGGGAATAAATGGCAGAACTGTTCTGTTTATGGGAGGGTCGAATGACTTTTTCGAAGATACTTGGCTACGCTTGCAACTGCTTCTGGCTGCTGGTGCCAATTCTGATTTTCAACTTGCTCTTCACGCGCCTGCTTCCGGCCGCCTATCAGATGAACGTCTTCTGGAAGGATATTCCCAAGACGATCAGCCTTCCGGAAAACATCTTGCGCATGATCGTCATGATTTTGCCGGTCTTCATGCGGCTCCGTGTTTCCACGACGAGTCAGAAAAACGGCCTCGCTCTCTACCTCACAGGTCTGCTGGTCTACTTCGCCTCCTGGACCGTTCTGATCGTTTCTCCGCAATGCGCCTGGAGCATGAGTGCAATCGGCTTCATGGCGCCTGCATGGACACCCATAGTTTGGCTGCTAGGAATCAGCTTGATCGGCGATGAGCTTTTGCTTCCGGGTGTCGCGTTTAAGCCTTGGATGTATGGCGGACTTTCTGTTCTGTTTCTGATCTTTCACAACCTGCACGCCACGACGGTTTATTCCCGCGGCATTTGACGGCGAGAGTTGCAGCTGCAACTCTCAACAAGCACTTCGTCACTGATTCAACGAACTGAAGACAAACCCGATGAAACTCGCACACACATTTCCGGTTCTGTTGCTTGTCGCGATCGCGGCCATCGCCGCCGCGCAGGATTCGCCGCCGCCGGAGCCGCGCCTTGACTTCCGCTATACATTCTCGGTCATCGACGATGCAACTTTCGATAGCAGCCTGCAACCGCCGCTGCCGCCGTCGGCGTCGATGTTGAAGGAACCTTCAGTCATGCTCTTGCAGAATCAGTTACTGCTTGAACCTTCTTTCACGCTGCGCTACCGCTCACGATGGAGCCTGGCGTCGAGCATGGTGGGTCTCGCAGACACGTTTCATGGCCTCTCCGCCGAGGACTTCAATCTTCCGCCGGGTAACGTCGCCGCGTTGACCGCTCTGAACGCCGCGCTTGAACCGTATACCGGCACGCACACACAACTGCGCGTGAAAGAAACGTATTCCGGCCTCTCCGCCGGGGACTTCGACTTCATGGCTGGCCGGCGAATTGTGCGCTGGGGAACGGGCTATGCATTCACTCCGGCTGGTGTGCTTGATCCGCCGCGCGATCCCGCCAACCCCACCGACCGCCTGAATCTCAATCAGGGACGCGACATGGTCAAGGCAGACTTTGTCCACGGCCCGCACGCACTTTCTCTGGTCTGGTCAACGGCCGCGCTCGCCCCCGCCGGGTCAAATCTGCACGACACCACCGCTTTCCGGTATAACGTTCTTGTGCATGGATTCGACACTTCGCTGATCGCCGGCGACGACCGCGGCGGAGACGCTTTCGGCGGCCTCACCTTCACCCGCGTCTTCGGCCAGGCGTGGGAAATGCACGGCGAGGCAGCATGGCGCGAGCAGGGCGCAATCCTGATGGGCGCAAAATACACCACCGCATGGGGCCTCTCTTTTATTGGAGAGTTCTACACTCCTCCCAATACCGCGTACTATCGCGATAGCACCATCTCGTCCTCAGCCGGCCGCCAGCACTATGCATTCCTGTATGCGGGCAAGTCGCGGCTGCGCGAACTGCCCGGCTGGAAGCAATGGGACCTCTCCGCTTCGATGGTGGAGAACATGAATGACAAGAGTTACATTGTAATTCTTGATGCAAATCGGCGTTTCGGCAATCACTTTTCCTCCTATCTGCACCTGCAACTTCCGCATGGCGGCAAGACAACGGATTACGGCGCCACGCCTTACACCGTGGCAACCTCAGTGGGGGTCCGTTTTCAGCTATGAACAACGAAACCAATCCGCTGATATCTGTTCGGCCACCTGACCGTTGGCAATCGGGACACTTCGCCGCTCACATCATGAGGGGGGGATCGATTGCCGCCGGTTGTGCGTTGCTGATCGTTGCGATCCTTCTGTCTTTGGGCAAGTACAGGCTGTCTGAAACCGGACGCACACTATTCATTGCGTTCGTCTATTGCACTCTCATCGCCTTGCCCTCCATTGTGCTTCTCACCCGAATCTCGCATCGGTATACGGATCGATTCCCCCGGCTGATCGTTTTGATGCAGTCGCTGGTTCTTGTCTGCACCGCGGTCGCAGGCAGTCTCGGCGCCGGTCTCGTCTTCCAGTTCATTGGACTTGTTCCCCGCAATGAATTTTGGAATGAATACCGTGCGGTCCTTCCTTTCAGCGTCATTACCTCACTCATGTTTGGGCTGAGCATATCGACTTATGAGACGCTGCGCTTCAAATTTCAGGCAGCCACTCTTGAATTGCGCACGCGCCAGGTCGAGCAGGAGCGCGCTTACAAACTGCTGGCCGAAGCCCGGCTCTCTTCGCTCGAATCGCGTATTCATCCCCACTTTCTCTTCAACACGCTGAACTCCATCGCGGCGCTGATTCCCAGGGATCCGCAGTTGGCTGAAGACACGGTCGGCAAACTGGCCTCACTGCTGCGCTTCTCGCTCAACGCCAATCAGAGCGGCCTGGCGCCGCTCAGCCAGGAACTCAAAATCGTCCGCGACTATCTGGAGATCGAGCAGACGCGCTTCGGCCCGCGCCTGCGTTACGAGATCGCGATCCCCGAAGCTCTTCAGGACGCGAATGTGCCGCCGCTGGCGCTGCAATCGCTGGTGGAAAACGCGGTGAAGCATGTGGCCGCAGAGCGCAGCCAGGGCGCAACGATTTACATCCATGGGTCGGAAGAAGCCGGCCGCATCCTGCTCGAAGTCAGCGACGACGGACCCGGCTTCTCGCTGGACGCCATCACGCCCGAACACGGCCTGGGCAATCTCATCGCCCGCCTCGAACTGCTATTCGGCGGCGACGGCCGGCTGGAAGTCGCTCGCGTAAACGAAAGGACAGTAGTCCGCCTGTCTTTTCCCGCATAATGGAAATACCGATGGAAACCGAACCGCTGCGCGCCTATCTAGTCGATGATGAACCGCTGGCCATTGAGCGCCTCGAACGCCTGCTCGCTAACGCCGGCGGCCTGCGCATCGCCGGCAGCGCCACCGATCCGGCCGAAGCTCTCGATTTTCTGAATCGCGAATCCATTGACGTTCTCTTCCTCGACATTCAAATGCCCGGCATGAACGGCTTCGAGCTGCTCTCGCGCCTCAACGAGCAGCCCTTCGTGATTTTCACGACCGCCTACGACGAATATGCACTCAAGGCCTTCGAGGTCAACTCCATCGATTACCTGCTGAAGCCCATCGAGCCGGAGCTGCTGGCGCGCGCACTGAAGAAGCTCGAACGGTTTCGCCCATCGGCCAAGCAGGATTGGCAGCGGAATCCGGAGCTGCCAGCGCTGCTCAGGGAATTGGCCGCGTCGCTGCGCGGAGAGCGCGCCGAGTATCCGCGACGCATCGCCACGCGCGTGGGCGAGCGCATTTCATTTCTTGACCTGGATGCGGTTATGCATTTTATCGCCAGTGACAAGCTCACCTACGCCGTGGCGAACGGGCGCCAGCATTGCGTTGACCAGACGATCGCCGAACTGGAGCGGCGGCTCGATCCGGCAAAATTCCTGCGCGTGCATCGCTCCGCGCTAGTAAATGTGGAGTGGATTCACGAGGTGAATTCGTGGTTCGCCGGCAAGGTTATTCTCTCGCTCAAAGACGCCCAGCGCACACAGATTCCCGTCGCCCGCGATCGCGTCCGCGTTCTGAAAGCGCGCCTGGGAATTTAGCGCATTTTTCAGGCATGACGCTCGGCGCTGATGCCCCTGAGAGAATACTGCGATACAGGATAGTCCTAACTCTACTTCGCCAGCTTGTCGAGAGCGAGGTTGAGTTCGAGAACATTGACGCGGGGTTCGCCGAGCAGGCCTAACTGGCGCGGCGTAGTCTGCTGTGCGATAAGTGCGCGCAGGCTCTCTTCGCTCAGGCTGCGAGCCTTGGCGACGCGCGGAACCTGATAGTAGGCGGTGTCGGGGGTGATGTCGGGATCGAGGCCGGAGGCGGAGGTCGTCACCAGATCAATCGGCACCGGCTTGCCGGGATTCTGCGCGGCCAGCTTCTCGATGTCGCCCTGGATGCGCGTGACCAGAGTCTGGCTGGATTGGGCCAGATTGGTGCCGCCGGATGGCGAAGTGCTGGAATTGGCGGCGAAGTCGGAGCTATCGGAATAGCTCGCGGCCGAGGGGCGGGGATGGAAGTATTTGTCGCTCACGAAGCTTTGCGCCAGCAGCTCGGAGCCGATGACCGTGCCGTCGTTGAGTTGAATGAGACTGCCGCCGGCCTGATGCGGGAAGACCACTTTGGCGATGCCGGCGACCAGCAACGGATAGCCCAAGCCCAGCAGCAACGTGGTCACGAGAGTGAATCGAATCGATGTCTTCCATACGGAGTGCATTTTTTGTTTCTCCTTCGAGAGCTTGTTGAAGCTCTGTGTAACTTTGTAGCGGTGTTAGCGGAGCTAGCGGAGTTAGAAGAATTCAAAACCTGTCAGGCTAACTCCGCTAACCAAGCTAACCCCGCGAACTCCGCTTTCTTTACGCCAGATGCAGGGCGACCAGCGCCCAGTCGATAGCCCAGATACCGATAAACGGGGCGATGATGCCGCCGACGCCGTAGAGCAGCAGATTGTTCCGCAACAGCACATCGGCCGCTTTGGGCTCGTACTTGACGCCTTTAAGCGCCAGCGGGATCAGCGCGACGATAATGATTGCATTGAAGATGACCGCCGAGAGAATGGCTGAATGGGGCGAGTGCAGGTGCATGATGTTCAGCGCATTCAAGACCGGGAAGGCCACAGAGAACATTGCGGGGATGATGGCGAAGTACTTGGCCACATCGTTGGCGATGGAAAACGTGGTGAGAGCGCCGCGCGTCATCAGCAGTTGTTTTCCGATCTCGACGATCTCGATCAGCTTGGTCGGATTGGAGTCCAGATCGACCATGTTTCCGGCTTCCTTGGCGGCTTGCGTGCCGGAGTTCATCGCCACGCCGACGTCGGCCTGGGCCAGTGCGGGCGCGTCGTTGGTGCCGTCGCCGGTCATGGCCACCAGCTTGCCCTTGGCCTGCTCGCGCTTGATCAGGTCCATCTTGTCCTTGGGTTTGGCCTCGGCCAAAAAGTCATCGACGCCGGCCTCGCGGGCGATCACCGCGGCGGTCAGCGGATTGTCGCCAGTAATCATGATGGTGCGGATGCCCATCGCGCGCAGCCGCGCCAAACGCTCCTTGAGGCCGCCCTTGACGATGTCCTTGAGATGAATCACGCCCAGGGCCGTCGAGTTTTCCGCTACCACCAGCGGAGTTCCGCCTTGGCGGGCAACCTCTTCGACCTGCTCGGCTACCTTTTTGGGCAGCGAAGAGCCTTGCTCTTCAAGGAAGCGGGCGATGGCGTCCACCGAGCCCTTGCGAATGCGCGCGCCGGGCAGGTTGACGCCGCTCATGCGGGTCTGCGCGGTGAAGGGCACGAACTCGGCGTGGATGCCGCCAATGTCGCGTCCGCGCAGATTGTACTTTTTCTTGGCCAGCACCACAATCGAGCGGCCCTCGGGCGTTTCGTCGGAGAGCGAGGAGAGCTGCGCCGCGTCGGCCAGCCGCTCGTGGCTCACATCCGGCGCGGGGATGAACTCGGTGGCCTGGCGATTGCCCAGCGTGATGGTTCCAGTCTTGTCGAGCAACAGCGTGTTCACGTCGCCGGCAGCTTCCACGGCGCGCCCGCTCATCGCCAGCACGTTGTACTGAACCAAGCGATCCATGCCGGCGATGCCGATGGCCGAGAGCAGCCCGCCGATGGTGGTGGGGATCAGGCAGACCAGCAGCGAAACTAGCACGAAGACCGTCTGCGGCGCCTTGGAGTAGATAGCGAAAGGTTGCAATGTAACCACGGCGAGCAGAAACACAATCGTCAGGCCACTGAGCAGAATGCTCAGCGCGATCTCGTTGGGCGTCTTCTGGCGGGTTGCGCCCTCAACCAGCGCGATCATGCGGTCGAGAAAGGTTTCGCCGGGATTGGAGGTGATGCGCACCTTGATCCAATCCGATAATACTTTCGTGCCGCCGGTGACAGCCGAACGGTCGCCGCCGGCCTCGCGAATCACTGGGGCCGATTCGCCGGTAATGGCCGACTCGTCCACCGAGGCTACGCCCTCGATCACCTCGCCGTCCCCAGCGATGTAACTCCCAGCTACAACATAAATAATGTCTCCGGCGCGCAGCATGGCGCTGGCCACATCTTCCAGCTCATTCGTCGCGGTGTAGCGTTTGGCAATCGTCTCGCCCTTGGCCTTGCGCAGCGTGTCGGCTTGGGCCTTGCCGCGGCCTTCGGCCATCGCCTCTGCGAAGTTGGCGAAGAGCACCGTGAACCACAGCCAGAGGGTGATCTGGAGATTGAAGCCGAAGCTTACCTGGTGGTGGATGAAGTTGTCGATCAGCAGCGCCGTGGTCAGCACACTGCCCACCTCGACGACAAACATCACCGGGTTCTTGGCCATGCCGCGGGGATCGAGCTTGCGGAATGCGTCCACAAGCGCCTGGGCCATGATTTCCGTATTCCAGAGACTCTTTTTTTCTAGCATGACTGTCCGTTTCGCCTTGTCCTGATTCGGTTTCGGTTAGTAAAGCTGGCCTGCATGAAGCTGCAGGTGTTCCAAAATCGGTCCCAGGCTCAACGCCGGGAAGAAGGTGAGCGCGCTCAGAATCACAATGACGCCGACCAGCAGCACGGTGAAGAGCGAGCCGTTCACAGGGAAGGTTCCGGGCGAAGGCGGCACCGACTTCTTCATGGCCAGGTTGCCGGCCAATGCCAGCACCGGAATCATCATGAATAGCCTTCCGAACAACATATCCCAGCCCAGCGCCACGTTATACCACCAGGTGTTGGCATTGAGTCCCGCGAAGGCCGAGCCGTTGTTGCCCGCGCCGGAGGTGAATGCGTAAAGAATCTCAGTAAGACCGTGCGGTCCCTGGTTGTTCAGGCTGCTCAGGCCGATGTTGGGCGCCATCACAAATGCTGCCGTCAGCGAGAGAATGATTAGCGGGAAGATGAGCACGTAGAGCATGGACATCTTTACGTCGTAGGCCTCGATCTTCTTGCCCAGGTACTCCGGTGTGCGGCCCACCATCAGGCCGGCAATGAAGACCGAGAGCACCACCATGATGAGGATGCCGTACAAGCCCGAACCCACGCCGCCGAAGACCACCTCGCCCATCATGATGTTGATTAGCACCACCATGCCGCCCAGCGGAGTGAAGCTGTCATGCATGCCGTTGACCGCACCGCAACTGGCATCGGTGGTGATGGTGGCGAAGAGCGAACTTTCGGCGATGCCGTTGCGAACCTCCTTGCCCTCCATGTTGCCGGCGGGTGCGGTTGCCGTGCCGGTCTGCGCCGCGCCGTGAATAAGCAGATGCGGATGCGACTCGGCCCAATAAACTGTCGTGAATCCGGCGGCAAAGAGCACGAACATCGCCGCCAGCACCGCCCAGCCGTGGCCGGGAGATCCGGTCATGCGGCCCAGCGTATAGGTAAGCCCGGCGGGAATAATGAATATGGAGAGTATCTGGAGGTAGTTGGAGAATGGAGTGGGATTCTCATAAGGATGGGCGCTGTTGGCGTTGAAGAAGCCGCCGCCGTTGGTGCCCAGCATCTTGATCGCCTCCTGCGAGGCCACCGGACCCTGCCCGATGGTCTGCGTCTGGCCCTCCAGCGTGTGCGCCGTCGTATAGGCGTTCAGGTTGGCCGGAACGCCCTGCCAGACCAGCAGCAGCGCATAAATCAGCGAGGCGGGCAGCAAGACATAGAGCAGCGTGCGCGTCATGTCCACCCAGAAGTTGCCGATGGTGCCCGAGGTAGTCCGCTTGATGCCGCGAATCAGCGCGACGGCCACCACAATGCCCACCGCCGCCGACCAGAAGTTGTGCGTCGCCAGGCCGGCCATCTGGGTCAGATAGCTCATCGTGGTCTCGGGCGTATACGACTGCCAGTTGGTGTTGGTGGTAAAGCTGGCGGCGGTGTTCCAGGCCAGATCTGGTCCCACTGCGACCAGGTGCTGCGGGTTCCACGGCAGGAAGTTCTGCATCCGCTCGATGGCGTAGGTCAGCAGCATGGTCACGGCCGAAAAACCCAAGACCGCAAAGGCGTACTCGCGCCAGTTCATCTCCTTGTCCGCGTGAACGCCGCACAGCTTGTAGATCAGCCGTTCGATGGGGCGAAGAATGGGGCTGAGCCAGGTGCGTTCACCCTCCAGCACGCGGGCAAGGTAAACGCCTACCGGACGAACGCTTGCCAGAAGAATCAAACAGAAAAGCGCAAACTGCAACCAACCGTTGGCGGTCATCTCAGAACTTCTCCGGGAAAAGCAGGGTGATGGTCAGGTATGCAAACAGAAGAATGGACAGAATCAGGGCAATGGCGGTGATGATGTCGGTTTGCATGGGTTACCTCAGCTTCTGGCAGGCCTTGACGTAGAGAAACGCCAGGGCAAAGAATACGACCGTGAACAGCAACATCGCTACATCTTGCATCGCAGCTCCCGCATTTCGCTGAGCAGGCCGTTGGGGAAGCCGCCTGCTCAAGAATGATTCTGGCTCTCGCCTCATTTGAGTATCGAAAATCTTTCCTAAATAAAGCGTAAGGAATGGGGGTGCGGGGCGAGAATATTGCGGAAGATTGGTACGACGGAGGGAATTTGATCCCATTTATGCACAATATATTTGTTGGATTTTATTCCTCATTGCCGGTCCAGCCTTCGGGAACAAACCGGTAGCCCACCCACGGTTCGGTCTGGATGTACTGCTTGCCGGTCTCGGCTTCGAGCTTCTTGCGCAACTGGCCGACGAAAACCCGCAGGTACTCCGGCTGGTGGGCCGATTGCGCGCCCCATACCGTGGTCAGCAGCACGCGATGGGTCATCACCTTGCCGGCGTGGCGGGCCAGATGCAGCAGCAGGTCGAACTCCTTGGGCGTCAGGTGAATCGCCTTGCCCTGCACGGTGATCGAATGCGCCTCCGCATCCACCACGAAGTCGCCGGCCTCAATCGCCGTGGTTGTCCGCTCCGGGGCGCGGCGCAGATGGGCGCGGACCCGCGCCAGCAGCTCCTGAATGTTGAAGGGCTTGGTCACGTAGTCGTCGGCTCCAGCATCCAGAGCCTCGACCTTGGAGCGCTCGTGATCGCGGACCGAAAGAACCAAAATGGGGACGGCGGAGTGGGCGCGGATGGCGCGGCAGACCTCGACGCCGCTCAGGCCGGGCATCATCAGGTCGGTAATGACCAGGTCGGGCGGCCAGTCCTTGAAGACCTGCAAGCCCTCCTCCGGCTCGTTGGCGGTGCGCACATCAAAGCCCTGCGCGGAGAGGGAGGCGCGCAGCACGCGAGTAATCTGCGGTTCGTCGTCGATCACCAGAATTCTGCCCGGCATATCTTTCTTCTTTCGATAAAAGATTACATCATCCGGGCAAAGAAGTATGATTCCGTTGAGAGATTAATGATGAACCCACTCGCCAATCAGCACCCGGCTCTTCGCTGGCTCGCGGCCACACTGATGGCAGCGCTGGCCGCGGCACTGCTGGTCGGCCTGGGCGCCAATTCGACGACGGCGGGGATGGCCTTCCTGGTTTTGGTAGTGTGGTTTGCGGCCCAGGCGGGGATCTGGCTCGCCCTCTATGTCGCCCTGCTCTGCGCTCTCTCCTTCGACTACTTTTTTCTGCCGCCGGTAGGTACATTGCGGCTCGACGGTATTCAGGCATGGGTGGCGATGATCTCCTTCCTGCTGAGTTGCGTGGTGGTGGGGCGCGTGGCCGAGCGGGCGCGCCGCCAGGCTCGCCAGGCCGACGAGCGCCGCGCCGACGTGGAGCGGCTCTATGAACTCTCGCAGGAGATGATGCTGCAAGAGGATGCCGCCGGCCTGATCCGCGACCTGCCGCTGCTGATCGCGCGTATCTTCGCGCTGGACGGGGTGGTGCTGTACGTCCGCGACCAGGACCAGTTCTATACCTCGACCGACGATCTGCCGATGAGCATCCAGGCCAGCCTGCGCGCCATGACCCTGGGCGAGAATCCGACCCAGGTCATTCCGGGAGCCTTCACGGTGCGAACGCTGATGATGGGCCTGAGGCCGGTGGGTGCGTTGGGCCTGCGGCCAGCGCTGCTTTCGCAGGAGGTGGCCACGGCGGTCAGCGCGCAGGTGGCCATCGCGCTCACTCGCGCCACAGCGGTCGAGGCCTCTGCCCACATGGAAGCGGCGCGCGAGGGGGAACGGCTGCACGCCGCGCTGATCGACTCGCTGACCCATGAGCTGCGCACGCCGCTGACCGCCATCCGCGCCGCCGCCAGTACGCTGGTTGAGGGCGAGGGGCTGGACGAACCCGTGCGGCGGGAACTGGCCGCCATTGTCGATGAGGAGAGTGCGCAATTGGACCGGCTGATCGGCGAGGCAGTCGAGATGGCCGAGATCGACGCCAACCTGGTCGCGGTCCGCCCTGTGCCGCAGCATCCGCGCGCGCTGCTAGAGCAAGCCGTCGAGGAGTCGCGCAAGACGTTGGCGGCGCATCGTGTAGTGATCGCCGCCGAAGGGCAAAGCAATCAAGGCGAGCCGGGCAAGCAAGAGAACTGCGCCTGGTTCGATCCGCACCTGCTGGGCCGCGTGCTGCATCACCTGCTGGAGAATGCCGCGCGCTTTACGCCGCCCGGCGGGCGCATCCTGCTCGGCAGCCGGCGCGTGGACGGCCACCTGGAGTTTCGCGTCGAGGACGACGGCCCGGGCATCGACGCCGTCGATCTGCCCTTCATATTCGATAAGTTCTACCGCGGCAAGAAGGGCTCCAGGAAAGGCAAGGGAACGGGGATGGGCCTGGCCATCAGCCGCGCCATCCTGGCAGCTCACGGCGGAGGGATTGAGGTCGAGAGCGCTCCGGGAAAGGGCGCCTGCTTCCGCTTCTGGGTGCCGCTGGTGGAGAAGGAGCCGGAGGGCGCAGTGGAATTGTCGAACCGATCGAAGTCGCTTTCTTGAAGGCACACTGACGTCTATTGTTGGTGAATGCCCGGATCAGCCCTCCAGTTTATACCGCGTCTCGGCCAGCCGATAGAGCCGCCGCCAGACCAGCCGGTTCATCGTCACCACCATCGTAGCCATCAGCACGGTGGCCAGCAAGAGGGTAGAGATTTTTCCACTATCGCTGGCGGCGCTGATCTGCGCTCCCAGGCCAAGTGTTTGCAAAGTCCGATCGCCGATGTGAAAGTATTCGGAGACA
>Ga0181520_10004239_pt1 | contig 24249 bp, 21 predicted proteins | sample PEATcosm2014_Bin_29_FD_132451 | JGI IMG/M metagenome (GOLD analysis project Ga0181520, IMG submission 132451) | Peatland microbial communities from MTU Mesocosm Facility, Houghton, MI, USA - PEATcosm2014_Bin02_30_metaG | ecosystem: Environmental > Terrestrial > Soil > Wetlands > Peat | place...
ACGTCCTCGGTGGGATCGGCCTCGGCATAGCCCTTGGCCTGCGCAGCCACCAGCACTGGGGCGTACTCCGCGCCCTCCTGCATTCTGCTTAGAATGAAGTTGCAGGTGCCGTTCAGAATGCCTTCGATGCGCACGATCTGATCGCCGGCCAGCCCTTGTTCCAGCCCCGGAATCACGGGAATTCCGCCGGCCACAGCAGCGCCGTACTTCAACTGTCCGCCGCCGGAGGCAGCCAGCCCGTCCAGCTCAACGCCATGATAGGAGATCAGCTTCTTGTTGGCCGTCACCACGCTCTTACCGGTACTTAGCGCCTTGCGCACCCAGCCTCCTGCCGGATCGAGGCCGCCAGCCAGCTCCACCACCACGTCCACGTCCGATGCCAGCACCGCATCGACGTCCTCGCTCCACTGCACGCTCGAGGGAACCCAGTCCACGCGTCGTTTCGCCAGGCTGCGGACGTAAATGTGGGTCAACTCCAGTCCCTCGGGCCGAGACTCGACCAGTATTCGCGCCACGGAACTGCTCACTGTTCCAAAGCCGAAAAGAGCGACGCGCAGAGGGCGCCGAACGCGGGAATCCTGCGCAGAAAGTTCTTGCGGCTGTGCGGAAATCTTCGATTCGGACACGATCATTTCCTCCAAAGGTGGATGAAAATCGCAATAACTCGATGATACCTGACCGCGCCCCGCCGAATTTCAGAGTGCGCAGCCAATGTCGCCGTTCGTGTAGCATAAGTTCCAGATGCGGCGCGGCCTTGCGATTTTCCTGATACTGTTATTCGGACTTAGCCCGCTGGTGGCAGCACTTTCCGCCAGCGACGAATCGCGCCTGCCTCCCTGCTGCCGCCGCCATGGTGCGCACCACTGCGCCATGGCTATGCGCTTGGCCGCCATGAGGGCCGAGGTTGCGTCCGGCAAGCCCTTCTTTACAACTCCCTCAACTTGCCCCTTGTTCCCCGGATATGCCGCTGCGCTCGCAGTGGCGATTGATGCTCTGGCCGCCGCGCAAGTCAGCCTACCTGTTCTGCTGGCGCTGCCTCACTCGCCTGCCTCCCGTCACGCTGCCGCACGCCTAAGCCAGATCCGCACCCGCGCCGGCCGCGGACCTCCTGCAAACCCTCTCGGCTAAAAATCTACGTCTTCTTCGACATGCATTTTGCGCACCGCTGTGTCCGCGGTTCGTAAGACCGCTAGTGTCTCAGCCCATTTCTACGGAGGTTCGTATTGTTATGCGTCTTTCTTCCCTATTCGTGGCTCTGCTCATAGCCGCATCCGTCCCCGCACTGGGTAACGTCTTTGCCACCGTGCATGGCGTGGTCCACGATCCTCAGCACAGGCCGCTCGCCGGCGCTCAGGTCACGCTGCAAGCCGCCGATTCGGCTTTCGTCCTGCGTACCAGCACCGGCTTAGACGGAGAATTTCAATTGCCCCAGGCGCCCATCGGCCTCTACCGCCTGACCGTCGCCGCTCCCGGTTTCGCAACTGTTACTCAGCCCCTTACAGTGGCCTCGGGAACCAGCCCGGTGGTGCACATCGTGCTGCAGCTTGCCCCGGCCGTGCAGAGTGTCGAGGTAGAGGGATTGGGAATCTCCCTCTCTGCCACGGACTCGGCGACTCCCACCACGCTCATCACCCGCGCTGACATTGAGCTCACCCCAGGCGCCAGCCGCACTATCGGCATGGAGATGATCACCGACTACGTACCCGGCGCATATATGACTCACGACATGCTGCACATGAGGGGTGGCCACCAGACTAGTTGGCTCATCGACGGCGTTGCGATTCCCAACACCAAAATCGCCTCCAACGTTGGCCCGCAGATCGATCCCAAGGACATTGATGCGCTGGAGACCGAGCGCGGCAGCTATGGGTCCGAGGTGGGCGACCGCACCTATGGAATCTTCAATGTGCTGCCGCGCAATGGCTTTGAGCGCAACCGCCAGGGCGAGGTCTTAATCTACGCTGGCAACTTCTACACCGGAGAAACTCAAGTATCGTTGGGCAATCACGATGCCGCTACCGCCTGGTACGCCAGTCTCGCCGGCTCCCGCTCCAACTACGGACTGGCCACGCCGGTTGCCGCCATCTACCACGATGCCACGAACTCCCAGAGCGGCTTTGTGTCGCTGATTCGCAATCAGACGCCGAAGGATCAACTCCGCCTGAACGGACAATATCGTCAGGATTACTTCGACATTCCTTACGATCCCAGCCAGACTGACTGGCAGTTTCTCAGCGGCTACTACAACTCGTATGGGTTGCGCGACGCGCAGTCTGAGCGAGACTCCTTTGTCCTCGCTAACTGGGTACACACGCTCTCGCCCAAGGCGCTATTTACCATTGCGCCCTTCTATCACTTCAACCAGGCGGACTACGACTCGCTCGCCACCGACTCCCCGGTCTCCACAACCTGGCATCAGGGCTCCAACTACGGCGGTGCGCAGGCAGACGCTCACCTCGAAGCCGGCCCCAACAGCTTCTCCGCCGGACTCTATTCCTTCTTCCAGGTCGAAAACGACCTCTTCGGCGTCGAGGCCTACGGGCAGTGCGTCACCAACAACAACCCTTGCAACCAGCCGGACAGCAAAGACGCCGGCCTGGTCGAGTTTTATCTCTCCGACCACCTGCGACTGGGCCGGTATATCACGCTGCTGGGCGGCGAGCGGTTTTCCATCTACCGTGCCTGGCTGGACGAAAGCGCCATCTACCCCCGCATCGGAGCAACTGCGGAAATCCCCCGCCTGCGCTGGGTGCTGCGCGGCTTCTACGGTCACTTCTTCCAGCCCGCGCCGCTCCTGACCGTCTCCAGCTCTGTGCTGAACTACGCCGGCAGCCTGTCTTCTGGTGAAAACACCTTTACGCCGCTGCCCAGCGAACGCGACGAAGAGCACCAGTTTGGCCTGCAGATTCCCTTCAAGGGCTGGCTGCTCGACGTGGCCAACTTCAAGAATCGCGTCAACAATTTTCTCGATCACTCCAACCTCGGTGAATCGAATATGTACTTTCCCATTGCTGTCGATGGAGCGCTGATCCGCGCCTGGGAGATGACTGTGCGCTCGCCGAAACTGGCTCGCCTCGGTCAGTTTCATCTGACTTACTCTAACCAGATCGCCCAGCAGCGCGGCAACATCATCGGCGGCTTTACATGCTCGCTGCCCACCGACCCGGCCTGCGACCTCGGCCCCAGCTACATCGCGCTCGACCATGACCAGCGCGAGACGCTCAACACCGGCTTCACGGCGAAGCTGCCCGCGCACATCTGGTTTTCGTCTAACGTCTACTACGGCTCCGGCTTCTCCAACGGCCTGGCCGGCTCCGGTCAAGGCCCGTACCAGGGTCCGTACCTGCCGGTACATACGACCTTTGATCTCTCTGCGGGCCACTCCATCGGCAAGCAATGGAAGATCTCGGCCTCAGCGCTCAACCTCACCAATCACCGCGTCCTGCTGGACAACTCCATCACTATCGGCGGCTTCCATTACAACGATCCGCGGCTGATCTCTGCCGAGTTGCGCTACCGCTTTCACTTCTGAGAATATTTCCATACACTTTGCAGATTATTTCCCCGATGAGGATATTATAAGAATCCATGAGCGACGTATTTGAAAAACTCAATCTTACGGATCAGCAGCAGATCCTCGTTCTGCATGCTCCCGAGAGCTTTCTGCCGGAGCTTGCGCGACTTCCCGTTCTCACCATTCACCACCACATCGAGTCGGTTCCGGAGATCGGCTTCTTGCTGGCGTTCGTGACGCGCAAAAGCCAGGTGGACGCGCTGGCCAAGGCCGTGGCCGCGCGCCCCGGGCGATGCAATCGTGTGGTTTGCCTATCCCAAGGGCACATCCAAAAAGTACACGTGCGACTTCAACCGCGACACCGGCTGGGCCGCTTTGCAAGCCATGGGATTCGACACCGTGCGCGCCATCGCCATTGACGAGGATTGGACAGCGCTGCGCTTCCGGCGTGTGGAGTACATCAAGTCCACCGGCAACAGTCCGAGTAAACCGTCTGAAGCAACAAAACCGGCCCCTCGGGCCGCAAAAAAAGAAACGGAGAAAACCGAATGCAAACCATCCCCAACGCATGGCGCCCAGCGCAAGCCGAAGTCCACCGCACGGCGCACGACCAAGACTTAACCGAGGTTCCCAAGCGCGCCAAGCTCGACCGGGAAGCCGAGCAACAGAAAGCCAATGTGCAGTCCGCACCTCCAGCGCCGGTTTCAGTCCCCGCCGAGAAATAGATTGATTTTGCAGGTCTCCCATCTTCGCTGTGTGTTTTTTACAGCCAGGTTGGGAGGCCGCAACCCCCGCACGTCGCGCTAACTCCGCTCGACCACAAACAGTCCCGGCAGCACATCTCCCGCCTTGCCTTCGACCACGTGGGTAAAGGCCGAGGCGTTCAGAGGCGGCTCCGGCCCCACATAGACGGCGCGCGCGCCATGCTGCCGCGCCCAATGGACAAAACTGGCCGCCGGATAAACCGATCCCGACGTGCCGACGACCACCATCAGCGTTGCGTTTGCAATCTCCTGCTGAATGCGCTCCATCTCCAGCGGAATCTCTCCGAAAAAAACGATATGCGGGCGCAGTCTTGCGCCGCACGCGCAGCGGCCCACCTCCTCCAGGCTGTGATAAATCGCATGATCCTCAACCGGCGGCCGTCCGCAATCGTCTTCGCAATGCGCCTTGCTCAATTCGCCGTGCATGTGCAGCAGCCGGCGTGAGCCGGCGCGCTCGTGCAAGTCGTCGACATTTTGCGTGCAGAGAAAAAAGCGGTCGCCAAGCTGCTGCTCCAACTCCGCCAGCGCAACGTGTGCCGGATTCGGTTTGGCCGCAGCGCCCGCCGCCCGCCGTCCGCCGTAGAACTCCCACACCTTCCATGGATTGCGTTCCCAGGCCTCCGGCGTGCAGACATCCTCGATGCGATTCCCCGCCCACAATCCATCCGCGGCGCGAAAGGTAGGCAACCCGCTCTCCGCGCTGATGCCCGCCCCGGTCAAAACAAAGACCCGGTCTTCCGCTGCAATGGAAATCTTGCTCATGTAGGCATCATAGTCAGTCGTTGCTGACCGTGTCGATGGTCGAATAACTTCGATTTTCCACGTCTTTTTTGTTACAAATCATGACTGAATGCGCAACTATTCCTGTGGTATAACGTTGAAGTTAACAACAGGCCGGAATGGCTACAAGATTCCGGAAACATTAACCATGAAACTCTAACCCAGGAGGAGTTGAGTCATCGTGAAGAAGATTGCTTTGGCATTACTGCTGGCTTTTACACTGTTGCCTGCGGCTTCGTTTGCGCAGGTTGTGGTCCGCATTGCGCCGCCGCCCATCATCGTTGAAGAGCGCGGCCGGCCTCCGGAGCGTGGTTTCGTGTGGATCGACGGCTATCATCGCTGGGATGGCGTACGCTACGTCTGGGTTCCCGGCCGCTGGGAGCGTCCGCCACATCCCGGAGCGCGCTGGGTTGCTCACAGGTGGGTTCACCGGGGCGATCATTGGGAGATGCAGGAAGGACACTGGCGGTAAGACGAAGATCGAACTGCTAACTCAAAAGCGGGGAGCGATCCCCGCTTTTGAGTTTGTAGGCAATCAATCTTCGAAGGTACGTCATTTATCATCCTTTCCAGCCGGTTACCTGCGGCGATTTACACATATTTAACAGATTATTAAAAATTTGGAGGTGTTCCCGCTACTCCGCTCGCTAAAATAATTAATAAACTACTCACAAGGGCCCCGACCAAATCCAAAAGGAATCTTTCAAAATGAAGAATGCCGTCATTCTCGTCCTATTGTTTTGTGCGATGGCTTTGACCACCGCGGCCTACTCGCAGACCTGGGTTTCCAATTCAGGAAGCGATACTGGAACTTGCCCGATTACCGCGCCATGCAAAACCTTTGCCTACGCGGTTACCAAAACTCCATCCTGGGGCCAGCTGAGCGTCCTCAACGCGGGCGATTACGGCCCGGTAACGATTACCGAGCCCATCCGCATCGATGGCGGCGGCTTTGCCACCAATGTGATCAATTCATCTCAAGGTATTGGGATCACTGTGAATACGCCGTCAGGAAGCGTAGTTCAGTTACATAACCTCAGCCTCCATAGCAATTACGGAGAGGGATATGGGATCTACTTCAATGGTACTGGCGGACTGGATGTCGACAATGTGCAGCTGACCGGATTCCAATTTGGCATCTACGCACAGAGTTCTCAGTGGCAGAATATCGTGGTCAAGGACACCACCTTCGAGAACATCTCCTCCACCGGTATCATCGTCAATGGAACCTCCGCAACATCTCTTCAGTCCGTGGTGGTCATCAATTCGCACATGCGTTTTGCCAACTTTGGATTGACTGCCGAGTACGCCGCGGTCTCCATCCTCAACTCTACATTCACGTCACCAAATGCCGGCACTACGGTGGGGAACTATGGGAACGGCATCCAGTCGATCAATTCGAATCTCTATGTGGATAATAGCCAAATCAATGGCTATCTCGAAGCGGTGTATGCCAGCGGAGGAATCACCCAAGTCAATCGCAGTTCTTTCCTCAACAACAAATTTGCAGTGGTTGCCTCTCCCAACGTCATCTCCAATGGGAGCAACACCACCTTCAACAATACGACCCTACTAGCAGATTACTCCGCCCCCGCGGCCGCCACGATGTGGTAATGCTTTCACGCTGTTGAATGCGGTTTCGTTCAGGAGAAAAGCGGGGCGCGAGCCCCGCTTTTCTTTTGTTACAGAGTTGTCCCATCGTGATTGGAATTTACAATCCGGTAACACTCTGGACATAAACTTCAAACATGAAAATCTCCAATCTGTTTTTTGGCGCTATCTTACTTGCGCTGCCCTTGTCGAATGCGGCGGCGTTTGCTCAGAACATTTGCAACCGGCTCACGGAGGAAGAAGTCTCGGCTGCCGTCGGCACGCAGCTCAAGCGCAGCCCCACCGATCCCTGCCGCTTCGGTCACGCATTCAAGTCGCTCAGCATCATCATTCACTCCGGCGACGGCCCCCGCTTCGGCGACTATGCCACTAACGCCCGCAAGGAATTCAAGGATGTGCAAGACGTGCCCGGCATCGGCTCCCAAGCCATCTTCTTTGCAAGCCAGTTGGCCGTGAAGGCCAAGGGAGACGTGATCGTCATCTCCATGTATCTCGGCAAGTCTGCTCCCGAGAAAATCGCTCTCGCCAAGGCCGTGGCGCAGAAACTTATCGCCCATTATTGACTCAGGGTGAACGGAAGCCTCTTAGGCCGCACCTGTCTTCCGGTGCGGCCTAAGTCGAAAGTGACCTAGCTGATTTCGATCACGTCGGTGGCAGTGGCTGCGGCTTCTTCGGCCTGCACCATCAGTTTTTCAGCCACTGCGTAAAACTCGGCAGCCTGCGGACTTTTTGGTCCGGCCAGCGCAACGGGCAGGCCGCGGTCGCCGCCCTCGCGAATTGCGGGAACCAGCTCAATCGATCCCAGGAAGGGTACATTGAACTGCTGCGAGGTGCGTTCGGCTCCGCCTCTGGAGAAAATGTCAATCTCCTGGTGGCAGTGCGGACAGGTAAAGTGGCTCATATTCTCCACAATGCCCAGCACCTCGACGTTGACCTGGGCAAACATCTCCAGAGCCTTGCGCGCATCTTGCAGGGCCACATCGCTGGGCGTGGAGACTACCACGGCTCCGGTCAGCGGCACGGTCTGGACTAATGAAATCACCACATCGCCGGTGCCCGGAGGCAGATCGACAATGAGGTAGTCAAGTTCGCCCCATTCCACCTGCTGCAAAAACTGGCGTATGATCTGGTGCAGCATCGGTCCGCGCATCACCATCGGCTTGTCGCTGGGAGAGATGTAGCCGATGGAGATGGTCTTGATGCCGTGAGTCAGGTTGGGGAGGATGCGATTGCCCTCGCCCATGGCCGGCTGCTGGCTGGAGCCCATCATCAGCGGCACATTGGGCCCGTAGACATCGGCGTCGATGAGGCCCACGCGCTTGCCGAGCTTGCTGAGCGCGATGGCCAGGTTGACGGCGACGGTGGTTTTGCCCACGCCGCCTTTGCCGGAACCGATAGCAACGATTTTTGATATGCCAGGCAAAGCAACGGGCGAAGGCATGTTAGGCGAATGCGCCATGTATTTGTTTGCTCCGATAAAAATTCAATTGTACTTTAGATGCGTTTCACGCCGCTGGTGGTTCTCATTCTTTCTCGTCTTCCTGAGCGTCGTGTGCCAGTTTCTCCTGCTTGCGGCGCACGGCCTCGGCCTCGCGATGTTCGCGGCGCAGCAAAGCATCGGCATAGCGGCGATGCTCGTCGGGCGTCTCTGGCAGCAGTTGAGGAACCTTGAGCCTGCGGCCCTCCTTGTCGACGGCGACAAAGACCAGGTAGGCGCTGGCCACGTGCGAATGCACACCGGTCTGCGTGTCTTCCGCCCACACCTTAACGCCAACTTCCATGGAGGTGGTGAAGGCGCGGTTGACGCTGGACCTGAGCGTGACCAGATGGCCCAGATGCACAGGCCGGATGAAGTCGATATGATCCATGGCCGCGGTCACGATGTAGGTGCGCGCATGACGAAAGGCAGCCATCGCGCCGGTCAGATCGATGAAGTGCATTAGCCGCCCGCCCAGCAGGTTGCCCAGAACGTTGGTGTCGTTGGGCAGGATCAGTTCGGTCATCTCCGACTGCGTACTCGCGACTGTGCGGGCCGCGGGGTTGGTTTCAACGGATTTAGTCTGACTCATCGTGTCTGCTCCATTCCTGGGATGCTGCTCCGTGTCGCCTGCAACCAGATAGAATAAAGCTGGCGGCAGCCAGCCTTGAAGAACGCTTGATTCCAGTTTCGGCAATCGCCGCCAATTACGCAAATCTTCCCTTTGACAGATTCGAGCAAAATGGACAAGATCGCAGGACTGAAAGAAATTCTGAAGTTGGACCCAAAGAACAGTTTTGCCCGTTATGGGTTGGCCATGGAACTGGCCAGCCGTGGCGAAACAGACGCGGCGCTAGCCGAGTTCGACAAGCTGCTGGCCAACGATCCGGCTTACACCGCGGGCTACTTCATGGCCGCGCAAACCCTTTCCGCGGCGGGTCGCACTCAAGAAGCGATCACCCGGCTGAAGACCGGCATAGACTGTGCTACACTTAGCGGCAACCATCATGCTACCAGTGAGATGCAGACCATGCTCGAAGATCTGGAACGGTAGTTTTTTATTCCCCGGCGCATCTCCGCGTGCTGTTGACGTACAGAATGGCGTTATACCGAAAAGAGATGTTATCCCATTTTTTTGTTGCGGAGTCTACACTAACGATATGGCAAAATACTCCATTGTCGTCCCCTTCCACAATGAAGAAGAGAACGTGACCGTCTTGTATGCGCGCCTGAAGCAGGTGATGGAGCAGGTGGGCGATAGTTATGAGTTGGTGCTGGTGGATGACGGTTCCGACGACCGCACCTGCAAGCTGATGGGAGAGATTGCCGCCGTAGATAGCCGTGTGCTGGTCATCAAGCTGCGCCGCAACTTCGGTCAGACCTCGGCGCTGGCCGCGGGCTTCGACCACGCCACAGGCGAGTTCATCCTGGCCATGGACGGCGACCTGCAGCACGATCCCAGCGAGATTCCCCTGTTCCTCGAAAAGCTCGAAGAGGGCTATGACGTGGTTAGCGGCTGGCGCAAGGAGCGGGTTGACAGTTTTATCATGCGCCGCTTCCCTTCGCGCTGCGCCAACTGGCTGATGTCCAAACTTTCCGGCGTGGACATTCACGACTTTGGCACAACCTTCAAAGCCTATCGCAGGGAGGTTATTCAGAGAATCCCACTCTACGGCGAGATGCACCGCTTCATCCCCGCGCTGGCCAGTTGGTATGGCGCTTCTATCTGCGAAATTCCCATCAAGAATGTGGCCCGGGCACGCGGCAAAAGTCACTACGGCATCGGGCGCACCTTTGGAGTCTTCTTCGACCTGTTGACCATACGCTTCCTGCTCAAATACATGAACCGGCCGTTGCACTTCTTTGGCGGCTTTGGCATGTTGGGAATTCTGACGGGCAGTTGCATGGCGGCTATTCTACTGGGAATGAAGATCCTCAATCCCAGCCTGGATGTAATGCTCCATCATGCACCAATGTTTGTGATTGCTTCGGTGCTGATCGTCTCCGGCATTCAGTTGCTGGCTATTGGACTGCTGGGTGAGTTAGGGGTGCGCCACTTTTACACCGGACGGCAATGCAAGCCGTATTCCATTGAGAGCATGGTGCGCTTGCGCGTGTCGCAGGAGTCGAAGGTGCTGTCGAAGGAAACCGGCATCCGGGAATAGAAATTCCACACTCTTGCGTTACACGCTCCCAGGGTTCATGCTGAAGTTGTGATGAAAGCCATACAGATTCACGAGATAGGTGGGCCGGAGGTCTTACATCTGGCCGAGTTGCCCATCCCCCAGCCGGGGCCAGGGCAGGTGTTGATCCGCGTGGAAGCTGTAGGGGTCAACTTCATCGAAATCTACTTTCGCAAAGGCGTCTACAAAGCGGCGCTGCCGTTTACTCCGGGCAGCGAGGCGGCGGGCACGGTGGAGGAGCTGGGTCCGGGCGTGACCGGCTTTGCCGCCGGGGACGCGGTGGCCTCAGTGGGCGTGCTGGGCAGCTATGCAGAGTATGCACTGGTATCGGCAGCGTCTCTGGTCAAGGTTCCCACGGGACTCAGCATGCAACAGGCTGCGGCAGCTCTCTTGCAAGGCATGACGGCGCACTATCTTTCCCATTCCACTTTTCCGCTTAAAGCATGCGACACGGCGCTGGTTCATGCCGGGGCCGGCGGAGTGGGCTTGCTGCTGACGCAGATGGCCTCGCGACTTGGCACGCGCGTGATTGCCACGGTCTCCACCGAGGAGAAGGCGAAGCTCTCGCGCGAAGCGGGCGCTTCGGATGTAATTCTCTATATGGAGAAGGACTTCGTGGAGGAGGTCAAGCGGCTCACCGACAGCAAAGGAGTCGATGTGGTCTACGACTCGGTGGGCAAGACCTCGTTTGAAGGCAGCTTGAACTGCCTGCGTCCGCGCGGGCTGCTCGCCCTTTTTGGCGCATCCAGTGGGCCAGTGCCACCTTTCGACTTAATCCAGCTCAGCGGCAAGGGTTCGCTGTTCGTGACCCGCCCCACGTTGTGGCATTACATTGCCACGCGGAAGGAACTGGAATGGAGAGCCGGCGATGTCATGAGCTGGGCCGCAAGCGGTGAACTCAAGCTGCGCACCGAGCACCTCTATCGCCTCTCCGAGGCCGCGCAGGCCCAAACCGATCTTGAAGCGCGCAAGACGACAGGTAAAATTCTGCTGGAACCGTAAGAACAGTAGACAGCTCATAGCTAACATCTATCAGTGATTACAGATTCGCCGCGCTCACGCCGCCTTGCCCGCCGCCTCAATCTCCTCAGCCAGAGCCTTGGCCGCCATCACGCATGCCGCACGATCCACATCGAGGTGCGTGACCAGCCGAATCGCATCCGGCCCGAAGGCGCTCATCCAGATGCCGCGCGCCTTCAACCGCGCCACTACATCGACCACGCTCACTCCCTTCAGCCGGAAGACCACAATATTGGTCTCGACCGAGCTGAGGTCAATGGCAACGTGCTCACTCTTTGCCAGCGCCTCGGCAATCAGGCGCGCGTTGGCGTGGTCCTCGTGCAACCGCGCCGGACCCTGCTCCAGCGCAATCAGTCCCGCTGCCGCCAAAATGCCCGCCTGGCGCATTCCGCCGCCTAATGCTTTTCTGAAGATTCGAGCCCGCGCCATCAGCTCCGCCGAGCCAACCAGCATCGACCCCACCGGCGCGCCCAGTCCCTTCGACAAACAGAACATCACCGTGTCGAAGCCGCTGGTTAGAGTTTTCACATCCACGCCCAGCGCTGTAGCCGCGTTAAAGATGCGCGCCCCGTCCAGATGCACCGGAAGTTTGCGCTCCTTTGCATTGACCCATATTTCTTCCATGACGCCAAGGGGCGAGCAGCCCCCGCCAGCAAGATTCGCCGTGTTCTCAATCTCAATCAATCCCGTAGCCGCGCGAAAAGCGCCGCGCGCGTAGATGGCCGGCTCAATGTGCTTCCAGGTGAGGATGCCTCGCTCGGCGGCGACGGCGCGCACCAGGCATCCGGAAAAGACTGCCGTGGTGGCCATCTCCCAATCCAGAATGTGCGCCCGTGATTCGGCAATCACCTCCTGGCCCGGTTGTGTGTGCAGGCGAATCGCGATCTGGTTGCCCATGGTGCCTGAAGGCACAAAAAGCGCCGCCTCGCGGCCGAAGACTTCCGACGCGCGTTGCTCCAGCAAGTTGACGGTAGGGTCTTCGCCATACACGTCGTCGCCCACCTCGGCCGCGGCCATCGCCGCGCGCATCTGTGCCGTAGGCCGCGTAACTGTATCCGAACGCAAATCAACAATGGATGACATTACTTCTTTTCCTCGTTTCCAGGACTTTACGCCTTGCTTTTCTGAATTCTCTGACCTCCAGAATATCCCTACAGCGGCTGAGGCGCGGTGTGGGCGGTACAGCTTCGCACATAGACCCACAAATAGAAAATGCCCGTAACCAGCAGGATGAGCGGAGCAGGAAAGACCTGCGCGGCTATCAGCATATGCTGAGTCAGCGCCGTCGCAGGCAGGTGCAGGTGGCTGATAAGACCAAGAACAACTGCCCACGAAATATCTCCGGTCAATACCAACGCCGCGAAATTCACCAGGAACGCGAGCTTCCCGATCCAGCCGCCTTCCGCCCAGAGCATGGCGCAGGCAGGAACCGTGAGCAGTAAGAGCTTGGCATCATATTGCCGATGATAGACCGGCAGCATGGAAAGAGACGCGATGGCCGCCAGCGCCAGCCATGTTCTCTTCTGCGAGGGGCGTGACCTCAGAGTGACGAATACCCAGAGGAGCAGGAGCGGCGCACAAAGAAGATAACTGGCAGGATTGTAGATGCGCGGATTGTCCCAAAAGACGCTGAAGACCGCTTGCAGATTGATCACAGACGCGAGGCCATGAGCGCCTGATGAAGCAGGGCCAGGGTCATTGATGCCGCTGTGTGACGAAAACGCCAGAATATTGGAGTGCAACTCCTGCACCCAGTGCGGCGACACGCGCCAAACCCACAGTACTGCCGGCACAGTCAGAAGAAACGTGGCTAAAAGGGTTTGCAACGCGCGTTTGCGGCAGACTCCGCCAGCCAATAGGAAATAGAGCCACACCATACCGGTGTCTTGCGGCTTGATCGCGAGACTGACGGCAAGGCAAAGAATGCCAATCGCAACGAACCGCTCCCGAAGGAAGCACCAGACAGCCACCATGCAAAGACTGACGACAATTCCCGCGCACATACCTTGAATCACGAGCACTTCGCTGTTGGCAAGCAGAAACCCTATGAGGAAACCGGAGATTACCGGCGCGTCATTCGCTCCTAGATCCCAAATCAACAGCGCGCCAATAAACATGCAGCTAACGGTAAGCGTTATCCAAAGTACGTGTGCAAGCCCCCACGGCAGCATCGCGAAAGGAACCGTAAAAGAAAAAGCGGTGGGCAAGTACCCGTACCGCGTCACCATCAAGCGCTGCTTCGCAGTATCTAGATGGCTATATGCTCCTTCTGCCTGATATACGCGCAATACCTCGCTTTCGTTATAGGGATCACAGTGTTGCATAAGACATCGTGCGGGATAGTAGAGTGCTCTGAAATCCAGCATTGGCGCCTGAGCGCCTTTTATAAGGGCGGCTCCCAGCAAAATAAATGCCAGACTCCCCAACAGCAGAAAATACAGGCCGTCGCGCCGCGCTCTGGTCATGTTCAATCTCTCTTTCTATCCTGAACGCCAGGCAAGCTCGGAATCGGCCTGTAGAGTGGCTTTTTCAGTTTCAAACATGAAGCGGGCTGCCTCGGTGCATCCGGTGTTTCCTCATGGCTTCCAGATTCCGCCGGTTCGGCTGAGGCTGAACTGCGTGACACATAGGCCCACAGATAGAAAATGCCAACGACCAGGAGGATAAGCGGAGTCGGCAAGGTCAGCGCAGCCATCCACATCTGTGCGGACAACCCGTTTGCGGACAGGTGCATGGACTTGATAAGGCCCAGCAGGATTGCCCATGGAAGGTCGCTGGTCAACACGAATGCCGCGGAGTTCACCAGGAGCGCAAGCCACGCGATCAGCCCGCCCTCAGCCCAGAGCATGGCGCAGGCCGGAACTGTGAGCAATAGAAGCTTGGCATCATACAAATGATGATAGACAGGGAGCATGGAAAGCGCCGCAATTGCCGCCAGCGCCAGCCAGGCTCTCTTCTGCGTGGGGCGTGACCGCAGAGTGACGAACACCCAGAGGAGCAGGAGCGGCGTACAGAGTACGTAACAGGCAAAATTGTAAATGCGTGGGTCGTCCCGGAAAAAGCTGATGGCCGTTTGCAGATTGATCATCATGCCGAGGCCGTGGGCCGTGGAAGCAGGACCTGGGTCGGTTAGCCCGCCGTGCACTGAAAATGCCAACATATTGCAACGCCATTCTTGCATCCAATGTGGTGCTACGCGCCAGACCCATAGGACTGCTGGCAGACTAAGTGCAACAGTCGCCATGAGGGTTTGCAGCGCGCGTTTACGGAAAACTCCGCCAGCCAATAAGAAATAGAACCAGACCAGTCCCGTATCGTGCGGCTTGAGAGCTAGACTGATCGCAAAACACAGGATTCCAGCCGGCACAAAACGCTCGCGAAGAAAGCACCAGACAGCTATTGCACACAGGCTGATCGCAATTCCGGCGGCATTGCCCGTTATGATTAGCAATTCACTGTTGGCAAGAAGGAAGCCGATTAGAATGCCGGAGATGATTGGCGCATCATCCGCTCCGAGATTCCAGATAAGAACCGAAGCAAAAATGAGGCTCCCAAATGTAAGTATCATCCAAAGAATGTGCGACGGGCCCCATGGCAGCATCGCCAAGGGAACCGTGATGGAAAATGCGGTGGGAAGATATATATATCGCGTCGCAATTTGTTGAACTATGGCATTATCCAATGGATGATCTGCTTCCTCAGCCTGATATACCCTGAGTACCTCACTTTCGACGTACGGGTCACAGTGCTGAATAAGGCATCGAGCAGGATAGTAATGCCCTTTAAAATCTAACATCGGAACGGAAGAGGCCTTCTCCATGGCGGCGCCCAGTAAAATAAAAACCAGACACCCCAACATCAATAAATACATGCCATCGTGCCGTGCTCTGGTCATCTTGTGCTTCTCTCTGTCTTCTCTCCGGAAAGTTCTTTGGGAAAAACCAAGACTGGCCCCCTGCATCTACGGTATCTGCGCCATGGGCAATTCAAGCACCGGCGTCCGCTTGCCGTCTTTCACGGCGTATGCCCACATGCCATGAAAGTTCTCACGCATTCCCGGCTGCGTCTTCAGAAACGCGCTCAACACTGTAATCGCTTCTGTTCGCTGCGCCGCCGGGTCGGTGATTCCCAGCGATTCGTAGGCTACGCCCAGGTCGGCATGAAGCAGCGACGGGTCCAGGAAGATAGTGTCGATCTTCCAGGTGCGCGGGCCGTCGGGAATCGTCAAAGGAAAAGCGTTTTGCGGTGAATCCTTGATTGCCGTCTGTTCGCTTCCGAGTTTTTCCAGGTTAGGCGTGGAGATAATATCCACCGGTAGCAGCAGTATCCGCGCCGTCTCGTATGCGTACCAGGCGGCCCACGGCTGATCCGACCTCGCCAGATCGCGGGCGTGCGTCCACCACCAGACGCCGTCCTCTCCATCGAGGGTACCGGGCCGCGCAGTCAGGCCGCCCAGCTTCCAGCCGTTGGCGGGGCCGTCCCAAACCAGGATGAAGCCCAACTGGCCGGCGTAGGGCGTTCCGACTGCATCAGCCAGTACCACGGCGTACCGGCCCGGTGGCAGCGCCCGCATGGTCAACGTCACGGTCAGAGCGCCGCTCGCGCTGGTGCAGAAAAACTGCGTGTCGGCGGGCGCAGCCAGGCTGGTTGCATCCAGCAGATACAGGCTGCGCAGTTGAATCTGCCCGCCCTTCATCAGCGACGCGGAAGACTCCACCACCCCGCGCATTCCCTCCCAATCCTGAGCCAGGGAGGGCAGCAGGGCGGCCTTCAACGTAACAAAGTCCTGCTCGGCCACGGCCACGGCCAGCCGTCCCCCGGCAGCCGTCAGTGCATTGCGGTCCTGAGGCAGCAACGCGGCCTGGGTAGTGCAACTCGTGGCGTATACAGTTATAGGTGCTGCCAAACCCGCCAATAGAACCGCCGGCGCGGCGAAAACCTTCCAGCAGAGGCGCATCGGTTGAACCCTCTCCGGCGCGCGAAATCTCTTGTACGAGCGTCCGCGGGCCACTGTTAGTCTATTGTAGTGCGGCATCGGAATGCCGCGACGAGACCGTTTCCATGCGCACTGACCTTCTGCTCAATTCGCAGCTTTCGTTCGGACTCCTTCGCGCGCGGAGATTTGCGCTGCTGGCGCTTCTCATCGCGACTCTGTGCGGCATACAGATACTATGTGCACAGGTGCCGGCAATCGCTCACCCGGCACACAAGCCGTCTCATCCATACAAACGCGCGGCTCAGGCACAACCTCCTACGCCCCAGGTTGCGGCTGCGCCGGCAACGCCTCCCGAGCCCGAAGCTCCCAAGTGGCCAGTAAACGAAAAGCCTGTTCCGGCATCGGTCACATGGGACAGCCAGGGCCTGCGTATCGACGCCGCTAACTCCAGCCTGTCGCAGATTTTGACTGACGTGTCCACCGCAACCGGCGCAAAGGTGGAAGGATTCGACGCCGACCAGCGAGTCTATGGCGTCTTCGGACCCGGCCCGGCGCGCGACGTGCTCAGCCAGCTTCTGCAGGGCTCCGGTTACAACATCGTCCTTGTCGGTGACCAGGGCCAGGGTACCCCGCGCGAGATTCTGCTCAGTTCCCGCCACGCCGGGACTAAAACCACGGCAGCCGCCAATCCCGCCCCGGCCAGCGAAGAAGAATCCGACACGGAGGAGCAGCCGCAGCCGGGACAGCCACTGCCGGGGCAACCACCCATCCGGCCCGGCATCATACCTGGCAGGCCACCGCTTACCCCGCAGCAAATGCAGCAGATGCAGCTGCGCCCACAGCAAGGGCAACCGCAGCCAGGACAACCGCCCAGCAATCCACAAAACTAGTCTCCGCAATCGGCGATAATATCTGTACCAATGTTCAAGGAGAGTTCCCTATGCCAGAACCAAACATCGCCCAAAAGAGTCCCTATGCCGTCCAGGTCGAAGCCGGCAAGAGCTACTACTGGTGCGCCTGCGGCCTGAGCGCCGGCCAGCCCTTCTGCGACGGCAGCCACAAGGGCTCCGGTTTCACACCCGTAAAATTCGAGGCCACTGAAACCAAGACCGTCCACTTCTGCGGTTGCAAGCACACCGCCAATCCGGCTCTCTGCGACGGAACACACAAAACCCTATAGCTCCGAAACCATTTGCGGATATTCGATTCCCTTCATGCCCATCACTCACATCTCGGTACGCGGGGCGCGCCAACATAATCTGCGCGACATCAGCGTGCGCATCCCGCGCAATACGCTCACGGTGGTCACCGGCCTCAGCGGCTCGGGTAAGAGTTCGCTGGCCTTCGACACAATCTATGCCGAGGGACAGCGCCGCTATGTGGAAACCCTCTCGGCCTACGCGCGCCAGTTTCTTGACCAGATCGAGCGGCCCGACGTGGACTCCATCGAAGGACTCTCGCCAGCCATCTCCATCGAGCAAAAGACCACCAGCCGCAGCCCGCGCTCCACGGTGGGCACCATCACCGAAATTTACGATTATCTTCGCCTGCTCTATGCCTCCATCGGCACGCCTCACTGCCCTAATTGCGGAAGGCCCATTGCCCATCAGACGGCGGATCAAATTGTCCAGCGCATTCTCGAACTTGGCCGCGGCGAGCGCGTCACCGTGATGGCGCCTATTGTCCGCGGGCGCAAGGGCGAGTTCAAGGAGCTGCTCGACCAGCTTGACCGTCAAGGCTTTCGCGCCCGCGTCGACGGTGAGTTGATGGATATCTCCGAGCCGGTTCCGCTCGACCGCCGCAAGAACCACACCATCGAAGCGGTCGTGGATCGCATCCTGCTCAAGAACTCGCCGCCGGGTGCCCCAGGTCCGGGGTCCCCGCGGACAGGTCTTCGTCCGGGGGGTGGAGATCCCTCGCATTTGGGGACCGGGGAGGGAACTAAACAGCCCACGACATCTTTAGGCAAACCCTCTCCGGAAAAACGACTTGATGCGGCCGTCGCCAAGGCTCTGCAACTGGCCAATGGCTTGGTGCTGGCCGCCGTCACCGGAGGAGAGGAACAGTTGTTCTCCTCTTCCATGGCATGCCCCGACTGCGGCCTCGATGTGCCCAAGCTGGAGCCGCGCAGCTTCAGTTTCAACTCCGCCTTCGGCGCCTGTCCGGAGTGCCACGGCCTGGGCTCGCTCTATGATCTCGATCCCGCCAAGGTCATCACTGACTGGTCAAAGCCGCTGCTGGACGGTCTCGGCCCCGGTTCCACCTCGCAGTATCTGCTCAAACTCATTCATCTAGCCGCCGAACGCTACAAAATCGATCTCCAGACTCCCTTCGAAGATCTGCCTCCGCGCCAGCAGCACTTATTGGTCTATGGCCCGCCCAAAGGTGAAGGTCCGCGCACCGGCTTTCACGGCATTCTGAGCTTCCTGCGTGACGGCATTGAAGAGGCGCGCAGCGATTCCTATCGCGAATCGATGATGGCTTACATGTCCGCCACGCCCTGCCCTGTCTGCCGCGGCAAGCGCCTGCGTCCCGAGTCGCTGGCGGTCAAAATCGGCGGACTCTCCATCGCAGATTTCACCGCGCTTCCACTCAACCGCGCGCTCTCGGCGGCCATCAACCTGAAATTTACGGCGCGCGAGTCGCTCATTGCCGAGCGTATCCGCCAGGAGATCGCCGAGCGATTGGAGTTTCTCTGCGCCGTCGGCCTCACCTATCTCTCGCTGGACCGCAACGCTGCCACGCTCTCGGGCGGCGAGGGTCAGCGTATTCGCCTCGCCACGCAAATCGGCTCCCGCCTGCGCGGCGTGCTCTACGTCCTCGACGAACCTTCCATCGGCCTTCATCAGCGCGACAACAACCGCCTGATTCAGGCTCTGGAAAAACTGCGCGATCTGGGCAACACCGTGCTGGTTGTCGAGCACGACGAAGAGACCATTCGCCATGCTGATTACGTACTCGACCTTGGTCCCGGCGCGGGCCGCCTTGGCGGTCAGGTGGTTGCGCAAGGAACGCCGGCGGAGATCGTGGCCTGCCCCGAGTCGCTCACTGGCCGCTATCTCTCCGGCGCGTCCGGAATGTTGCAACGCGTCCATCCGCGGCCCCTGGCCGGCAAGTGGATCACCGTCACCGGCGCGCGCGAGCATAATTTGCAGGAGATCACCATCCGCATCCCGTTGGGCGTAATGACCCTGGTCACCGGCGTCAGCGGCTCGGGCAAAAGCACTTTGGTCAACGACATTTTGTACCGCTCGCTGGCCAAGAGCATCTACGGCTCGCGCGAGGAACCCGGCGCGCACGACGCCATCACCGGAGCAGAGCAAATCGACAAGGTGGTGCGCATCGATCAGTCCCCCATCGGCCGCACGCCGCGCTCCAACCCGGCCACCTACACTCAGGTCTTCTCGCCCATCCGCGACCTCTTCGCCATGCTGCCCGAGGCCCGCGAGCGTGGTTACAAACCCGGCCGCTTCAGCTTCAACGTCGGCGGAGGCCGCTGCGAGGCCTGTCAGGGCGATGGACAGCGCCGCATCGAAATGAATTTCATGCCCGACGTTTACGTGCAGTGTGAAATCTGCAACGGACGCCGCTACAACCAGGAAACGCTGGCCGTAAAGTTTCATGGCCACTCTATCGCCGACATTCTTGAGCTGACCATCGAGGACGCGCTCACCGTGCTGACCGACGTACCGCAGGTTCGCCAGAAGTTGCAAACCTTGGTGGACGTGGGCCTGGGCTACGTCCATCTCGGCCAGAGCGCGACCACGCTCTCCGGCGGCGAGGCGCAGCGCATGAAGCTGGCTCGCGAACTATCTAAGCGCCAGACCGGCCGCACGCTTTATCTGCTCGACGAGCCCACCACCGGACTGCACTTCGACGATGTGCGCAAGCTGCTCGAAGTCCTTCACCGGCTCACCGACCTGGGCAACACCATCATCATCATCGAGCACAATCTGGACGTAATCCGCAACGCCGACTGGATTCTCGATCTCGGCCCCGAGGGCGGCGAAGACGGCGGCCGCATTGTCGGCCAGGGACGCCCCGTGAAGATTGCCGCCACTCCCGGCTCCTTCACCGGCCAATTTCTCAAACGCTACTACACCTCCAGCAGCGGCCGTCTTGCGCCCGCTGGCATCGATGATGATTCCCTCAGCGCCGATTCAGCCGCCACGCTGGACACCCCATCGATCACGCAGGTTTTATCAGACGAGTCCGCCAAGCGCGCAACTACAAAGAATCTTGTCAAAAAAATATCCGCAACCCGCAGAAAGAAGACGGAGCTGCCATGAACGACCTCGAATCAACGCCGCACGAGTCGGAGCAAAATATTTTTGTAGCGCCAACGGAGCTGTTTCAGTCCTGGTCGCAACCCGAGGCCGTTCCGACCACACGCATTCCGCATCTTGGTCATCTCTGCCTGCTGGTGGTATTTCTGCTCGCCGGATTTATGTGCATGATGGTGCTGTTGGCAATCGCTATGCACTTCCATCTGGATGGCGTTTCAACAGAAGATCAGATCAAGACCAATGTTCACTATCTTCTAGGCACAGAGGCAGTCCTCTATCTCGTCACTCTGGCTCTCAGCATCCCTCTCTTTTCGCTGTTTTGGAAGAAAAGCTTCTTTACTGGAATTCACTGGCGCGGACGAACTGTCTTGCAACTGCGAAACATCCTCCTCTTGCCCGCCATCTCCATGGGCTGCATAGTGCTGGCCGGACTGGACCAGTGGCTGTTGCCCGGCCCGGAGCACGCCCCCATCGTAGATATCATTCGTTCACCGGGCGCCGCGTGGCTGATGTTCGGCTTCGGCGTCGCCATTGCGCCCTTCTGCGAGGAGATATTCTTCCGTGGTTTCATGCTGCCCGCCCTGGCCACCGCCTGCGACTGGATTGGCGAGTACGTTAAGAGTGAGAACAAGTGGATACGCCCCGCTCTTATCATAGGATCAGCCCTTGCAAGCAGTACAATCGTTACAATTTATTGCGCAGTAATCTTCGGTGGTACGCCTTATAAAGGCATTGTGTTTTTCTTACTGTTTTGCTTCATTGCCCTTGTCTTCGGCATGGCCTTTTTCTGGGTTTACTTACGATACCAGACCATCCAAGCTGGCCTTCACGCCCGCCCACTCGACGCCAACGGCCATCCCCAGTGGTCCATCTTCGCTATGGTGATCGCCTCCATAGTCACCAGCCTGCCTTTCGCGCTCATGCACGGCGAACAGACCGGCTATTCGCTTGGTCCGTTTCTCCAGGTATTTGCGGTCAGCATCGTACTCTGCGCGGTTCGCTTGGTGACTCGCTCTTTGGCCGCCAGCACCCTGGTACACGCCTGCTATAACTTCCTGCTGTTCTCCGCGATGCTGATAGGCACAGGCGGCTTCCGGCATTTCGATAAGATGTGAGAAGGACAGGGAATAGGGAATAGGAAACTGGGAAGAGAAACTTGCCACAGTCCGCCATTTTCGCGCTGACTTGCTGGCTTGCTGACTCGCCGTTTTCTATTCCCTATTTCCTAGTCCCTGCTTTATGGACCTCTACGAGAAAATCCGCACTTTGCCCACCCAGCCCGGCGTGTATCTCTACAAAAACGCCGAGGGCACGGTCATCTACGTGGGCAAGGCCAAGAACCTGCGCTCGCGGGTTCGTTCGTATCTCTTGGAGTCATCCCAGGCCGACGCCAAGACCGGCTCGCTGATGCGCGAGGCCGTCGATCTCGATTACATTCTTGTAGGCAACGAATCCGAGGCGCTGGCTCTCGAAACTAACCTCATCAAGCAGCGCAAGCCGCGCTTCAACATCCTGCTCAAGGACGACAAGAGCTACCCCTACGTCAAGCTCACCATGGGCGACCGCTTTCCCAAAGTCTTCGTCACCCGCCGCCTATTCAAGGACAACGCAGCCTACTTTGGTCCCTACTTTCCCAGCAGCCTGGCTTGGCGTGTCGTCGAGCTGATTCATCGCAGCTTCCTCATTCCCAGTTGCAAGGTCGATCTCTCCCGCTACCATCCGCGCGCCTGTCTTCAGTACTACATTCATCGCTGCCTGGGCCCGTGCGTCGAAGAGCTGACAACTCCGGAGATTTACGCCAGCGCCGTCCGCGATGCGCGCCTGCTGCTGGAAGGCCGCCACGCCGAGCTCGAACGCACGCTTACCGCGCGCATGACAGCCGCCGCCGAAGCTGAGCAGTTCGAGGCCGCCGCCAAATTGCGCGACCAGCTCTCCACCATTCACCAACTCCAGGAAAAGCAGCGTGCCGCCACCGCCGAGCAGAGCGACGACACCGACGTCTTCGGCTATCACTTCGAAGACGGCGCGCTGGCCGTCAACCTCTTCCACGTCCGCGCCGGAAAAATCGTAGACCGCCGCGAGTTCTTCTGGGAAGATTTGCCGGAACTGCTCGAAGCCGCAGCCGCTGAAGGCACATCGTCTTCCAACAATCCATCACCTTCTAGTTCCGCTTTGTGTCAGGGCACGACTTCAGTCGTGCCGCAAAGGCCAAAAAATGAAAACAGGGCTTTAGCCCCTGAGGGAAAGGTTGACAACTCACCAGAATTCCACGCTGGTTCGGTCTTCTCATCCCTCCTCAAGCAGCTCTACATCGACCAGCGTTACGTCCCGCGCTCCATTCTCGTTCCTGCGGACTTCGACGACCGCGAAGCCCTCGCCGCCCTGCTCACCGAGCGCACCAGCCATCGCATCGAAATCGCCGTCCCGCAGCGCGGAGAAAAACGCTCTCTCGTCGATCTCGCCGGCCAGAACGCCAAGCAATCCTACATTCAGCGCTTCCGCGTCCTCGAACCCTCGCGCAAGGCCATTCAGGAGGCCTTCGCCGAGGCGCTCATGCTCCCCGAGTTGCCCCGCCGCATCGAGTGCTTTGACATCTCCCACATTCAAGGCGCGGAGACAGTGGCCTCGCTGGTTGTCTGGGAAGACGGCAAAATGAATAAGCAGGCCTATCGCAAGTTCAAAATCAAAACCGTCGCCGGCGTCGACGATTTCGCCTCTATGCGCGAGGTGGTGCAACGCCGCTATCGCCGCCTGCTCGAAGAAAAGCAGCCCCTGCCCTCGCTGATCCTTGTCGATGGTGGCCTGGGTCAGCTTCACGCCGCAGCCGAAGCGCTCGAATCCCTCAATTTCGCAGCGGCTGGCCTCGCCATGCCTCCGCTGGCTTCCATCGCTAAGCGCGAAGAGGTCATCTACCTCTATGGCAACGAGCAAGAGCCGGTGGTCCTCGACCGCCATTCGCCGGTGCTGCATCTCGTCCAGCTCATCCGCGACGAGAGCCACCGCTTCGCCGTCGGCTACCATCGCCAGCGCCGCGCCATGCGCGACCATGATTCGGAGCTGCTAAACATTCCCGGTGTCGGCCCGCAGACAAGACAGCGCCTCATCACTCACTTCGGCAGCCTGCGCGAGGTGCAGCAAGCCACCGCCGAGTCCCTCGCCGCCGTAGTCCCTCGCAAAATCGCCGAAACCATCTGGCGGCACTTTCACGATACCCAGCCAGCAACCTGATTGTCGATCACCCGTAAATTTCACAGCCTCCGCTTCCATCTACTAGGCCCGGCAGTGCAATATGTTAAGCAGAGGTTAAAATCTGTTGAATTTCGCTTTTCATTCCCCCAAAGCGCAATCTGCGGTGCTTCCCCTGCATGAATGGCATCAGCAGCAACTTGTAACGTGGCGCAAATTGTTGGCGCAATGCGCGCGCAAACCTAGCAGGAGAAGCGTCCATGCCCTGCGCAGCATCACTTTGCGCCTGCAAGTAGGGATCGAGTATTTCCTGCGCAATCGGGCTGCGAATTCCGCCGCTGCGCGTGCCTTTCAGCAGTGGTGCAAAAACGGAAAGAAGCTCCGCAAGGCGCTTGAACCGGTACGCGATGCGGATGTGCACCTGACTCGTCTCAAGAGCCTACGCGGCACTGGAAAGGCGTCAGAAGGCAAGAAGAAGCTAAGCCCCCGATG
>Ga0181520_10004241_pt1 | contig 24242 bp, 19 predicted proteins | sample PEATcosm2014_Bin_29_FD_132451 | JGI IMG/M metagenome (GOLD analysis project Ga0181520, IMG submission 132451) | Peatland microbial communities from MTU Mesocosm Facility, Houghton, MI, USA - PEATcosm2014_Bin02_30_metaG | ecosystem: Environmental > Terrestrial > Soil > Wetlands > Peat | place...
CCTCCGTTAGCCATGGCCACCATCAGCCCCAGGCCAAACCTACGAACCAGCCCGCAAACCACGGAGCTTCCACCACGACTCAATTTGAGAACCAGCCCACGGAAAAGCGCGCAACGTTACACGGTAGAAGCAGCGGGAATTGGTGAGGGTGGAGGTGTTGGTGAACAGGAGAGAGCCTGAGGCATTGACGGCAGCGCTCCCAATCGTGGTCCAGGTGTTGAGGTCCTGCGAGGCCTGCACGTTGTAGGTGGCTCCCGGTGTGCCGGTGCTTGCCAGGGTAAGCTGTTTGGACGGCGACAGGGCCATCTGCAATGTCGTCGCGGCGGCGACGACCGGCGCGATGTAGTTGGTCGAGGTCAGTTGCAAGCGGTAAAAGCAGCGGGAATTGGTGAGGGTGGCGGCGTTGGTGAACAGGAGAGAGCCGGAGGCATTGATGGTCGCGCTGCCAATCGTGGTCCAGTTGCTGAGGTTCTGCGAGGCCTGGACATTGTAGACGGCTCCGGGAGTGCCGGTCCCTGCCAGGGTAACCTGTTTAGCCGGCGCCACGGTCATTTGCAGTTTCACAGCCGTGGCCACCAGCGGCACGGTATAGCTCAGTTCACTCGATGTGGGGCTCTCCATTCCGTTGGCGGAGTATTGGGTTACGGCGAAGTAATAGGTCACGTTCGGAACGAGGTTGCTCAAGGTGACGCAGGCGGCGGCACCTGCGTTGATCTTATTGGTGTAGGTATGGCTGGCGACTCCTTCGTAAAGGTAGTAGCCGGTGATGGCCGGGTCGCTGCTGGGATTCCAAGCCAGAGTGACGGCGGTGGTGGCGGGTGAACTGGCGGCGGACACTGCTGAGAATCCCAGTGTCGCAGCCAGTATGGCGAGCGCAGAGGCGAAGTTGTCAGAGCGAGCATTCATGGCGCGATTCTGACGCCTCGCGCCGCTGGCTTGCGACTGGGACGTTCCTTGGCCGGCCCAGGAAATTCCTGGGCCCAATAACTCTCAAGTTTCGAGGCTTCGGTCTTTAAAAGCAGGAGCGGGACATAGGACTAACGATCATCGGACGGCTCTTACGGCGCGGTCTGTTGCAGGCGGTAGTAGCAGCGAGAATTGGTGACGGTGGAGGTATCGGTGTATTGGAGTGCGCCGGAGGCGTTGACGGTGGCAGTGCCGATCGTCGTCCAGGTGGTGAGATTCTGCGACGCCAGCACACTGTAGGTGGCTCCCGGTGTGCCCGATCCTGCCAGGGTAACCTGTTTGGCCGGCGCCAGAGTCATCTGCAAGGTCACCGCGGCGGCGATCACCGGCGCGGTGTAGCTCAGTTCGGCGGAGTACGCGCTCTCCATTCCGTTGGTGCTATAGTCGGTTACGGCGAAGTAATACGTCACACCCGGGATGAGATTGCTCACGGTAACGGACGTGGCGGCGCCGGCGTTGATCTTATTCGTGTAGGTGCGGCTGGCGACCCCTTCGTAGAGGTAGTAGCCGGCTACGGCTGGGTCAGTGCTGGCGTCCCAGGCCAGAGTGATGGTATCGGTGGCGGGTGGCGCGGGGCTGGCGGCGAACAGTGCTGAGGAACCCAGGGTGGCAACCACTGCGGTGAGGGCGGAGGCTAATCTGCAATAGCAAGCTTTCATGCGGCGATTCTGACCCAATGCGCCGCCCGCGTGGAACTGGGAGGTTCCTTGACCTGACCAGGAAACCCCTAGGTCAAATGACCCAGAATAAGGCTAAAGTTTTGGCGGATGGGCGTTCGAAAGCGGGAACTTGAATATGGATGAAACCGCGGAATACTCGGAACACGCGGAAAGGTTCAGTTTTTCCGCGTATTCCCTATTCCGCGGTTTAAAACAAATCACGTAGGCGAGGGTTTGGGGCTTCAGGTGTGCTCCAGGTGTGCGTTGACGCAGGGGTGCGGTTAGTCCACTCTTTGCCGCCGCATGACCAACGATATCCAGATAGTTCCGTTGCCCCGCGGCTCGCGGGAGGTCTCGCGGTTCCTGGAGGTGAGCTACCGCATCTACCGGGACGACCCCTTGTGGGTGGCGCCGCTGCTGATGGACCTGAAGAAGGTCTTCACCGACGCCAACCCGCTGTTCGAGCATGCGGAGATGCAGCTATGGGTGGCGCGCCGGGACGGGCAGGATGTCGGGCGGATAGCCGCCATCCTGGATCGCAACTACAGCCGCGTGGCCAAGGAACCCGCGGTCTTCTTCGGTTTCTACGAGTGCGTGAATGACGCCGAGGTGAGCGGGCGGCTTTTTCGGGAGGTCAGCGAATGGGCCCGGCAAAAAGGGATAAAACGGATCCTCGGGCCGATGAACCCGACCACCAACGACGAGTGCGGGTTGCTGGTGAAGGGCTTCGATTCTTCGCCGGTGTTCATGATGACCTACAATCCGGACTATTATCCGGCGCTGGTCGAGGCGGAAGGCTTTCGCAAAACCAAAGACTTGCTGGCGTTCCATATCGACCTGGCGGGCATCCCCATGGACCGGCTCAGCCGCATCGCCGCCAAGATACGGCAGCGCAATCCGGATTTGGTCTTTCGGCCGGTGCGGCGCAAGACCCTGACGCAGGATCTGGCCAAGGTGAAGGAGGTTTACAACGCCGCCTGGGAGGACAACTGGGGGTTCGTGCCGATGACCGATGCGGAGGTCGATTTCATGGCGGAGAGGTTGAAGCCGTTGCTTATGGAGGGGTTGATCTGGCTTGCCGAGGCCGGCAAAGAGCCGGTGGGCTTTCTGCTGGCGATGCCCGATTACAACATACCGCTCAAGCCTTTGGGGGGGCGCTTGTTAACCCCGAAGATTATCGGCTTTCTGCCCTACCTCTTCGGGTGGAAATACCCGCCACGCACCCGGGTGCTGACGCTCGGAGTCAAACAGCCTTACCGCGGCAAGGGATTGGAATCGGCGATGTTGATCGAAGGCCTGCGCGTCGGCATGGGGGTTGGAGTCCGGGAATCCGAGGCGTCGTGGATCCTGGAAGACAACCTCATGATGTGCCGCGTCCTCGAGACCATTGGAGGCAAGCCATACAAGACCTACCGGTTGTACGAGAAGGCGGTTTGAACCTTGGCGCCAGGCCCGGATCGGCTGACGGACCTGGAGTAGAGCCAGTTGCCCAAGGGAACCAAAGTAGCGGCGGTGACGATGCCGGTGAGGACGTCGATGCCGTAATGATAGTGGCAGTAGACGGTGGAAAAGCAGAGGAGCACCACCGTTGCCAGGTGGAGGAAACGGATCCGCCGCAGGTAGCGGAAGGAGAAAAAGACCGTGCAAAGCGCAATGGCGACATGGCTGCTGGGCAGGGCGGCTCCCGGGGCTTCGAACACGCGGTAGATCCAGGCCATGAGCTGGAAAAAAGGACCGGCCTTGACCGCGTCGGGATAGGCGTGATCGGTGGCCAGGTATTCCAGGTCCGGAGGCAGGCTGTAGCCCGGGATCTCATGGGAGAGCACCTGCGGGCCGACGATCGGCAGGACGATGTAGATCAGGTAGCAGATGTAAAAGACGAAGCAGACCACCGAGACATAGTGGAAAAACTGTTGCCGGCTGCGGAGGAACAAAATGAGGCCAACCCCGCCGATCATGACGTAATACGAGAAATAGGCCGCGTACAAAAGCTCGCTCAGGGGCAGCCAGGGGAGCTTCGCCATCAGCATCGCGCCGGGCTGCCATCCGAAAAGCGCCTGGTCGCACCGTATCGCCAGCGCATCGAGGTAATGGGGGAAGAACATCCGGTTGAGCCGGCCGGTCTCACAGAACAACGGCGCGAACAGCAGCACGGGATAGAAATGGCCCAGGAAACCCAGGGTCCGATTTGCCGGATAGCGTTCGCGGGCCTGGATAAGGCCATGGACCAGCGCCATCGCGAGACAGTGGCCGGCCAGCAGCCAGGGCCAATGCGGCACGGTGCCGTTGTGGAAGAACAGAATGAGCAACGCCACCAGCGCCAGATAGGCCTGGGTCGCGTAATCGACGAAGGTATAGTGCTTCACCGCGGTTTGGCTCCAGATGCGGCAAAAAGTATGCGCAGGCGCGTCGAAGGGCAAGCGTGTTCCTGGGGTATAGCAGATTGGCTATTCTGATATATAATAATATATGCTTTGGTGTTGGCGGGGCGCGGGTAAAAGGGAGGCTCCGCTGGCGCCGAGGACAATCAAATTGTTTGAAACAATGATTGCATTCCAGGCCGGGTTGCGACAAGAATAACGAAATTTGCGACGAAAACCATCGGACTAAGAATCAGACCCGGGACGCAAATCTTAGGCAATTGAAGAACGAAGCGAAATGAAAAGCAGCAGTGGCCAGCCACAGCGGACCGGATACCCGGCCAAACAGGGCCTTTATGACCCGCAATTCGAGCATGACTCTTGTGGCGTCGGTTTTGTGGTCAACATCAAAGGGCGCAAGTCCCATGCGATTGTCCAGCAAGCGCTGCAAGTGCTTTTGAACCTGGACCACCGCGGCGCCTGCGGCTGCGAGGCCAATACCGGCGACGGCGCCGGCATCCTCATGCAGCCGCCGCACGAGTTCTTCAAACTCGTCGCCAAGGAAGCCCGGATGAAGCTGCCCGGCCCCGGCGAATACGGTGTCGGCATGCTTTTTCTGCCGCCGGACGCCGCCCAGCGCGCGGAGTGCGAGAAGACTTTTGCCGAGATCGTTGCGGAAGAAGGCCAGCGTCTCCTGGGCTGGCGGACCGTGCCGACCAATAACAATTCCCTGGGGGCAACCGCCAAGATGGGCGAACCCTTTGTCCGACAGGCGTTTATTGCGCGCAATCCCAAGCTGGCGGACGACCTGGCTTTCGAGCGCAAGCTCTACGTCATCCGGAAGCGCGCTGAAAACGCCATCCGGTATTCCGGCAAAGTAGCCGGCGGCGAGTATTTCTATTTCTCGAGCCTGTCTTACAAGACCATCGTTTATAAGGGGATGCTGCTGACCACTCAGCTCAGCGAGTACTATCCCGACCTGCGGCACCCGGCCCTGGAAAGCGCCCTGGCGCTGGTCCACTCCCGGTTCAGCACCAACACCTTCCCGAGCTGGAACCGCGCGCATCCTTACCGCTACATGGCGCATAACGGGGAAATCAACACCTTGCGCGGCAACATCAACTGGATGCATGCCCGCCAGGCGATGTTCGAGTCCGACCTCTTCGGCGAGGATATCAAGAAAATCCTCCCCATCATCTGCACGGATGGCAGCGACTCGGCCATGTTCGATAACTGCCTGGAACTGCTCGTCCTGGCCGGCCGCTCGCTGCCGCATGCCATGATGATGATGATCCCCGAGCCGTGGACCAAGCACGAGAGCATGAGCGCCGAGAAGAAGGCGTTCTACGAGTTCCATTCCTGCCTGATGGAGCCATGGGATGGCCCGGCCTCGATCGCTTTTACCGACGGCAAGAAGATTGGCGCCGTCCTGGACCGCAACGGCCTGCGCCCCTCCCGCTATTACGTCACGAAAGACGACCTGGTCATCATGGCCAGCGAAGTCGGCGTGCTCGAGGTCGCTCCGGAGCGCGTTTTGCAGAAGGGCCGGCTCCAGCCGGGCCGCATGTTCCTGATCGACACCGAAGAAGGCCGAATTGTCGCCGACGAGGAACTCAAACAGACCATTGCCACCGAGCAGCCGTATCGGGCGTGGCTGGATAACAACCTCATCCGCCTGGCGGATGTTCCCGACCCGGGGGTCAAGCCGGAAGCCAACCCTGAGTCCGTCATTCAGCGCCAGCAGGCTTTTGGCTATACGTTTGAAGACCTGCGCATCCTGATGCTCCCGATGGCCCGCGACGGGGCCGAAGCCGTGGGGTCTATGGGGGCAGACACCCCGCTGGCCGTGTTGTCGAACCGGCCGCAGTTGCTGTTCAACTATTTCAAGCAACTCTTCGCGCAAGTCACCAATCCGCCGATTGATTGTATTCGCGAGGAGATTATCACGTCCACCGAGACGGCGATCGGGTCCGAGCGCAACCTGCTCAAGCCGTGCCCGGAAAACGCCCGGCTCATCGAGCTGAAGTCGCCAATCCTGACCAACGAGGAGTTTGCCAAGCTCAAGCACCTGAACCTGCCCGGCTTCAAGTCGGTCACCCTGCCGATGCTGTTCAAGGCAGCGGACGGCCCCAAGGCGCTCGAGAAAGCCATGAGCGAGATTTGCCGCAGGGCGGACAAAGCCATCGGCGAAGGCTTCAACGTGATTGTCCTCTCCGACCGCGGGGTCAACGCCGAATGGGCGCCGATTCCGTCGCTGCTGGCTGTCTCCGGCCTCCACCATCACCTGATCCGAACCGGCACGCGCACCCGCGTGGGCATGGTGCTGGAATCCGGCGAACCGCGCGAGATCCATCACTATGCGCTGCTCATCGGCTACGGCTGCGGAGCCATCAATCCCTACCTGGCCTTCGAGACGCTCGACGACATGATCCGCCAGGGGCTTTTAACCGTCACCGACCCCAAGACCGGCCAGGTCACCCCGCTCGACCACAAGACCGCCTGCAAGAATTATCTCAAGTCGGCCATGAAAGGCGTCGTCAAGGTCCTCTCCAAGATGGGGATCTCGACGATTCAATCCTATTGGGGCGCGCAGATTTTCGAAGCCGTCGGCCTCAAACAGGAGTTTATCAACAAGTATTTCACCTGGACGCCGTCGCGGGTGGAAGGCGTCGGCATCGACGTCATTGGCCAGGAAGTGCTGGCGCGGCATCAGCGGGCCTTCCCGGATCGGCAGACCGACGGCCAGGTGCTGGATTCCGGCGGGTTCTATCAATGGCGCGAGGATGGCGAGTATCATCTCTTCAATCCGCAAACCATCCACAAGCTTCAGTCCTCCGTCCGGACAGGCAGCTACAAGCTCTTTAAGGAGTATTCGGGGCTGGTGAACGATCAGAGCGAGCACCTGGCCACCTTACGCGGCCTGCTCGGCTTCAAAAAAGTCACGCCGGTGCCGATCGAGGAAGTCGAGCCGGTCGAGACCATCATGAAGCGCTTCAAATCGGGCGCCATGAGCTACGGATCGATCAGCCAGGAAGCGCATGAGACGCTGGCGATAGCCATGAACCGCATCGGCGGCAAGAGCAACACCGGCGAAGGCGGCGAAGACCCCTTGCGGTTTGTCCCCCTGGCCAACGGAGACTCCAAGAACAGCGCTATCAAGCAGGTTGCCTCCGGCCGCTTCGGCGTGACCAGCCATTACCTGGTCAATGCCCGCGAGCTCCAGATCAAGATGGCCCAGGGCGCCAAGCCGGGTGAAGGCGGCCAGTTGCCCGGTCAAAAAGTTTATCCCTGGATTGCCAAAGTCCGCTATTCGACCCCGGGTGTCGGCCTCATCTCGCCGCCTCCGCACCACGACATTTACTCGATCGAGGACCTGGCGGAGCTGATCCACGACCTCAAGAACGCGAATCATCACGCCCGGATCAGCGTCAAGCTCGTCTCCGAGGTCGGCGTCGGCACCATCGCCGCCGGGGTCGCCAAGGCCCACGCGGACGTTGTGCTCATCAGCGGCTATGATGGCGGCACCGGCGCGTCTCCACAAACGGGGATCAAACACGCCGGCCTGCCTTGGGAACTCGGCCTCGCCGAGACCCACCAGACACTGCTGCTCAACAACCTGCGATCCCGCATCATCGTCGAAACCGACGGCCAGATGAAGACGGGCCGCGACGTGGTGATTGCCGCGCTGCTGGGCGCCGAGGAATTCGGCTTTGCCACCGCGGCCTTGGTGTCGATGGGCTGCATCATGATGCGCGTTTGCCAGCTCAACACCTGCCCGGCGGGCGTTGCGACCCAGAACCCGGAATTGCGCAAGCGCTTTGCCGGCAAGCCCGAGCATGTTGTCAACTTCATGCGCATGATCGCCGAGGAAGTCCGCGAGCTGATGGCCCAGCTTGGTTTCCGGCAGATGAACAAAATGATCGGGCGCGTCGATCGCCTCGAAGTGAAAAAGGCCGTCGACCATTGGAAGGCCAAAGGCCTTGACTACAGCAAGATCCTGTTCCAGCCGGAAGTGCCGACCGATGTCGGCCGTTTCTGCCAGATCGCGCAGGACCACGGCCTCGACAAGGCCCTGGACAACACCATCCTGCTCAAGCTCTGCGCCCCGGCCATCGAGCGGAAGGAAAAGGTCGTGGCGGCGCTTGCCATCCGCAACGTCAACCGCGTGGTGGGCACCATTGTCGGCAGCGAGATCAGCCGCCGATGGGGCGGGGAAGGGCTGCCGGAGGACACCATCGACATTCATTTCAGCGGCAGCGCCGGGCAGAGCTTTGGCGCTTTCATGCCCAAAGGCATGACCTTCACGCTGGAAGGTGACGCCAACGATTATCTGGGCAAGGGCCTTTCCGGCGGCAAGATCATCGTTTATCCCCCGGAGCAATCAACGTTTGTGGCCGAGGAAAACATCGTGATCGGCAACGTCGCGTTCTACGGCGCCACCAGCGGCGAAGCCTACATCCGCGGCATGGCGGGCGAGCGCTTCTGCGTCCGGAACAGCGGCGTCAATGCGGTCGTGGAAGCCGTGGGGGACCATGGCTGCGAGTATATGACCGGAGGGCGCGTCGTGGTGCTCGGTTCCACCGGCCGCAATTTTGCGGCGGGCATGTCGGGCGGCATTGCCTACGTGCTGGATGAACCGGGGACGTTTGCCAACCGGTGCAACATGCAGTTGGTTGGCATGGAGAAACTGCAGGATCCGGACGAAATCGAGCTGATCTGGAAGATGATCCAGCGCCACCAGACCTACACCAAGAGCACGCTTGCCGGCAGGATCCTGGCGGAATGGAAGCAGATGGTTCCGAAGTTCGTCAAGATCGTGCCCAAGGACTACAAGCGCGTCCTGGAATCACTCAAACGCATCGAGCAATCGGGGCTCTCCGGCGAGCAAGCCATCATGGCTGCCTTCGAAGCCAACGTACGCGACGTCGCGCGCATCGGCGGCGGATAAATCCGGGCCCTTTATGATGTTTTGGTCACTTTTACCCGATAACCGTAGCCATTAACCACCATGGGCAAACCCACTGGATTCCTTGAATACCTGCGCGAGCTGCCGCTGGACCGCCCGGCCCTCGACCGCATCCGCGACTATAACGAGTTCCATCAGCACTTCGACGAGGCCAAGCTGCGCCAGCAGGGCGCCCGTTGCATGGATTGCGGCACTCCTTTCTGCCACACCGGCACCCTCATCAGCGGCATGGCCGCGGGCTGCCCTATCCACAACCTCATTCCGGAGTGGAATGACCTGGTTTTCCGCGGTCTGTGGAAGGAAGCCCTCGAACGGCTCCACAAAACCAACAATTTCCCCGATTTCACCGGCCGCGTTTGCCCCGCGCCCTGCGAAGGCTCATGCGTGCTCGGCATCAATGCCCCGCCGGTTACCATCAAGAGCCTGGAATACTCGATTATCGAGAAGGGCTGGGAAAATGGGTGGGTCGTTCCGCAAGCGCCCAAGGTGCGCACCGGCAAGAAAGTCGCCGTCATCGGTTCCGGCCCTGCCGGCCTCTGTGCCGCGGCGCAGCTCAATAAAGCCGGCCACACCGTTACCGTCTTCGAACGCGCCGACCGCGTCGGCGGACTGCTCATGTATGGCATCCCCAACATGAAGCTCGACAAGGAGAAGGTTCTCCTCCGCCGCATCCGCCAGCTCGAAGCCGAAGGCATCGAATTCGTCACCAAGACGGAGGTTGGCGCCAATTATCCCGCCGACAAGCTCCTGAAGGAGTTCAACGCCACGGTCCTGTGCACCGGCGCAACCAAGCCGCGCGATCTGCCCGTTGAGGGCCGCAACCTGAAGGGCATCCATTTCGCGATGGAATTCCTCACCGGCAACACCCGGAGCGTGCTGGAAGCCCGCAAGAACGGCAGCTTTATCTCGGCCGAAGGCAAAGACGTTGTCATCATCGGAGGCGGCGACACCGGCACCGATTGCGTCGGAACGTCGCTGCGCCACGGCTGCAAGAGCCTGGTGCAGATCGAAATCCTGCCCCGTCCGCCCATGGACCGGGCGGCGGACAATCCGTGGCCCGAGTGGCCGAAGGTTTATCGCATGGATTACGGGCAGGAAGAAGCGGCGGCCAAATTCGGCGCGGATCCGCGCGTTTATCTGACCACCGTCAAAAAATTCGTCGGCGACGACAAGGGACAGGTCAAAGAACTCGTTACGGTTCAGATTAAGTGGGACCGGAACGAGAAGGGCCAATACGTACCCAAAGAGGTCGCCGGCACCGAACAGACTCGGCCGGCCCAGCTCGTGCTGCTGGCGATGGGCTTCCTTGGCCCGGAACAGCCGCTGCTGGAGGCGCTCAAAATCGAGCGCGATCCCCGCACCAACGTCAAAGCCGAGTTCCAGAAATACTCGACCAATATCAAGGGTGTTTTCGCCGCCGGTGACTGCCGGCGCGGCCAGAGCCTGGTGGTCTGGGCCTTCAATGAAGGCCGCGGCGCCGCCCGCGAGTGCGATCGCTTTTTGATGGGCCGGACGAGTTTGCCGTGAGTTAGAACGTTAGACCGGCCCACCGAGCACCTGGGTATATCCCCTTTCTCCAGGCATGGCGGTGGCTTCGCCGCTGACAGCGATGTCGCGCGCTCCGCTGTGGCGGAGAATGCTTCGCGCGAGCCGAGCGGTCCGGCCGTCCGCGCAGTGGACGGAAATGAGGATATTGCCCTGGTTAATCTTGCCCTGGTAGCGACGCGCTTCGTATTCCGGCCTGGCCAGCCCGAACATCGCGCCGAGCAGTCCGCCCACCAGCATGCCAAGGCCCGTGCCTCCGAGGGAGGCGATCACCGGACCCGCGGCCACGAAGCCTTTGAATTCGGGAGCGGCCAGCACCCCAATTCCCGCCAGCCATCCGAGGCTCGCGCCGAGGATCCCGCCGATGAGACCTCCGGTGGCCGCCCCTTCAGGCGCCTTGCTATGGCGTTCGTGCGCGAAGTCTCTCGTGCCGGTGCGATCCGGCAGCAGGGCCGAGACGTCGTCATTGGAGAACCCAGCCATTCTGAGCTGGTTGATAATCTCAGAGGCCTGGGCCTCGCTGTCGGAGATGCAGAATACCGACCGCTGGGCCATCCTACCTCAGATCCACCCGCAACTCGTCGTTGACGCGATCCACGCCGGGTAGTTTGCGGATGCGATCCAGAAGCTCGTCATGCGTGTTCTGGGTGGGGACCGTTCCACGCAGCGTCACGACACCCCGATCGACGGTTGCCTCGACTTTGTTGCCCTCCTCGGGCACTTGCGGTTGGCCCTTGAGCATCTGCCGAATGGAATCCGCAACCGTCATGTCGGTGACGGAGAGCCCAGGCGGCGACGGTGCGGGCGGCGCGCCGGTTTCCGTGGGGTTATAGCCGCCCAGCGGCGCCACCCCTGCCGGGTGGTCCGAATCCTGACCCGTGTTCGCCGGCGCGGGGGTAGAGACTGTCTCGTGCGGCTGGGGACGATTGCATCCCACGATCAACAGCGGCACACAGATCCAAAAGAATGTTCCGACTTTCATGCCAAAACCTCTCCTCCGGCCCGGTCAACGCCCGGCGTTTCCGCGCCTTCAAATTCGCCCCAGCAGAGCCAGGACAATGATGACGACCAACAACAGGCCGACGATGCCTCCGGGGCCGTAGCCCCAGCCCGAGCTGTAGCCCCACGTCGGCAAAACCCCCACCAGAGCCAACACCAGCAGAATGATCAGAATTGTAGCAAGATTCATTTCTTCACCTTTATAGACACAATAAGTGAAGGGCTCGCCGCTTCCATGGGGAGTTGGACCTATTGGGCCGGGCGAGGAACCCGGTTTACATCGGGTGCAGGCCGGCGGTGCTTTCGATGATGCCCTTGGCAATGGCGTGGCGCGTGAGGCCGGCGACATCGTGGATGCCGAGCTTGTTCATCACCTGCTGGCGGTGCTTTTCCACCGTCTTGATGCTGATGCACAGCTCGCAGGCGATCTGCTTATTGGCCCGGCCTTCGGCGATGAGTTGGAGCACCTCGGCCTCGCGGGTGGTGAGATAATCGGCCCGCTTCCGAGTCGGCGACCCGCTGATAAAAGCTTCCCGGCATTGATCGCGCAAGCGCTTGGCGATTGCGGGGCTGAAGAAGGCGTTGCCTTTTTGGGCTTCCCGTATCGCCTTGAGCAGGTCGTTGGCCGCGGTTTGCTTCAGAAGGTAGCCGGCCGCCCCGGCCTGAGTGAGCTGCTGCACGTATTCGTCGTCGCTATAGGAGGAGAGGATCAGCACCTTGGCGGAGGGGAGCGTGCGGGTAATCTGGCGGGTGGCCTCAAGCCCGTTGAGCACGGGCATCGCAATGTCCATCAGCACGACGTCCGGCAAGAGCTTTTTGGCCAACTGGATCGCCTGCCTGCCGTTTTCCGCCTCCCCGACGATGTCGATATCGCCCTCGGCGATCAGCAACGCTCGCAGTCCCTGCCGCACCACCGTGTGGTCATCCGCCAACAAAACCTTAATCTTGTGCATATTCGCTTGTTCGTTCTGGCTGGGTGATCTGGAATACCGTAGAGGCTGCCGGCTGCTTTGGATGTTCCGCCGTTGACTATCCTCTACCATCCAATCATCTGCATTTTTCCTTCCGGCAACCTAACTCGAATCCGATTTCGCGCCAGAAAATTTGATGGGGATTTCTACCCGGAGCGTCGTGCCTTTGCCGGGCTGCGACTCGATCGAGAATTGGCCGTTGACCAGGCGGACTCGCTCCTGGATGCCCAGCAGCCCCAGCCGAGTTTTCCTCGGGCCCATTTTTGATTCCACGTTGAACGCCCGCCCGTCATCCTGAATCTCCATCCGAATGGATCGATCCCCCCTCCGGATGAGGACTGCCGCGCGGTGTGCCCGGGCATGGCGCGCCACGTTGGTCAGGCCTTCCTGCGTGACACGATAAAGAACGGTCTTTTCTTCCATCCCCAAGCCTTCCGCTTCGGGCGCCGCCTGGAACCGGACGGGCAGCCCGGTCCGTTTGGAGAACACCCTGACGTAAGCCCTCAGGGCGGGGATCAGGCCGAGGTGGTCGAGCATCGCCGGTCGCAGCTCCCGGGTGAAGTTATGAATGGTTTCCATGGTTTGCTCCAGGAGCTTTTGCAGGTCGGCCACCTTCGCGGCGAAGCGGCGCGGGGCGCCGGCATCGCGCAGCAGGGCCAGGTTCATGTTGATGGCGGTGAGGGCCTGGCCTACTTCGTCGTGCAACTCGCGGCTGATGCGGGTGCGTTCCTGTTCCTGCGCCTCCAAGACCCGTCTTGAAAGCCGGCGCAGGTTCTCCTCGCTCTCTCGCAACGCCGATTCTACGCATTTGCGTTCGCGGATTTCCCTTTTCAGCGCGCCGTTGGCCTGCGCCAGTTCGCGCGCCCGGGCTTCCAGGGCGGCGTTGAGTTCACTCAGCATCCGATTGGCCTCGCGAAATCCCCGCTGGGTCATCTCGAATGACCAGAGACTTTCGGTGAAGAATTGCTGGGCGCAGCGGCAGGCCTTCATGCCTTCGGCGAGCGTTGGGCCCTGGGCAACCAGGGCGAGGATGGCCTCCTGGTGGGCATGCGCGAGATCCATCACTCCCAAACGGGCGCCGATCGCTTTGCGGCCCATTTCGTAGGCCCGCTGCAGCGCAGCCTCATCCCGACGGTCCAGGTACGCCCGCAAGGCGCCCTGGTACTGCCGTACCAAGTCATCCGCGGTGAGACTCATGGTTTATCCGTTCGTTCCAAGATGACTCACCCATTTCTTCATCGTTACCGTAGTGCCTGCGCCCGGCTTGGAGACGATTTCAAACTCGTCCATTAGCCATTTGGCCCCGGGCAGGCCCACTCCAAGCCCGCCGCCGGTCGAATAACCGTATTGCATGGCCCGAGCGAGGTCGGCAATCCCCGGTCCTTCGTCCCGCGCCACGATTTGCATGCCGCGCCGGGTGCCGGTTTCGATAACGTCAAAAATCAACTCTCCGCGACTGGCATACTGGACAATATTCCGGGCCACCTCGGAAATGGCGGCAGCAATCAGAGTTGTCTGGCTTCCCGAAAATCCTAGCTGGATCGCCAGCGCGCGTCCGCGTTGGCGGGCGGTGAGAATATCACCAGCTGCTGCTATCTCCACTCGCGCATCGCTGCCCATCGTGTTCCGTCCTCGCCGCCTGCCACATTCAGCGGCCCCCCTCGACACACGGGGTGCCTGGAGGTGTAACATTTCGCGCAATCCATCCGCCTGGTTGCCTGGTCTTGGCGGCTGCGGTTTGTATCCTTAAAGTGCACTAAACAAACCGCTTGTGTATGTCTTAACTCCTTATATTCCGGGCCAGATATGGGGTATTACCCTACCTGCTGCAAAGAGGGGCGCACTTGTGGCGATTTGCTCTCCAAGGAGGGGGTGGCGGGGATGCGTTTTCGAGGCGATCTCGGGCGCGGTTGAGATATGCGGATTCTGGCGTATGCTTTTAAAGTCTTTGACGCCTTGCCGCGATTCTCGTAGCGTCTGGGTTTTCAGAATAACCATGATAGGGTTCATAGTCAAAAAGGTCATTGGCTCGAAGAATGACCGCGAAGTGAAGCGCCTCCGTCCTCTAGTGGACAAGATTAACGCTTTCGAGGCGGAGTTGCAGAAGGGCTCCGAGGACGGTTTGCGCCAAAAGACCGCCGCCTGGAAGGAAGAGCTATCCAAAATCGAGGATGACGAGGAATTGGCGCGGCGGCTGGATGAAATCCTTCCGGAGGCCTTTGCGGTGGTCAAAAACGCCTGCCGCCGCCTTTTCGGTTCCGAGATTATCGTCCGAGAGCATCCGCTGAAGTGGGAGATGGTGCCGTTTGACGTGCAGCTTATCGGCGGCTACGCGCTGCATTCAGGCCGGATTTCGGAAATGGCGACCGGCGAAGGCAAGACCCTGGTGGCGACGCTGCCGGTCTATTTGAACGCCCTCTCGGGCCGGGGCGTGCACGTGGTTACCGTCAACGATTACCTGGCGGCCCGCGACAGCGAATGGATGGGCGCGGTCTACAAATTTCTCGGGCTGACGGTCGGCTGCATTTTGCACGACCAGGAGCCCGACGTGCGGCGCGCGCAGTACAACTGCGACATCACGTACGGCACCAATGCCGAGTTCGGGTTCGATTACCTCCGGGACAACGGCATGGCCCAGCGCAAGGAGGTCCAGGTCCAGCGAGGGCATTACTACGCCATCGTCGATGAGGTGGACTCCATCCTGATTGACGAGGCCCGGACGCCTCTGATTATCAGCGGCCCGGCCGTCATCACCTACGACGAGCAATACGCTACTTTCAAGCCCATCGTCGAAGCCCTCTTCCGCGTGCAGGAGCGGCTCTGCAACCGCTACCTCTCGGAGGCGGAGGATCTGATCAAGAAACTCAACCCCGAAGACGGATCCAACGTGCAGGATGCCGATGAGCTCGAACGGGAGCTTGGCCTGCTGCTTTATCGCGTCAAAGTGGGCCAGCCCAGATCCGCGGGCTTGATGAAGGTGCTGGAGAACCCGGAAAACCTCCGGCGGATGAACCAGGGTGAGCTCCGTCTCCATGCCGACCAGAAAAAGGTCGAACTCTACGCTGAAAAAGAGCAGCTCTTTTTCGCCATCGATGAGAAGAGCCACGAGGCGGATTTGACCGAGAAGGGGCGCAACTATCTTAGCCCGAAGGACCCCGATGCCTTCATGCTGCCGGACCTGCCGACGGCCTTGCAGGAGATCGACTCCGGGCCGGAGACCGATGCCCGGAAGCGGCTCGAGGCCAAGACAAAACTTCAGCAGGAATACGAGGCCAAAGCCCAGCGCATCCACGCCATTTCGCAGCTTCTCAAGGCTTATTGCCTCTACGAGAAGGACGTGCAGTACGTGGTGCAGGACAACAAGGTCATCATCGTCGATGAAAACACCGGCCGCTTGATGAGCGGCCGCCGCTGGAGCGACGGCTTGCACCAGGCGGTGGAGGCCAAGGAGCAGGTTGCCATCGAGCGGGAGACGCAGACGCTGGCGACGATCACGATCCAAAACTATTTCCGCCCTTACCAGAAGCTGGCCGGCATGACCGGCACCGCCGAGACGGAGGCCTCCGAGTTTTTCGATATCTACAAGCTGGGCCTGATGATCATTCCGACCAACAGGCCGGTCGCCCGCAACGACGCGAATGATTCGGTCTACAAGACCAAGCGCGAGAAATACAACGCGGTGCTCAAGGAGATCAAGCAAGTCCACAGCCAGGGCCGGCCCATCCTGGTCGGCACGATCTCGGTGGAAGTGAGCGAACATCTCTCCCGGATGCTCAAGCGCGAGGGGATCATCCACTCGGTTCTCAACGCCAAATACCATCAGCAGGAAGCCGAAATTGTCACGCGCGCCGGCCAGCGCGGCGGGGTGACGATCGCCACCAACATGGCCGGACGCGGCACCGACATCAAACTTGGCCCCGGCGTGGCGGACATCGGCGGTCTGCACGTCATCGGGACGGAGCGCCATGAGGCCCGGCGCATCGATCGGCAATTGCGCGGCCGTTGCGCCCGCCAGGGCGACCCGGGCTCATCCCATTTCTTCATCAGCCTGGAAGACGACCTGATGCGGCTGTTCGGCTCCGACAAGATCACCAAGTACATGGAGACCATGGGGCTGGAGGAGGGGCAGGAGCTGGAGCATTGGGCGCTGAATAAGTCTATCGAGTCAGCCCAAAAGCGCGTGGAGCAGCACAACTTCCAGATCCGCAAGCGCACGCTCGAATATGACGACGTGATGAACAAGCAGCGCGAAGTCATTTACAGCTTCCGCAACGAGATCATCCACGCCACCGACGTGCGCGACCGCCTCATGGACATCATGGAAGAGGTGGTGCTGGTCAAGGTGGAGCAGTTGACCGCTTCCGAGTGGGACCCGAACGAATGGAAGGTGCGAGCGCTGGCGGACTGGGTGAATCTCAACTTTCCGCTGGGAATGCCCGAGACCGAGATCGGGAAGGCGGCGGCAACGGGCCACGACAAGCCGGTCGCGGGCTCGATGTTCGAGGGCCTTAGCCCGGCCCAATTCGCTGTCTGCGTCTTCATCTCCGACAACGTCCGCAAAGCCTACGAGACAAAAATCAGTTTCGAGACCAATGAGGACGCGGTCCGAGAGATAGAGCGCTACACCATTCTCAGCGCGATCGACAAGCTCTGGCAGGAGCACCTCTACGAGATGGATAGCCTCCGCTACAGCATCGGCCTGCGGGCCCACGGCCAGCGCGACCCGCTTATCGAATACAAAGCGGAAGCATTCAAGATCTTCGAAGAGATGATGGTCAACGTTAAGACCGAGGTCTGCCACAATATCTTCCGCAGCGCTTCGAGCCTCAAGGCCTTCGAGAGCTTCCTTCGCAATTTGCCCCAGCAGACGATGCACCAAAGCGCCAGCGCCTTCGGGGGCGGCGCTGCGTCCAGTGCCCCCCAGCCGGCCGGCGGGAACGGTTCACAGGCCAGCGACATTGTCAGCGAAGCGGCCGCCGCTGTGGAGAAAGCCAAGCCGGTCCGCACCGGCCCCAAGGTCGGCCGCAACGATCCATGCCCCTGCAACAGCGGCAAGAAGTTTAAGCATTGCTGCGGGAAGTGAGGCCAACCCGCAGCGTCCCTAATCCCCCAGGCAGGTACCGACGCGGCGGGCGCTTTCCACCCACGGATGGTCCAGCGGCACGGTTTTGAGCTTGCCGGCGACTTTTTCCAGCGGCACCGGTTCGGTGCCGTTGCCGCGGGCGGCAACCATAACGCCATAAACGCCCTCGTGGATGAGGTCGGCGCAGGCGGTGCCAAGGCGGGTTGCCAGCAGGCGGTCGCCAGCGGAGGGGGTTCCGCCGCGCTGGACGTAGCCGAGAATGGTTACGCGCGACTCCAGATGGGTCAGCTCTTCGAGCTGCCTGGCCAGGCGCAGCGTGTTGCCCGCATGCTTGTGCTCGAGGGCATCCAGCTCGAGCCTGGCGGCGCGGCGCTCGACTTTGGCGCGGGCTTTCTCCCTTTTCTCCTCCGCCGCATTGAAGGCGCGCGCATCCTCTTTGCTCATCGCCCCTTCGGCGACCGCAACGATGCTGAAATTGGTTCCATGCCGGCTGCGCGCGCGAATGGCCTGGGCGATGCGGCTCACGTCGTAGGGAATCTCCGGGATGAGGATCACATCCGCTCCGCCCGCGATGCCCGCTCCCAGCGCCAGCCAGCCGGCGCGATGGCCCATGATTTCCGCCACGACGATCCGATGGTGGCTATGGGCGGTGCTATGCAGGCGGTCGATGGCCTCCGTAGCAATGCCCAGCGCGGTGTCGAAGCCGAACGTCGCATCCGTCATCGCCACATCATTATCGATGGTTTTCGGCAGCGTGAGCACATGCAGCCCTTTTTGGGCCAGGCGCAACGCGCTTTTCTGCGTGCCTCCTCCGCCCAGGCAGACCACGGCATCCAGGCCCAGCTTGGCGCAGTTGCGGAGGATTGCATCGGTCATGTCGCGATTCCGGCCATCGATCTCCATGCGGTGGGGCTTGTCTCGGCTGGTTCCCAGGATGGTGCCGCCGATGGTAAGGATCCCCGCCAGCGTGTTTTTCTCCAGCCGTATTCGGTGGTTTTCAGCCAGGCCGCGAAAGCCATCGCGGAAGCCGAGAATCTCCATGTTGTAAAACCCCAGCGCTGCCTTGCCCACGCCGCGAATCGCCGCGTTGAGGCCGGGGCTGTCGCCCCCCGAGGTCAGAATGCCGATGCGCTTGGTTTTGCCCATAGGCTGGCGCTACTCTCCGGTGCGCCCATTCTTTCCCCACACCGCGACGTCCTCCGCGCACCCGATTTTCTGCAGATACTCTGTATTCCATTCTGAAACGCCAAACGGGTCGGGAGGCGATTTTCGGCATGCCAACTGGTCGGCGATATAGAGGGCGCTGAGGACAGAAAACTCGCTGGAGTTTTCCTGCTCCGGGTGATCGATCCACATGATGCCTTGAATCACCGAATCGGGCATGCCCCAAAGGTCCAGCAGATAGGCGGCGATGCCGCCGGGTGTCGCCTGAAAGGTCTCCCGAAGGTTTGGCATCAATGGGGTCTTGGTCACGCGGGCGGCCAGGCAAGCGGCATGGAACCGATCCGGAAAGTTGTCCACGAGAACAAACCTCCCGATTTCGTGGAGCAGCCCGGCCAGAAAGGCCTCTTCGCCTTGCGAGGCCGAAAGCCCTTTCTCGCGGCACAGGCGCTGGGCCAGTTGCGCCACTTCCCAACAATGGGCCCAGACACGTGGCAGATCGACGTCAGGATCTTTAAGGATGGAGTAATGTTTGAAGAGGGTCTGGGCCAGCACAATGGATTTGATCATCTCCGTGCCAAGGCACAGCACCGCCTCGATCGGGTTGGAGACAAGATTGCCGCGTCCGAAGAGGGGAGAGTTGGCCAGTTGCAGCACCTTGGCCGAGAGGCCGGCATCCTCCGAGACCAGCCGCGCGATGACGGCGCCCGGGCCGCGGATGTCCTCCAGTTCGGCCAGCAGCGAGTGATAAACCTGCGGCAGAGAGGGGATGGACCGCAACGCGGTCACTACCTCCAGCAACCCGTTGTCCTGCATCCGCTCATGGGCCTTCAGTGTTCGCAGCACCAGGGACGCCAGCCGGCCCGCATCGAAGGGCTTGGCAATGTACTGATGCGCCGAGGTGATCAGGCTCAACTGGTCCAAGGGCACATGGCCTGACATAATCAGGCGCACCGTGCTGGGCGAGATGGCCCGGACCTGCTCGAGCAATTCGCTGCCGAGCATTCCCGGCATGACCTGGTCGGACAACAGCAGGTCCGGCGCCGCGGCTTTGACCGCGGTGAGAGCCTCGGCGGCGGTGCCAAATCCGGCAACCTGCCACTTGGGGTTGATATTTTTGACGAGCAAAACCGTCGTCTGCAACACAGACGGCTGGTCGTCGACTACATAAACGATGTTCTTCATTTTCCCTCTACCCGGCTTCGAGTCTGCCCGGCAATGCGCCCTGCCGCCATCACAACCCGGTTAGCATGCAAGGCTCCGGCCTGGACGGCTCCCAAACAGTTGCACTGCATTTCGGCAACCGTAGAGGACCGGGGCTGGAAAGGGAAGAATAATTGTGACGGGGTTTCATCGCGATATCGCGACCTCTTGTCTTAGCTCCTCCGGGCTCCGGCCCTGGGCCCGGAAGGAGCGGAGGCTCGGGGCGTCGTGGCGCTTGGCCAGGCGGATGCCGCCGGCATCCTTTACCAAGGGGCAGTGGTAGAAGGCGGGCGGCGGCAGCTCGAGCGCACGGTAGAGCAATAGCTGACGGGCGGTCGATTTGAGCAGGTCCTCGCCGCGCACGACCTCGGTGATTCCCATCGCCGCATCGTCCACGACCACTGCCAACTGGTAAGCGGCCGTGTCGTCATGCCGCCAGACGACAAAATCGCCGAAATCCTTTCCCGCCACGAATTGGCGAAGGCCGTAATGGCCATCCACGAACGAAACGACTTCCCCGTCCGGGACTCGGAACCGCCAATTCTGCATGGACGACGGGGCAGGGGAGGGGGCGGGGGATGCCGGGAACGAATTGCGGCAGACTTCAATATGGGGACTCGCGGGAGCTCGTCCCTCCGGGTCTTGGCTGCGGCTTCGTTGCGGTGAGGTTTCTATTTTGGGGCGGCAGGTTCCGGGATAGACCGGTTCATCTTCGCCGGCATGCGGAGCTTGGAGGGCGCGCAGGACATCCTGGCGCGAGCACATGCAAGGGTAGATGCAGCCTCGCGCACGCAGTTTCTCCAGGGCGTTCACGTAAAACGGCCGCCGCTGGCTTTGCGTGTAAGGCCCGAATGGCCCGCCGCAATCCGGTCCCTCCTGCCAATTCAAGCCGAACCAGCGCAGATCTTCGAACATGGCGGCGACGAATTCGGGGCGGCAGCGGGCGCAGTACAGGTCCTCGTTTCGGAACACCAGCGTGCCACCTTCGGCGAGGGCGCGCTCCTGGGCCGTCCAGAAGGTGCTGGCATGGCCCAAGTGCAGCAGTCCCGTTGGCGAAGGCGCCAGGCGGCCGCGATAGGGGGAGGAATCTGGCGTTTGCGCAGCCATGGGAACAGCGGTGCTAGAACTCCTCCGCCGGATGGGCCGCCAGCCACTCAGTCAGGCCGGGCAGGGGAAAGGAGAGGATCGCCTGGACCTTGGCGCATTCGAGAGAGGTGTCGGGAGAGCGGGGAGCGCCGCGATACTCTTTGAGCGAGGCCGGCTCGATTCGGGGGTTGAGCCGGGGCCAGCGCGCGGCAAGGAGTTGGCCGATTTGCCACCGGGAAAGGCGCTCGCGGCCAGCCACATGAAAGAGGCCCGCCTGCCGGCGGACAGCCAGTTCCCAAGCCGCTCGAGCGGTCACCTGGGCGCTGATTGGCGATCGGAATTCGTCAGTGAACAGCTTTGGCGTCCGCCCGGCTTGCCAGGCTCGGCGCAGGTCCTCGTTAAAACCCCGGTCGCCGGTGGAAGAGGCCCCGCCGTTGATCGAGGTGCGCAGGACGATGTGTTTCGGGTTGGCCAAAATAATTGGCTCGGCGGCTGCCTTGGTCTCAGCATAGACGCCGAGGGGATTGGGCTGGGCGGTTTCGCGGTAATGTCCGGTGCGGCCGTCGAAAACCAGGTCGGTTGAAAAGAAGACCAGGGGAATGTCCGCGGCCAAATCGGCCAGCAACGCGGTGAGTTCGAGATTGAGCTTCCGGGCCAGCGCGGGATTTGTCTGGCATTCCGCGGTTTTGCTCAGGGCGGCGCAATGGAAGACCAGTTGCGGGCGTTGCCGCTGAAACTCAGCGCGGACGGCGGGAAAATCGAGCAGGTCCAGCTTGGGCCGAGTCAAGCCGACGACCGAGGCGTCGGGGGCAAACTCGGCCGCGGTCCGAACCAGGTATCCGCCGATCAATCCTCCCGCGCCCGTGATCCAGACGGTGTTCCGCATGGTCATGGCATCAGTCGATCAACCGTCTCGTGAGCCCCTCATACGCATCAATCCGGCGGTCGCGCAGGAAGGGCCAGTGCGTGCGCGTGAGGTCCACCTGGCGCAGATCAACCGGGGTTACCAGGATTTGATCCTCCTCGGCGCCGGCTCTGGCCAGCAGCTCACCGGAAGTGCCGGCGACAAAGCTCTGGCCCCAAAACTCGATGCCTTCGCCGGAAAGCTTTTCGTGGCCGACACGATTGACGGCCGCGACATAGCAGCCGTTGGCGATGGCATGGGCGCGCTGGATAGTCTCCCAGGCCTCGTGCTGCCGGGCGCCGAGCTCCCGCTTTTCCGCCGGATGCCAGCCGATGGCGGTGGGGTAGAAGAGGATCTGGGCGCCTTGCATGGCCGTGAGGCGCGCCGCCTCGGGGTACCATTGATCCCAGCAGATCAACACGCCAATCTTGCCATAGCGGGTCTGCCACGCGCGAAAGCCGAGATCGCCCGGAGTGAAATAAAACTTCTCGTAGTAAAGCGGATCGTCCGGGATATGCATTTTGCGGTAACAGCCCAGCAGCGATCCGTCCGCGTCGATGATGGCCGCGGTGTTGTGGTACAAACCGGCCGCCCGCCGCTCGAAGAGCGAGGCAATGATGACCACCCGCCGCCGCCGCGCCAGCTTTTGGAAGGCCCGGGTGGTCGGACCCGGGATCGGCTCCGCCAGGTCGAAATACGCATGGTCCTCGGTTTGGCAGAAATACTGGGACCGGAACAGCTCCTGAGTGCAAATAATCTGGGCGCCATTGGACGCGGCGCGCTCTGCCGCCGCCAAGGTCTGTTTCAGGTTCCGGGCCGGGTCGGAGGCGCAAGCGGCCTGGATGAGGCCAATTTTGATGGCAGTTTTAGAGGGAGAGGTCTTCATCGTTCCAGACTCAAAGAAACGGCTCCGGATCAGGGACGGCTGCGGAGGTGTTCCGTGCGCTCCATCGATTGGGCGCCGCCGGTCGGGGGAATGTTTTGACCGAACAGTTCCCGGAGGTATCGGCCGAGGGTCTCGTTGGTTGGGCCATATCCGGAGTGGTAAATGTAGTGCTCCAGGTCATACAACAACTCGTCTCCCGTCGGGTAGCGCTGTCTCAAGTCGCGAGCCAGGGCGCGATGCAGGATTTCATTGAGGCGGTCGTCCACCCGCGGGTCGAGGGTGCGGAAGTCAGGGACTTCGAGGTGGACCATCCGCTGCCGCGTTTCTTCCGCCGTGGGGCCTTTGAAGATATTCTTGCCCAGCAACAACTGCGCCAGGACTATCCCCGCGGAAAACAGGTCGGAGCGTTTATCGGTGACCTGGAAGTTTGCCTGCTCCGGGCTCATGTACTCCGCCTTGCCGGCGACCACTTCGCCTTCGTTGTCCACGAGAAAACCGCGGGCTTTGGCGATGCCGAAATCGCTCAGCTTCACGTCGCCTTCGAAGGCGATCATGATGTTCTTGAAACTCACGTCGCGGTGGACGATTCCCATCGGCTTGCCATCCTTGTCGGTTTTGGAATGGGCGTAGGCGAGGCCGCGCGCGATCCGGCTGACAATGAACACCGCCAACTCCTTGGGCAGCACCCAGCGTTTGTCGGAAAGCTGGGTCGCGAATTGCTCGAGGTTCGCCCCGCGAATCAGCTCCATGGCGATGAAATAAACCCCGTTCTCCTCCCCCAGGTGATAGGTCTGGACAATGTTGGTGTGGATGAGGTCGGCCACCAGTTTGGCCTCGCCGATGAAGTTATCGATGAATTGCTTCTGGCTGGCGTAGCTCTGGCGAATGACCTTGATGGCCACGCGCTTCACGAAATCGCGCGTGCCGTGCTGCTCGGCTTCATAGACCACTCCCATGCCGCCTTCGAAAATCTTGCGAACGATTTCGTAGCGGAACTCGTCCTGAATCGTAAACAGAACCACAAGCCGATGTTGCCGCATCGGCAAACGAAGTCAAGCCGTGAGGAGCGACTTGCGCGGGGCGCGGCTGGGTTGCGGGGGAACCTGTTGGTTTTGCTCAAGTTTTTTGCAATTTTCTGCTTGCGCGGTTTCGGGGATCGGCATTAACTCCAGGCAAGTCGAACGACTTGAGTTAACCGAATAACAAACAACATTCTACTAAACACACTATGGCAAAAGCACTCTCGAAGTCACAGATCGCCGCGGCAATCTCTGAACAGAATGCCATCACCAAGAAGCAGGCTGTCGAGATTCTCGACACCATCGCCCAGTTGGCCTACAAGCAAGCCAAGAACACTTTCACGCTGCCCGGGCTTGGCAAGCTAGTCCTGGTCAATCGCGCCGCACGCCTCGGCCGCAACCCGGCCACCGGTGAACAGATTCAGATCCCGGCC